>Ga0153921_1001294_pt1 | contig 11429 bp, 1 predicted proteins | sample TSNJ005MetaG_FD_104691 | JGI IMG/M metagenome (GOLD analysis project Ga0153921, IMG submission 104691) | Attine ant fungus gardens microbial communities from New Jersey, USA - TSNJ005 MetaG | ecosystem: Host-associated > Fungi > Mycelium > Unclassified | place: USA: New Jersey, Brendon T. Byrne... | reverse complement strand
TGCCGTGCAATCCAACACGCTCGACACAACGGTGGCTTCCGTAGGGCCGTAGGTATTGAGCAAGCGGACATGGCCAAGCCCGGCCTTGAGCCACTGCGCCGGACCGTCCAGCGGCATGGCTTCGCCGCCGATATGGACTTGGCGCAGTGCGCCATAGGTGCGCGGGCCCGCGGCCAGGCAGTCGAGCAGGAACAGGTTCCAATAGGCGGTTGGCAAGTCGGCCAGGGTGATGCCCAGGGCAATGATTTCGTCGTACAGCCGAGCGCTGTCCCACAAATCCGGGCCGCGCAGGACAACCGTGGCGCCATGGGTCAGCGCCGGGTACAGCTGCTCGACGAAACCATCGAAATTCAGGGTAGCGAATTGAAGCACCCGGTCTTCAGCCGTCAACTGCGAGTAACCGGCGGCAATACTGGAGAATTCGGTCAGCGCCGCATGATTGATCGCCACGCCCTTGGGCTTGCCGGTGGACCCCGAGGTGTAGATCACGTAGGCCAGGTTTTGCGCGGCAACCACCACCTTCGGATCGCTCTCAGGGCACAACGCCAGGCGCGCATCCGCAAGATCGAACGTCGCCATGCCCTCAGGCAATGGCATCGCCACCTGGGCCTGGGTCAACACCAAGCGCACGCCACTATCTTGGAGCATATGCAACAGACGTTCACGCGGGTATTGCGGGTCGAGCGGCACATAAGCACCGCCGGCCTTGAGCACTGCCAACAGACTGACCACCATGTCGAACGAGCGCTCGACCGCCACCCCCACCAACACTTCCGGGCCAATACCCAGGCCGATCAGGTGATGGGCCAGACGGTTTGCCTGGCGGTTCAGCTCGGCATAGCTGATGGACTGGTCGTCCAGGCACAGGGCAATCGCATCGGGCCGCTGTCGGACCTGGGCCTGGAACAAGCCGTGGACGCCCACGACGTCTTCAAACACCGCCGCGCTGCGGTTCCATTCTTGCAACAGCTTGCGTTGCTCGTCATCGACCAGCATCCCGAGCTGTGCAATACGATTACCGGCGCGCCCGACCACCGCCCGTAACAACTGTTGCCAGTGCTCGGCCATGCGTTGCACGGTCGCCGCCTCGAACAGGTCGGTCGCATAGGTCAGCGAGGCCCAGATGCCTTCGGGCGACTCCTGGGTATCCAGGCTCAGGTCAAACTGCGCGCTCTGGCTGTCCCACTCCAGAGCTTCCACGCCCAGGCCTGGCAACTGCTGCTCGCCACGTGGCCCGCGGCCTTCGGTCTGGTGATTGAACATCACCTGGAACAGCGGGTTATGGCTCAGGCTGCGCTCGGGCTGCAAAGCCTCGACCAATTGTTCGAACGGCAGGTCCTGATGACTCTGGGCCTCCAAGGCACGTTGCTTGACCTGGGCCAGCAGTTGGCTGAAGGTCATGTGCCCGTCGATATCGGCCTTGAGCACCTGGGTATTGACGAAAAAGCCGATCAAACGCTCGGTTTCCGCGCGATTACGGTTGGCAATCGGCACGCCGACGCGGATATCCGACTGCCCGCTGTAGCGATACAACAAGGTCTGGAAGGACGCCAGCAGCAACATGAACAGCGTCACGCCTTCACGCTGGGCCAACGCCTTGAGCCCGTTGACCAGTGCCGCATCCAGGCGCATGTCGAGCCGTGCACCGCGATAGCTCTGTACGGCCGGACGCGGGTGATCCAGCGGGAGTTCGAGCACCGGTTGCTCACCGCCCAACTGCTCGCACCAATAGCCCAACTGACGCTCTTTTTCGCCGGCTTCCATCCAGCTGCGTTGCCACAGGGCGTAGTCCGGGTATTGGATCGACAAGTCCGGCAGACGCACATCATGGCCCTGGCTGTGCGCGAGGTACGACTGCACCAACTCGTCGACCATCACCTGCATCGACCAACCATCGGAGACGATGTGGTGCAGCACCAACACCAACACGTGCTCATCGGGTGCCAATTGCAGCAACTTGACCCGCAGCAGCGGGCCTTGTAGCAGATCGAAGGGCTTGGCGATTTCTGCTTGCACCCGCCTTTCAAGGTGCGCGGCATCAGCGCTTTCAAAGGCGATTTCAAGCGACAACTCGGGCCTGACCACCTGTAGCACCTGATCGACATCCTGATGCAAGTGAGTACGCAGGCTCTCATGGCGGGCAATCAGGCTATCGAAGCTGCGCTGCAAGGCCACCCGGTCAAGGCGACCTTTCAAGCGCAAGGCGCGCGGCAGGTGGTAAGCCGGGCTCTGCGGCTCCAACTGCCACAGAAACCACTGCCGCTCCTGCGCATAAGAGAGTCGAAGCGGCTCGCCTTCCTGGCGCTTGAAAACCGGGGCAATCTCAAACAGGTTGATGCCTTGCTGCTTGAGCATTACCGCCAACGCTTTCTTCTGTTGCGCAGAAAGTGAACCTACCGACTCGATTAATGCTTGCACGCCACGCCCCTCAGGAAATCAATTTATCCAAATCTTCTGCTGATAGACGTTTGAGGGCCTCCAAGGATTTAGCCAATGCGTCCTGCACCGGCGAATTATTTGTCTGCTGCGCCGCCACGTAGGCGCTGAAATCGGCCAGGGTCGGGGTGGTGAAGATCGATTTCACATCGAACTCGGCGTGCAATTGCTCGCGCAGGCGCACCACCACCTGCGTCGCCAGCAGCGAATGCCCGCCCAGTTCGAAGAAGTTGTCGTGCAGGCCCACCCGCTCCACGTCGAGCACCTCGGCCCAGATGGCGGCGATCTGTTGCTCCAACTCGCTGGACGGCGCCACGTAGGCGCGTGCCTGCAGGTTGGCATCGGCCTTGGGCAGCGCCTTGCGGTCGAGCTTGCCGTTGGGGCTCAGCGGCATCTGCTCCAGCAGCATCCACTGCGCAGGCACCATGTAGTCCGGCAGGTGCTGGGCCAGGTGTGCGCTGAGCACATCGCGCCAATCGTCGGCGGCATCGTGCAGCACCAGGTAGCCGACCAGGTATTTGCCGTCGACGGCCAGTACGGCGGTCTCGCGGACCCAGTCGTGTTCCAGCAGGCGCGCTTCGATTTCGCCCAGCTCGATGCGCAGGCCGCGCAGCTTGACTTGATGGTCGATCCGCCCGGCGTACTCGATCACGCCGTCTGCGCGGTAGCGTGCCAGGTCGCCAGTGCGATACAGGCGCTCGCCGTCGACAAACGGATGCGCGATAAAGCGCTCGGCAGTCAGCGCGGGACGGCGATGGTAACCCCGCGCCAGGCCCACGCCGCCCAGATACAGCTCGCCGAGCACACCCACCGGCGCCGGCTCGAAGTTGTCGTCGAGGATGTAGCAACCGAGGTTGGCAATTGGACGCCCAATCGGCACCGCATCGCGGCCTTCATCGATGCAGGTCCAGTGGGTCACGTCGATGGCCGCCTCGGTCGGGCCGTACAGATTGTAGAGCCCGGCCTGCGGCAGTTTGGCGAACACCTGCTGCTGCGCATCCACCGGCAACGCCTCGCCGCTGCACACGATACGGTGCAAGGTGTGGCAGGTCGCAACCGCCGGATCCTGCAGGAATGCCTGCAGCATCGACGGCACAAAGTGCAGCGTGGTGACCTGCTCGGCATTGATCAGGTTGACCAGTTTGGCCGGATCGCGGTGATCCCCCGGCGCCGCGACCACCAGGCGCGCGCCGGTCATCAGCGGCCAGAAGAACTCCCACACCGACACGTCGAAGCTGAACGGGGTCTTTTGCAGGACCGTGTCGCTGACATCCAGGCCATAGGCTTCCTGCATCCAGTGCAGACGGTTGGCCAGGGCCGAGTGACGGTTGCCGGCGCCTTTGGGCTGGCCGGTGGAGCCGGAGGTGTAGATCACATACGCGAGGTTTTCGCCGTCCAGCACGATGCCTGGGTTGCTGTCGTTGTACTCTTCAAAGGCAGACTCGCCCAGCACCAAGGTTTCCAGGCTGGTGGGAATCGGCAGTTGCTCGCGCAAGTGCGCCTGGGTCAGCAGCAGCTTCACGCCACTGTCGTCGAGCATGTAGGCCAGGCGCTCGCGTGGGTACTCCGGGTCGAGCGGCACATAGGCGCCACCGGCCTTGAGCACCGCGAGCAGGCCGACCACCATCTCGACGCAACGCTCCACGGCCAGGCCGACCAGCACATCCGGGCCCACACCCGCCTCGATCAAGCGATGGGCCAGGCGATTGGCGCGACGGTTCAATTCGGCGTAGCTCAAGCGCTGCTCGGCGAATACCAGGGCCGGCGCGTCCGGCGTTCGCGTTACCTGCTGTTCAATCCGTTGCTGCACACAGTCCTGCAGGGGATAGTCACGCGCCGTGGCATTCCAGTCCCGCACGACTTGCTGGCGCTCGGCCGGGTCGAGCATGGCCAGCTCGCCAAGGTGTTGTTGCCCGCCCTGGAGCATGGCCTGCAGCAGGTTGACCAGGTGGCGCGCATAGCTGTGCACCGTGGCCGCACTGAAATGCGCGCGGGCAAAGCCGAACTGCACTGACAGCGTGTCGCCGACGTCCACCAGCACGGTCAGCGGGAAGCTGGTCTGCTCGTGGGAATGCGGCGTGCCGAAGCGAATGCCGCTGCCGCCGCTCTGTTCCAGGGCCTTGGATACCGGGTAGTTTTCGAACACCAGAATGTTGTCGAACAAGGCCTCGCCGCCCTGCCCGGCCCAGCGCTGGATGTCGTACAAGCCGGTGTGTTCATGCTCGCGCAGGGCCAGGTTCTGCGCCTGCACCGCTTGCAGCCAGTCGGCCACCGATTGCTGGCCCTCCACCGCGCTGATCACCGGCAAGGTGTTGATGAACAGGCCGACCTGTTGCTCGACCCCGGCCAATTCGGCCGGGCGCCCGGCCACGGTGGCGCCGAAGCACACCACCGCCTGCCCGCTGTGGCGTTGCAACAGGATCAGCCACGCCGCCTGAATCAAGGTATTGAGCGTGACCTTGTGGCTGCGCGCGAAAGATTCCAGGCGCGCGGTCAAGGCACGGTCCAGCTGCAGTTGATGCTCGCCATGCCCCTGCGCGGCCAGCGGCTGACTGCTGCCCAGGCGGGTCGGGGTGTGCAGCACGGCCAGTTGTTCACGCCAGAAGGTTTCGGTTGCCTGTGCGTCACGCTGTTGCAGCCAGTCGATGTAGTCGCGGTAACGCCCGGCGGCCTGCGGCACGGCGACGCCGGCATAACGTTGCAGCACTTCACCGAACAGCCGCGAATTGCTCCAGCCGTCCATCAGGATGTGGTGATTGGTGTAGATCAGCTCATGGCGTTGCTCATCGGTGCGCGCCAGCACCAGGCGCACCAGCGGCGCCTTGGTCAGGTCAAACCCCTGGCGGCGCTGGGCCTCCTGCAGGTTTTGCAGCTCCGCCTCACGCTCGGGCATCGCTCGCCAATCAAGCACGTCAATCGGCAACCGCGCCTCGCGGTACACCACTTGGCATGGCCACTCCAGCTGCCCTTCCCAGAAGAAACCACTGCGCAATACGTCATGAGCCTGCACGGTGGCATCCCAGGCATGCTGGAAGCGCGCCACGTCCAGGTTGTCGACGGTCACGCGGATCTGGTTGATGTAGTCGCCCGCGGCCTGTTCATACAAGGTGTGGAACAACATGCCCTGCTGCATCGGCGACAAGCTGTAGATGTCTTCGATGGCGTCGGCGGCCAGCGGCAAGGACTCCAACTGCGCCTGGTTTAGGCGCGACAACGGGAAGTCGCACGCCGTAAAGCCTCGGTTGCCAGGCGTGCAGCAATGCTCCACCAGGGCATTCAGTTCCTCGGTATAGGCCACGCTGAGCGCCTGGATCGCGGCGGGGTCGAACATCAGCGGGCTGAAGGTCCAACCCAGTTGCAGTTCACCGCCATACACCTGGCCGTTGAGCGTCAACCAGTTGCCCAATGGCGCCTCGGGGCTTTGTTCGGCGCCGGCGCTTTCTGCCGACGGGATGAACAGGCCGTCCGGCTGGTCGAAACTGGCGTCGATCTGGCCCAGGTAGTTGAAGGTGATGCGCGGCACCGGCAAGCCACTGAAGGCCTCGCGCGTGGCGTCATCGCCCAGGTAGCGCAGCGCGCCGAAGCCCAGGCCTTTGTCCGGGACAGCGCGCAGCTGTTGCTTGATCTGCTTGATCGACGTGGCAAGCGACTCGGCCGGGGTCAGGCGCACCGGGAACAGGCTGGTGAACCAGCCCAGGGTGCGGGTCAGGTCGATCTCGTCAAACAGGTCTTCACGGCCGTGCCCTTCCAGCTGGATCAGGCTCGAAGCGTGCCCGGTCCAGCGGCAGATCACGCGCGCCAGCGCGGTCAGCAGCAGGTCGTTGATCTGCGTGCGGTAGGCCGTCGGCGCCTGCTGCAGCAGCTGCCGGGTGCGTTCGGCATCCAGTTGACTGATCACGGTCTGGGCCAGGCGGACGGGGCGCGCACCCTGTGGATCACGGCAAGGCAAGTCGGTCGGCAGGCCTTGCAGCTGTTGCAGCCAGAAGTCTTTCTCGGCACGGATCGATTCGCTGCGGGCATGGTCCTGCAGACGCTCGGCCCAGGCCTTGAACGACGAGGTCTTGGCCGGCAGCGATTGGTGGCGGTACAGGCTCTGCAAGTCTTCGAGGAACACCCGCCAGGACACGCCGTCCACCACCAGGTGGTGCATGACCAAGAGCAGGCGCTGGGAACCGTCGGCCAGTTCGGCGAGAACCGCGCGCAACAACGGCCCCTGCTGCAGGTCGAGGCTGCGCTGGGCGCTTTCGCACAGGGCGGCCAGTTCATCGGCATCCTGCACACGGGCTTGCCACAGCACCGGCGTAACGGCTGCAGCATGCTCGGCTTGCCACCCCGCGGCGTGCGGGCTGAAGCGCAGGCGCAAGCCATCATGGTGCGCGATCAGCCCTTGCAAGGCCGTTTCCAGGCGGTCGCCCTCCATCACCTCGCGCGGGGTCAGCAGCAGTGACTGGTTCCAGTGGTGTTGCTCGGGCAATTGCATTCCGAAGAACAGTTGCTGGAACGGCAGCAACGGCGTCGTGCCCTGCACCGGCCCCTGGTCGATGACCTGGGCCACCTGCAACTGCGCCACCCGCGCCAGGCTGCGCACGGTCTGGTGCTGGAACAGCGCTTTGGCGGTGAAATGAATGCCGGCCGCCCGGGCGCGGCTGACCACCTGGATCGAAATGATCGAGTCGCCGCCGCGCTCGAAGAAGTTGTCGTTCAAGCCCACGTGCTCGATGCCCAGCACCTCGGCCCAGATCGCGGCAATCTGCTGCTCCAGGGCAGTGTGCGGCGCTTCGTATTGCTGCGTGGCCTCGGGCTTGGGCAGGGCCTTGCGGTCGAGCTTGCCGTTCGGGCTCAAGGGCATCTGGTCGAGTACCACCCACTGCGCCGGCACCATGTAGTCGGGCAGGTGCTGGGCCAGATGAGCACCGAGTACTTCGCGCCAATCATCGCCGGCGTCGTGCAACACCAGGTAGCCGACCAGGTATTTGCCGTCGACGGCCAGTACGGCGGTCTCGCGGACCCAATCGTGCTCGAGCAGGCGCGCTTCGATTTCACCCAGCTCGATGCGCAGGCCGCGCAACTTGACCTGATGGTCGATACGCCCGGCGTATTCGATCACGCCATTTTCGCGATAACGCGCGAGGTCGCCGGTGCGGTACAGGCGCTCGCTCTTGATGAACGGGTGGGCGATAAAGCGCTCGGCGGTAAGTGCCGGACGACGGTGATAACCACGGGCCAGGCCAATGCCGCCCAGGTACAGCTCGCCCAGCACGCCAACCGGTACAGGTTCGAAGTTGCTGTCGAGGATGTAGCAGCCGAGGTTGGCAATCGGACGGCCTATCGGCACCGCATCGCGCTCTTCATCGATGCAGGTCCAGTGGGTCACGTCGATAGCCGCTTCGGTCGGGCCATACAGGTTGTAGAGCCCGGCCTGGGGCAGTTTGGCGAAGACTTGCTGCTGCGCATCCACCGGTAACGCTTCGCCGCTGCACACAATGCGCTGCAGGCTTTGGCAACTCGACACCGCCGGGTCCTGCAGGAATGCCTGCAGCATCGACGGCACAAAGTGCAGCGTGGTGATGCGCTCGGCATTGATCAGGCTGACCAGCCGGGCCGGATCGCGATGATCCCCCGGCGCGGCAACCACCAGGCGCGAGCCGGTCATCAGCGGCCAGAAGAACTCCCACACCGACACGTCGAAGCTGAACGGGGTCTTTTGCAGCACGCTGTCGCTGACCTCCAGGCCATACGCCTCCTGCATCCATTGCAGGCGGTTGAGCAATGCCGAATGACGGTTGCCGGCACCTTTTGGCTGGCCGGTGGAACCCGAGGTGTAGATCACGTAGGCGAGGTTTTCGCCGTCCAGCGCGATGCCTGGGTTGGTGTCGCTGTAGTGCTCAAAGTCGGACTCGCCCAGCACCAGCGTTTCCAGACCTTGGGGAATCGGCAACTGCTCACGCAGATGCGCCTGGGTCAGCAGCAGTTTCACCCCGCTGTCGTCGAGCATGTAGGCCAGGCGCTCACGCGGATACTCCGGGTCCAGCGGCACATAGGCCCCACCGGCCTTGAGCACCGCGAGCAGGCCAACCACCATTTCGATGGAGCGCTCCACCGCCAGGCCGACCAGCACGTCGGGGCCGACACCGGCTTCGATCAGGCGATGGGCCAGGCGGTTGGCACGACGGTTCAGTTCGGCATAGCTCAGGGACAGGTGGTTGAAGCGCACTGCCGGTGCGTCCGGCTGCGCCAGCACCTGCGCCTCGACCAGCTGATGCACCCACTGCCCTTGCGGATAACCGCGCGCGGTGGCGTTCCACTGGTCAAGCATCTGCTCGCGCTCGTTGGCGCTGAGGGTCGCCAGGTCCTGCACCGGCAACGCGCTGTTCGCCACGGCGGCACGCAGCAGGCTCAGCCAGTGCTCGGCCATGCGCGCCACGGTGGCGGCGCCGAACAGGTCGGTGGCGTAAGTCAGGGAGGCCCAGATCGCGTCGCCGCTCTCCTGGGTGTCCAGGCTCAGGTCGAACTGGGCGCTGTGGCTGTCCCATTCCAGGTGGGCCACGCGCAGGCCAGGAAATTGCTGTTCTGCTGTGTGTGAGTGGGCCTGGTGGTTGAACATCACCTGGAACAGCGGGTTGTGGCTCAGGCTGCGTTCCGGTTGCAGCGCCTCCACCAATTGCTCGAAGGGCAAGTCCTGATGAGCCTGGGCCTCCAGTGCGCGGCGCTTGGTGTGCTGCAGCAGTGCGGTAAAGGGCATGGCGCCGTCGACGTCGGCCTTGAGCACTTGGGTGTTGACGAAAAAGCCGATCAGCGACTCGGTCTCGACACGGTTGCGGTTGGCAATCGGCACGCCGACACGGATGTCCGATTGCCCGCTGTAGCGGTACAGGAAGGCCTGGAACGACGCCAGCAGCAACATGAACATCGTCACGCCTTCACGTTGGGCCAGGGTTTTCAAGCCTGCAACCAGGGCCGGTTCGAGCACGATGTCGTGGCGCGCGCCGCGAAAGCTCTGTTGCGCCGGACGCGGCTGGTCGAACGGCAGCTCCAGTACCGGCTGCGCGCCGCTGAGCAGTTCGCGCCAGTAGTCCAATTGACGGGCCTTCTCCCCGGCCTCCATCCAGCGGCGCTGCCACAGCGCGTAGTCGGCATACTGGATCGGCAGCGGCGCCAGTACACAGTCTTGGCCCTGGCTGTAGGCCGCGTAGAGCTGCATCAATTCCTGCACCATCACGCCCATCGACCAGCCATCGGAGACGATGTGGTGCTGCACCAGCACCAGCACGTGCTCGTCTTCGCTCACGGCGAGCAAGCTGACCCGCAACAATGGACCTTGCTGTAAATCGAAAGGCCGGGCGATTTCCGCTTCGACGCGGGATGTGAGCTGGGTCTCGTCGACTGCGCTTTCAGCGATCTCGATCACGGTGTGGGCCAGCACCTCCTGGGCACGCTCCTCGGCGTCCAGGTGCAGGCGCGTGCGCAGGCTTTCATGGCGCGCCACCAGCGTGTCGAAACTGCGTTGCAGGGCGGCCTTGTCCAACTGGCCACTCAGGCGCAGGGCGCCGGGCACGTGATAGGCGGCGCTGTCCGGGTCCAGTTGCCAGAGAAACCACTGGCGCTCCTGGGCGTAGGACAATGGCAGCTTCTGGCCGTCCTCGCGGATCGAGGCAATCGGCAGTTGGGCGAAACTCATGCCACGGCTTTGCAGGCGCTGGTAAAACTGCTGGCGCTGTTCCAGAGGCAGGCGAAGATAGCGCGAAACCAGATCGATATTATGGTTGGAAAGCATGGGTCAAATCGCCTCTAGTTCGCTCAAAAAGTCACGAAGGTCATCAAAATCTTCCGCACTGCCGGCGCGGAAGGTGGCGGCGGCCTGTACGTAGGCACGCAGCGTTTCGGTCTGGAACACTTCCACCAGTGGCACTTCCAGGCCCAGTTCGGCCTGCACCCGCGAGGTGATCTGGATCGCCAGCAGGGAGTGGCCGCCCACCTCGAAGAAGTTGTCGTTCAGGCCCACCTGCGGCAGGCGCAGCACCTCGGCCCAGATCGCCGCAATCTGCTGCTCCAGTTCGCTTTCGGGGGCCACATAGGCCTGTTGCATCAGGCTCGCATCCGGCTCCGGCAGGCCCTTGCGGTCGAGCTTGCCGTTGGGAGTCAGCGGCATTTGCGCGAGGAACATGAAGTGCGTCGGCACCATGTAGTCCGGCAGGCGGGTTTTCAGGGCGCGGCGCAGGCTGTCGCGGAACTCGGCCTGGTCGGCCAGTTTGGCGTCGGCCGGCACCACATAGGCCACCAGCTGTTTGCCGGTCGGGCCTTCCTGGGCCACCACCACGGTTTCGCCGACATTCTCCTGCTCACGCAGGCGCGCTTCGATTTCGCCCAGTTCGATGCGGAAACCGCGGATTTTCACTTGATGGTCGACGCGACCGAGGTAGTCCACCACGCCATCCGGGCGCCCGCGGGTCAGGTCGCCGCTGCGATACACGCGGCTGCCCGGCTTGCCGAAGGGGTCCGGCACGAAGCGTTCGGCGGTCAGCGCTGGACGCTCCAGGTAACCGCGCGCCACGCCCTCGCCGCCCAAGTACAGCTCACCAGCGACACCGACCGGTTGCAGGTTGAGCTGCGCGTCGAGAACGTAGCCGCTGCGATTGCCCAGCAAAGTGCCAATCGGTGCATAGACCGCGCCGCACGGGTCACCCTTGCGTGCTTTCCACAGCAGTGGCGTAACCACCGTTTCCGTCGGGCCGTAGCCGTTGAACAGGTAGGTCGGCTTGAGTGCGCGCCAGGCTAGGTCATAGCTCGCCTGCGCCACGGCGTCACCGCCGAAGCAGTACACACGGACTTTCGGAGGATTACCGTCGCGCTCGGCATGTTCGGCCAGTTGCTGCAGGTACACCGGCGGGAACACGGCCATGGTCACGTTGTGACGGTGCATCTGTTCGTAGGTGTACTCGGGCAGCCACAGGCTGTCATCGCGGATCAGCACGCTCGCGCCGTTGATCAACGGG
>Ga0153921_1001292_pt1 | contig 11431 bp, 7 predicted proteins | sample TSNJ005MetaG_FD_104691 | JGI IMG/M metagenome (GOLD analysis project Ga0153921, IMG submission 104691) | Attine ant fungus gardens microbial communities from New Jersey, USA - TSNJ005 MetaG | ecosystem: Host-associated > Fungi > Mycelium > Unclassified | place: USA: New Jersey, Brendon T. Byrne... | reverse complement strand
CACTTCGAGCATGCCGCCGGGGCCGTTCTGCGCCAGGTGGCCCATCTCGCGACCGGTGCGGGTGCCGACGCCACGGCGCTGCATTTCATCGTCGTCCCACATTGTGCCGTCCACCAGCAGGCAATCGCTGCCGGCCATGATCTCCAGCAGCGGCGCGTCGACCTTGCCCAGGCCCGGTGCGTAGAACAGCTTGCCGCCAGTCTTCAAGTCTTCGACGATCAGGCCGATGTTGTCGCCCGGGTGCGGGTCGAAACGGTGCGGCGAGTACGGTGGCGCGGCGCTGCGCAACGGCAGCGGGGTGAAGCGCAGGTTCGGGCAAGCCGCCACGGTGAAACTCTGGTCGAGTTCAATGCGGTTCCAGTCCAGTCCACCGTTCCAGTGAGTGAGCATCTTGAACAGCGGGAAACCGGTGCTCAGGTCTTCGTGAACCATGTCCGTGCACCAGACCTGATGCGGGCAGCCCTCACGCAGGCTGAGCAGGCCGGTGGTGTGGTCGATCTGGCTGTCCATCAGGATGATCGCGCTGATACCGGTGTCGCGCAGGGCGCGGCCGGGTTGCATCGGCGCAAAGCCCTGGAGTTGCGCGCGGATATCCGGCGAGGCATTGCACAACACCCAGTTCACGCCGTCGTCGGAAATCGCGATGGACGATTGGGTGCGCGCCTGCGCCCGCAGGCTACCGTCACGAAAACCCGCGCAGTTCACGCAGTTGCAGTTCCACTGCGGGAAGCCACCGCCGGCGGCGGAACCTAGAATCTGGACAAACATGGCCGCTCCATCAAGCAAAGCTCAAAACAAAAACGCCCCGGGCGAACCGAGGCGTTGTATTACCCAGCGGATTAACGGCTGGCGAAGTACATGGTGACTTCGAAACCGATGCGCAGATCAGTGTAAGCAGGTTTGGACCAGGTCATATTCTTACTCCTACGAAGGGATGGGACATTCACTACCAAGTAATACATATAGTCCACCTCCAGTCGGAGATGTTCAGAGGTGTGCGTATGAATGTTACGCAATTCTTTTCAAGTTAGCGCTGTCTCGGTAACAAAAGCCTTTTGCAAGGGCGGCAATGATCAGCCTGGCACTTGCCAGGCATCGTTGATGCGCGGGCCGTTGGCGATGCAGCGCCAGCCGCCTGCAGCACCCTCGAGCTGTCGGGCGGCGTGCAGCAGGTCTTCGCGGGTGCAGGCCTGGATCGCTTGTTGCAGGCGCGTGAGGTAATCCGACGGATGGCCGGCCAAATACGCCTGCCAGAGCAGTTCGGCGGCGTGGGCGATGGGCAGCGCCTGGACCGTGAATTGTTGCGCCAGGGCCTGGTTATCCAGCGGGCGGCTGTCGATCAGCGCAGGCAACTGCGCCAGGAAAACCTGCAGGTGCTCAAGGATCCCTTCAAGTGAAACGCTGGGGGATTGCACGCCAAACAGCAGTCCGATTTGCCCGTTGATTTGTCGGACGCTGCTGAACACGGCGTAGCCTAACTGCAGCTCGACCCGCAGACGTTGGTAGAAGGGGCCCTGGAGCAGGTGCCCGAGCAATCGCCACGCGGCTTCGTCCGTCAGGGACTGGGTAGGCGCAGGGCAAAACAGCAGCAACGCCGCCTCTGCGGAGTCGGTGTTCAGTTGATGCCAGAGATGTTGGCCGCTGATGCTGGTGCACGTGGATTCCAGTCGCGCTGCGTGCCCAGGCAAGCGCGCAGCCGCGGCCTTGATCGCCATTTCAGAGGCGGGCGACAAACCAACGCCAAGCCCTTGCCAACGGGCGGTGGCCCAGGACATGGGTTGCTCGCTGGAGACGCTGACGCCGGTGGTGCAACAGGCAGGGAGCGCCTTGAGCAATGCCCTGATCGCCAGCATCGGTGTCGGGGCGCTGGGTGCCTCTTGCGGTTGATTCAAGTCGAGCGCCAGCGCCTCGAGTATCGCTGGCATCGGCTCTTGCAGCCCGATCAGCTTCACCAACCAGTCATTGCCGACAGTTTCGAAAGACATTTCAACACCTGCCTGACGAGCATTCTCGCGCAGCGCCTGCAAGGTGCTATCCAGCCCGGCGGGTACGGCAGCCTCAAACCGCCAGTGCAGGTAGAGCGCGCCCTCATCGCTGTCATTCGCCAACCCTTGGCTGAATGTCAGTGCCGACAGCTCTCGCCGCCCCCGCGAACGGTCTTGGGCAAAGGTGCGCAAGCCCCGGTGGGCGCTGGTTTGGCCACGAATCAGGCCGGCGCGCTCGTCCTTGACGGGGGGGCGCAGGAACGGATTGTTGGGCGGCAGTTGCCAGGCCTGTTCGCAGGATGGTAGGTGCAGGGTATCCAGCAGGGTCTTGAGGGCCGCGACATCCTCATCCGTCAGGCCTTCGTTGTCGTGTCGGGCCAAGGCCAGTGCGCCTTGCACCTGCTGTTGGCGCGCCGCCAGCAGGGCGAATTCTTCTCGCAGTGAAGCCCAGTCGCTGTGTGCGAAAAAGCTCAGCCAGTCGTAAAGCAATGCCTCGATGTGTGTCGTCGAAGCGCTTTGGTTCGCGAGCGTGAAGTCGATATCCAGCACTGCTTGTCCGGCAAAGTGGTAAAGCACCGACGCCTGCACTGCGCTGGCGAGTTTTCGTGCTTTCAGTTCCGCCAACAGCCCGCCTGGCGCCGAGGCGTTTAGCCAGGTGCAGAGAAAATCCAGTGCTTCGCGGGGAGCCCTGCAGGTAATGACCTGGTGCAGGTGGTTATCGGCGACATGTTGATAACTCGGTGCCTGGCCTTGCGCCAGTGGCGGCGGCTCGACTTGGGGCTGCAAAGGCCCCGAGGTCAGGGCTGCGCTGAACTGCTGCGCCAAGGCTTGCAAGTCTGCCAGCGATTGGGGGCCGGCAAGGCTCAACGTCATCTGCCCGCTGCGATAGAACCCTTGGTGGAATGCCCGCAACGCTTGCTGAAAAGCCTCACGCTCCACCGGCAGACTGTCGCGGTTACCTGCATGAAAACCCCGCAACGGATGATCCGCCGCCAGGCCTGCCAGCAACGCGACCTGCTGTTGCGCCTGGGCATCCTGGGACCAGGCCACATACTCGGCGTGCAGGACTTCGCGCTCACGCAACTGGTCTTCGACCGTCAGGCGCGGGTGAGTCAGCATGTCTGCCAGCCGCTCCAAACCCTGCGCCAAGCTCGCCACCGGCAACTCGAAGAAGAACTCCGTGGTGCGCTCGCGCGTGCTGGCATTGATTTGGCCACCCTGGCGTTGCACGTAGGCCATCAAGCCTTCGCCCGTGGGAAAACGCTCAGTACCGAGAAACAACAGGTGCTCCAGAAAATGCGCCAGTCCCGGCCATGCCAGCGGCACATCATGGCTGCCGGCAGCCACCCGCAAGACCGCCGCACTGCGCTTCAAGCGCGGCGCATGGTGCAGGGAAACCCGCAGGCCGTTGGCCAGGGTCAGGTGTTGGCGATGAGGGTGGGCCGGCGCAGGCATGGGCACTTCCGAAACAAGAGAGGTGCCTATGCTAGCAAACCCGCAGGATCAGGGCTTGTGCAGTGCGCCGTACAGTTCGGGGCGGCGGTCTTGCAGGTAGTGATTGGCGGCGCGCGCGTCGCGGATCGATTGGTGATCCAGCGTGCCGACAATCAAGGCTTCATCCAGGCCTGCCTGGGCGATTCGCTGGCCGTCCGGCGCGGCGATGCTGCTTTGCCCACAGTACTGAATCTCGCCTTCATGCCCACAGTAATTGGCGTAGGCCACGTAGCACTGGTTCTCGAAGGCGCGTGCCCGCACCGTCACGTCGGCAACAAAGTCGAACGGCACCATATTGGCCGTGGGTACCAGGATCAGCTCGGCTCCGGCGAGAGCCAGGCGGCGGGTATTTTCCGGGAACTCCAGGTCGTAGCAGATCAGGACGCCGAGCTTCCAGCCGTTGAGCTCGACCAGCGGCCAATCATCGCCGCCGGCACTGAACATCGAGTGGTCCAGGTCGCCAAACAGGTGGGTCTTGCGGTAGTTGCACAAGCGCTGGCCGTGGGCGTCGATCAATTGCACGGCGTTGTAGATCTGTCCGTCTTCGGCGCGTTCCGGGTAGCCGTACAGAATCGCCAGGCCAGCGCTTTGCGCCATTTCGGCAATTGCTTGAGCCGATGGCCCATCCTGCGCTTCGGCCAAGGCGCCAACCGCCTCGGCGCCGATGTTGTAGCCGCTGAGAAACATCTCCGGCAGCACCAGCACATCGGCAGCCGAAGCTTCATGCGCCAGCTGGTGCAGACGCTTGAGGTTGCCGGCCACATCCAGCGGCAACGGCGGGCATTGGTACAGGGCGACACGCATCCTCAACTCCTTAGTCCGCCAGGGCGATCGGCCCGATCTCATCGAACACATCACCCGGCCCGGGGTTCTCGGGGTGAGTGCTGCCGCCAAAGTGGGTCATGATGCCCCACACCGCGTTCAGCGAGGTCTGTACCGCGCCCTCGACCCAGGCTGGGGTCCAGGACACGTCATCGCCGGCGATAAAAATCCCACGTTGTTCAGCGGGCATGTCCTTCTGCATGAAGTGCGCATACATCCGCTGGTTGTAGCGATAGTGACCCGGCAGCGCGCCCTTGAAGGCCCCGAGAAAGTGCGGGTCGGCTTCCCAGGACACTGTGATCGGATCGCCGATGATGCGTGCCTTGATGTCGACGTTCGGGTAGATCTTTTTCAGCGCGTCGAGGGCCAGCTTCACGCGTTTATCGATAGGCTGCGGCAGCATTTTCAACGCGTCGCTCATCCATGAGTACGACAGGCAGATCACGCCGGGTTTGTCGTCGCCGTTGTCGAACAGATAGGTGCCACGGGTCAGGCGATCCGTGAGGGTCATGCTCATCAGGTCGCGGCCGGTTTCCGGGTCTTTGTCTTTCCAGAACGGGCGGTCGACCATCACGAAGGTTTTCGACGACTGCATGTAGCGCGTGCGGTCGAGGGCCATCCACATTTTTTGCGAGAACAGGGTTTCATCGCACTCGATCTGGGTGGTCAGCAGCCAGCTTTGACAGGTGGTGAGCACGGCGGCGTATTCGCGCGTGTCGCCGTAGTTGTCGGTGACGGCAAAGCGGCCATCGGCAGCGTGGGCGATGCGCTTGACCCCGGCGCGCGGCGCGCCGCGGTGCAACGAGCTGAGGCTGGTGCCGGCCGGCCAGTGGGCGCAACGCTCCGGTACGTGACGCCAGATGCCCATCGGCACCTGGGCAACGCCGCCGACCACCAGGTGCTGGTGGTCGTCGCAGTTGGTCATGACCACGCGGAAGATTTCCAGCATCGAGTTGGGGAAGTCAGAGTCCCAGCCGCCGGTGCCGAAACCGACCTGGCCGAACACTTCGCGGTGCAGGAACGAGAGCTTGGCGAATGCCTTGGAGGTGGCGACGAAGTCGTAGAAAGTGCGGTCGTCCCACAGTGGCACCAGCTTGTTCCACAGCGCTTTGAGGCGTGGCACGTCACGGTCGCGGATCGCCTGCTGGATATCGCCGAACTGCGAGCCGGCTTCCAGGGCATCCGCCCACGCATCGGCGACTTCCTGGAACAGCACCGGCAAGTCTGAGAGCTTTTGGGCGTAATGGGTCTGGCCTTCGAGGTCGATCACCGTGCTGCCGGACGCCGGCGTCAGCGGGTTGGGGAAGGGTTTGGTCTCCAGGCCCAGCTTGTCGACATAGTGATAAAACGCGGTGGACGACACCGGGAAGCGCATGCCGCCCAGCTCGGCGATGATGCCTTCGGCGCCTTCGAAGGCCTGGGAGCGCAGGCGGCCGCCCATCTTCGAGGCTTCGTACACCACCGGTTTGAGGCCCAGTTTCATCAGCTCGTAGGCAGCGACCAGGCCGGCGATCCCGGCCCCGACGATTGCCACTTCGGCGCCATGGTTGGCGGCGGGAATGCTGCCCAGCCCGGCCGGGTGTTCGATCCAGTCATCGAAGGCAAACGGAAAGTCCGGGCCGAAGATGGTGATGGGTTTCTTACCGTCTGCGGGGTGACGATTGGTCTTGCTGATGGTGCTGGACGGAATGCTCATGGCTGACCCTTGCTGACGACTCGGCAGGACGTGACCCGCTGAGTATAGGAAAAGATGGCAGCCAGTTTAGGGAGCGTTGCGCTCGTTAATAAGACGCAATGTGTCGTCGGAATGAATTGGTTTCAGTCAATATGACGAGGTTGCTGGTCAAATTGGTTGGCCGCGGTCCAATTTGTTACTGAGGATGATCGAGGTGGTGGTTTTTTCCACACCGTCGACACTGCCGATCTGGTCCAGCAGTTGGTCCAGTTGCTCCGGCGAATCGGTGCGCAGCCAGGCGACGTAATCGAACTCACCACTCACTGCACACAGCTGCTGTACCTGGGCCATGGCACTCAACTTGCGCAGCACCTCCTTGCCCGAGCGCGCCTGTACAGTGATCCCGACATAAGCCTGCAAACCGCCATCCACAACACGCTGCCCCAGGCGCACGCCGTAACCGGTGATCACCTGGGTTTTCTCCAGCCGTGCCAGGCGCGACGTCACCGTGGTACGCGCGATGCCCAGCTGCCGAGCGAGCATGGCCACGCTTTCACGCGCGTTGATCTGCAGGGCGGCGATCAGTTGACGATCGATTTCATCGAGGACGGGCAAGGGCAAAGCTCCAGAGCGGACGGCAATGGAGTGGCATGTTACAGGCTTGCGTCCTGGAACCGCACGTTCGGTTCCAGGCTGCGCTCAGCTCGCGGCGGGTGCCTTGCACACCTTCGCCGCGGCGGGGTCGTCGGGCACAAACGAATCGACTGCGCCGGGCTTCAACACCACGTAGCCACGCCGCCAAGGCTGGTCGTCGATGAGCTTCCAGCGATGGCCTGAGCCGGTGTTGTCTTCGGCGACCAGCACTTCACCGGGATGCAACGTGAACGTCTCGCCACCCCGCGTAGCGAACGCCAGGGTGCCGGATAGCGTCATCACGTATTGCGGCTCCGGGTCGTTATGCCAACCGTAAGCGGCATGCGCCGGGCTTTGCTTGAAGTGAATGGCGGTGACGTCATTGCGCATGTTCTGGTCGATGCTGCCGACCAGGACGTGCGACGCATTGTCCGCGCCCGTACACAGTTTGAACGCCTTGATCGTGGCCGGGGCGGGCGTTGCGGCATGGGCGCAGCTGAAGGTCACAAGGGTGATGGCGAGGGCGCTGCCCAGGTTGAACAGGGGGCGGATGAGCGCGTGCGGCGAACGTGGGGCTTGAGGCATGGAGCCGGTTTCCTCGTACTGAAGTCGATATTGATCGCCGGCCATGGTCTGCGTCGCAGCTGGCGCGGACAATTAACAAATCTTTCATTGCCGAGGTCGAGCGCAGCAGCGCCCCGAATTTGCAGGCGCCAGAAACGACGAAAGCCGCGCAATGCGCGGCTTTCTTGTTTGGTGGGCCCACACGGACTTGAACCGTGGACCAAAGGATTATGAGTCCTCTGCTCTGACCAACTGAGCTATAGGCCCTAAACAGGTCGCGGATTATAACGATGGTTTCTCCGCTGTGCTATCCGAAAAGTCCTCAAGGTCCATACGAAGAAACGTCGCTGCAAAAAGCTCCGGTGGCAGGGGCAGGCTGACGATGTAGCCTTGCATCTGTTCACAGCCCTCGGCGGCGAGGAATGCCTGTTGCGCAGGGTTCTCCACACCTTCGGCGATGATGGTGAATTGCATGCTGTGGCCCAATGCAATGATCGCGCGCACGATCGCGGCGTCGTGCGGGTCGTCGGGCAGGCCGCGGACGAAGGATTGGTCGATTTTCAGGAAGTCCAGCGGCAGGCGCTTGAGGTAGCTGAGGGATGAGTAGCCGGTGCCGAAGTCATCGATTGCCAGCTGTACGCCCAGGCGTTTGAGCTGGTGCAGGACTTCCAGCGCTTCTTCGGCCTGGCTCATGATGAAGTTTTCGGTGATCTCCAGTTGCAGGCAGCCGGGGTCGAGGCGGTAGTCATGCAGCAGCTGTTCGATGCGCCCCAGCAGGCCGGGGTGACGCAGTTGCGCGCCGGCGAGGTTGACCGACAGCGGGCCGAAATCATCGAAGGCGGATTGCCAGGCATGCATTTGCCGGCAGGCCTGCTCCAGCACCCAGTCGCCAATCTGCAGGATCATGCCGTTCTCTTCGGCCAGGGCAATGAAGTGTTCGGGCGGTACGTCGCCAAAGGTGGGGTGACGCCAGCGAATCAGTGCTTCGGCGCCGATCAGTTCGTGGGTTTCCAGGCTGAGTTTGGGTTGGTAATACAGGCTCAGCTCGTCGCGTTCGATGGCGCGGCGCAGTTCATGTTCCAGCGCCACGCGCTCGTTGGCCTGGGCGGTAAGGTCGCGGGTGTAGCTTTCGACGCGGTTACGGCCCTTGGCCTTGGAGCGGTACATTGCCGCGTCGGCGTTTTTGACCAAGGTGGCGACGTCGGTGCCATCCTGGGGATAGAGGCTGGTGCCAATGCTGGCGCTGATGAAAAACTCGTGTTCGCCGGCCTGGAAGGGCGGCGTGAAGCAGGCCAGCAGCTTGTTCGCCAGGTACTGGGCGTCGCTGGCATGTTGCAGGCCGGGGAGCAGGATGATGAATTCATCACCGCCCAGGCGCGCAACGGTGTCGATGTCGCGCAGTTGCTCCTTGAGGCGCACCGCGATGTCTTTGAGCAGCAAGTCGCCGATCGGATGGCCGAGGCTGTCGTTGATGTGTTTGAAACGGTCCAGGTCGAGAAACAGCACGGCACCCTGTTTGCCGGTTTCTTGATGGCCATTGAGGGCGGCCTGCAAGCGGCTCTCGAACAGGGTGCGGTTGGGCAGACCGGTCAGTGGATCGTGGTGCGCCTGGTAGTCGAGACGGGCCTGGGCCAGTTTGAGGCTGGAGATATCGGCAAAGACGGCGACGAAGTGCGTGATCATCTGGTCACGGTTGCGCACGGCGCTGATGGTCAGCCAGCTGGGGTACAGCTCGCCGTTCTTGCGCCGGTTGGAAATCTCGCCCTGCCAGTGCCCCTGGGCAGTCAATTGGTGCCACATCGCGGCGTAAAACGCGCTGTCATGCAGGCCGGAGGCGAGCAGGCGCGGTGTATTGCCAAGGGCTTCAGCCTCGCTGTATCCGGTGATTTCGCTGAAGGCGCGGTTGACGGCGCTGATGTTCTGCCGAATGTCGGTGATCAAGACGCCTTCGGCGGTGCTTTCAAACACCGTCGCGGCCTGTTGCAGTTTTTCCTGCATCAGCTGGCGTTCGGTAATGTCGCGGGCGATGGTCAGCATGCAATCTTCACCGGCAATCGGCAGCGGGCGGCTGGACACTTCACATAGCCGGATCTGCCCGTCGCTGCGACGGATATGGCAGATGAAGTCACGCACAAAACCATCGCGGTGCATCAACTCCAGCATGTGCTTGCGCTCGTTGAGGTCGACCCAGATGCCCAGGTCCAGGGTGGACTGGTCAAGGGAGGTGGCACTGTTGAAGCCGGTGATGCGGCTGAAACCATCGTTGACTTCAATCAGCAGGCCATCGCGTTGCCGGCTCAGCAGCAAGCCGTCAGGGGAGGCGTGGAAGGCCTTGGCGAACTTCTCCTCGGAGGTTTGCAGTTGTTGCTGGGTTTCCTTGAGTTGGGTGATGTCGCGCACCACCACCACCAAGGCTTCGGTGGTGTCGAGCTGGAACGGCTCGGCCGAAATCAGCCCGGTGAACGCCTGGCCGTTACTGCGCCGGAACGGCATTTCGAGGTTGCGGATACTGGTGGTTTGCACACGTTTCAGCAGGTCGGGGCCGATGCCCGGGATGCCCCAGATATTCAGGGACGTCGCAGTTTTGCCGAGCACTTCCTCGGCCGTCAGGCCAACCTGGTCCTCGAACGCTTTGTTGACCTCCAGCAGGCAGCCATCGGACAGCCGCGCGATCACCAGAATGTCCGGGCACTGCTGGAACACGGAGGCAAACTTCTGCTCGGACAGTTGCAGCGCCTCCTCGGTGCGCTTGGCTTCGCTGATGTCGATCATCAAGCCGCGCAGTACCGGTTCGTGGCCGTGTTCGATCAGGCTGACAATGTCGCGCACCCACAGGCAGCGACCGTCGGCAGTGATCACCCGGTAATCGACACTGTGATCGCGGCTGGCGCGGGTTTCGCGGTAGCAATAGGCTTCGGTTCGCGTCAGGTCGGCCGGGTGGATGATGTTGCGCCAGAAGCCCGGAATCAGCCAATGCGCGCGGGGATAGCCGAGCAATTCCTCGGCATGCGGTGAGACGTAGCTATAGGTGAAGTCGGTGACGCTGGCTTCCCAGGCAATGGCGGACAGGCTCTCCACCAGCCCGCGATAGTGATATTCGCTGCTGCGCAGTTCCTGTTCGAGGGCGACACGGCGGGAAATTTCCGAGCTGAGCCGGCGATTGATCCGAATCACGATGGCCAGGACGGTGCTCAGCAACAGCACCGCAGGCAGGCCGTACATCAGCAGATCGGTCCAGAATGTGCGGTGATCGGTAAAGCTGCCGACCCAGTGTTGCTGGATCGCGTCGGTTTCCTGCGGGCTGAGGTCGGCCAGGACCTTGTCCAGGATGCCCACCAGCATTTTGTTGTCTCGTGGCACGCCCATCGCCAGTTGGTAGCGATAAGGGGTCTCGCCGCTGACGTACAAACCATCCAGTTTGAGCTGGCGCAGGCTCCAGACGCTGGAGGCCAGGTCGCCGACCACCGCATCCACCTCATCGGTCGCCAGGGCCTGCAACGTCGAGCTGACGTTTGGCATGGCCACCAGGTTGAGGTCGGGATGGTGAGTGCGCAGCAGCTCATGGGGAGCGTAGTTCTCGACCACGGCAATCTTCAGGCCGTAGAGGTCCTTCAGGGTGCGGGGAGTCGCGCCGCCTTCATGGGCCAGGATGACGATAGGGAAGTCCAGGTACGGGCGCGTGAACGCCATGTAGCCCTGGCGCTCCGGCGTGGACATGATGCCTGGCAGCAGGTCGAGCTGGTTGTTGCGGGCCTGCTCCAGCACCGCGCTCCAGTTCACTGGCTCGATCAGCTTGACCCTCACGCCGAGGCGGTCCTGGATCAGGCGCACGTAATCCGCCGCCAGGCCTTGGTAGCGGCCGTTTTCGTCGCGGTATTCAAAAGGTGGCCACGACGCGTCCACCCCCAGGCGCAGCTCCTGATGGTCCGCCAGCCAGCCACGCTCATCATCAGTAAGAGTCAACGCGCCAGCCGTTGCGGTCCAGGTCAGCAGCGACAGCAGTAACACAGTCGGCAATCTGGGCATAACGGTCTCGTTATGGCACGGGGAATGTTTCGAGTGTAGACGGGCATTGCGGGGGAGGGGTGGTGCGGGGGCAGTTAATCTGTCGAGTTAAATCGATACAAAACAAAACCCCCGGCCTGGGCCGGGGGTTCTGGTATCACTCGTCGAGGAAGGAGCGCAGATGCTCGCTTCGCGTCGGGTGGCGCAACTTGCGCAGCGCCTTGGCTTCGATCTGACGGATCCGCTCACGGGT
>Ga0153921_1001291_pt1 | contig 11433 bp, 10 predicted proteins | sample TSNJ005MetaG_FD_104691 | JGI IMG/M metagenome (GOLD analysis project Ga0153921, IMG submission 104691) | Attine ant fungus gardens microbial communities from New Jersey, USA - TSNJ005 MetaG | ecosystem: Host-associated > Fungi > Mycelium > Unclassified | place: USA: New Jersey, Brendon T. Byrne... | reverse complement strand
TGCATCGAATCGCTGGCCATGGATGAAGGCGAAATCTTCAACATGTACCACGAGATCCCATCGGTCGCGAAAAAAGCCGCCTGGGGCCTGAAATACACCCGTTCGATCTCCGATCCGAAGTTCGAAACCGGCACCGTCGAGACTGACAAGGAGCTGCTGCGCAACCTGGTCGCCTACTACTGCGTCTTGGAAGGCATCTTCTTCTACTGCGGTTTTACCCAGATCCTGTCGATGGGCCGTCGCAACAAAATGACCGGCGTTGCCGAGCAGTTCCAGTACATCCTGCGCGACGAGTCGATGCACCTGAACTTCGGTATCGACGTGATCAACCAGATCAAAATCGAAAACCCACACTTGTGGGATGCCGAGATGAAGGAAGAAGCGACCCAGATGATCCTGCAAGGGACTCAGCTGGAAATCGAATACGCGCGTGACACAATGCCGCGCGGCGTGTTGGGCATGAACGCGGCGATGATGGAGGACTATCTCAAGTTCATCGCCAACCGTCGCCTGTCGCAGATTGGCTTGAAGGAAGAGTATCCAGGCACGACCAACCCGTTCCCGTGGATGAGCGAGATCATGGACTTGAAGAAAGAGAAGAACTTCTTCGAGACTCGTGTGATCGAGTACCAGACTGGCGGTGCGTTGAGCTGGGATTGATTGATCTTGTGGACGCTATCGCCGGCAAGTCGGCGATAGCGCCCTGAAGACCGCCATCGCTCCTCAGTTGGAAACCTGCTCCAGGAAGATCAGCTTCAACGGCTCGCTGAGCAGCTCATCCGCCGTCGCGGCAAACCGCTGAAAGTATGGCGTCGCAAAATGCGCATCGAGTGCCGCCTGGTCCTTGAACGCTTCACGCATGTAGAACGTGCCGGGCTCGTCCCGCAGTTCATACAGCACATAGTCAAGGTTGCCGGGTTCTGTGCGCGTAGGCTCCACCAGCGCCAACAAGCCTTCCTTGAGCGCCTGTTGTTTGCCTGGCTTGGCCTTGAGGACTGCGATCGATACCAGCGGTTTGTTCATGACGGTAGCTCCGTTAGAGGGCGGACTTGCGGAGACGCTGCTCGCAACGGCAATCATCACTGCGCAGAGCCAGTATCCCAGGGGTTTGAGGGTGGGTTTCATGATCGGTACTCGGTGTGGAATGCGCCCATCTTTGCCCGCTCAGCCACAAAGAAAAACCGACAAAACGCGCTAACACTTTCATCACCAGATTGAAAATGAGCCCACGTTTTCTTGATTAGAAAAGCAGTCGCTATTTATGCCCAATCAAACCATCAAGACGCCCTGCGTCGGCCTGTGCTCTACCGTCTACGGTGACCTGGTCTGCCGGGGGTGCAAGCGTTATCACCATGAAGTCATCCAGTGGAATGGCTACAACGCCGATGAAAAGCAGGCGGTGTGGCTGCGCCTGGAACAACTGTTGGTGCAGGTGATGGCCAGCAAGCTCGAAGTGCTTGACCCGCAGCGCCTGCGCCAGCAGCTGGAAGACCGCAAGATTCGCTTCATGCCGCATCAGTCGCCGTATTGCTGGGCCTACCAGCTGATCGCGCGGGGTGCGCGGGTGATCTCCAAGCTGGATGCGTATGGCCTGGCGCTGCTGCCGGAGTTTCGCGAGCGCAGCCTGGCGGATTTGCGCGATGCGATTGACCGCGAGTTTTTCCTGCTGTCCGAGGCGCATTACGAGCGGTATATCGCCCCGGTTTTCTTGAAAGAAGCGTTTGGGCCGGCCCTGATCGCTACCCTCTGACCAACACCGCTGCCCCGTACGAGCCCGGCCAGCCGGGCTCCTGCAGGTTCAGCGGGTCCAGGAAGCTTCGCGTTCCGCCTGCAGGCCGTACCGCTCAATCGCCTGCTGGCACACCTGCGGCTGCAGGCTCCCCTGCTCCACCAACGCCGTCAGCGCTGCCAGCACCAGGTGATGGCGGTCCACTTCAAAGAAATCGCGCAACGCCGCCCGCGTATCACTGCGCCCGAAACCATCGGTGCCGAGCACGGTGTAGCGCGAGTCCAGGTACGAGCCAATCATCTGCGGTACTGCGCGCACGTAGTCAGACACCGCGATCACCGGCGCGCCGGTGGGCAGGCAATCTGCGAGGTGGCTGCTGCGTGCGGCTTCCTGCGGGTGCAGGCGGTTCCAGCGTTCCACCTCGCGCGCTTCACGCGCCAGCTCGCTGAAACTGGTCACGCTGAACACTTCGCTGGTCACCTGCCAATCGTCTGTCAGCAACTGCGCCGCAGCCTGCGCCTCGCGCACCAGCGTGCCCGCACCGAGCAGGCGCACCTGGGCGCCGGCGGTGCCTTGCAGGCGATACAGGCCCTTGATGATCGCCGCTTCAACCCCTTCCGGCAGGCTCGGCTGCGGGTAGTTTTCGTTCATCAGGGTCACGTAGTAGAACTCGTCCACGTCGTGCTCCAGCATCTGGCGCATGCCGTGGTCGAGGATCACGGCAAATTCGCCGGCAAATGCCGGGTCATAGGCGCGGCAATTCGGCACGGTGGCGGCCGTGAGGTGGCTGCTGCCGTCCTGGTGCTGCAGGCCTTCGCCGCCGAGGGTGGTGCGCCCGGCAGTGGCGCCGAGCAGGAAACCGCGGGCGCGCTGGTCGGCGGCGGCCCAGATCAGGTCACCCACGCGCTGAAAGCCGAACATCGAGTAATAGATGTAGAACGGCAACATGCGCAGGCCATGCACCGAGTAGCTGGTGGCCGCTGCGACCCAGGAGCTGATGGCGCTGGCTTCGCTGATGCCTTCCTCCAGGATCTGCCCGTCCGTGGCCTCGCGGTAGCTGAGTATCGAGCCGATGTCTTCCGGCTCGTAGCGCTGGCCGACGCTGGAATAGATGCCGATCTGCTTGAACAGGTTGGCCATGCCGAACGTGCGCGCCTCGTCCGCCACAATCGGCACGATGCGCGGGCCCAGCGCCTTGTCCTTGAGCAACTGGGTGAGCATGCGCACGAAGGCCATGGTGGTGGACATTTCCTTGCCGTCGGCCGCAGTGGCGAAACCGGCATAGCCCGCCATGGGCGGGATGCTCACCGGCGCAGCAAGCTGGCTGCGGCTGGGCACATAACCGCCCAGGGCCTTGCGCCGCTGATGCAGATAACGCAGTTCAAGGCTGTCGTCCTCGGGCTTGAAGAAGCTCAGCGACTCGGCCTGTTCATCACTCAGCGGCAACTGGAAGCGATTGCGAAAGGCGATCAGCGCCTCGCGATCAAGCTTCTTCTGCTGGTGCGTGGTCATCTTGCCCTGCCCCGCCTCGCCCATGCCGAAGCCCTTTTTGGTCTGGGCGAGGATCACCGTGGGCTTGCCCTTGACGCGGCGCGCGGCGTGGTAGGCGGCGTGGATCTTGACCATGTCGTGGCCGCCGCGCTTGAGACGGTCGATCTGTTCGTCGCTCATGCCCTCGACCAGCCTGGCCAAGGCCTCGCTCTGGCCAAAGAAGTGTTCGCGGTTGTAGGCACCGTCCTTGGCGGCGAAGGTCTGGAATTGCCCATCGACAGTGTTCGACAGCGTATCGACCAGCGAGCCGTCGGCGTCCTTGGCGAGCAAGGCATCCCAATCCGAACCCCAGACCAGCTTGATCACGTTCCAGCCGGCGCCGCCGAACAACGCCTCCAGTTCGTCGATGATGCGCCCGTTGCCGCGCACCGGCCCGTCGAGGCGCTGCAGGTTGCAGTTGACCACCCACGTCAGGTTATCCAGGCCTTCGCGCGCGGCCAGGGTCAGCGCAGACATGCTCTCCGGCTCGTCCATCTCACCGTCGCCGAACACGCCCCACACGTGGCGGTCGGTGGTGTCCTGCAAGCCGCGATGCTGCAGGTAGCGCATAAAGCGCGCCTGGAAAATCGAGCTGATCGGGCCAATGCCCATGGAGCCGGTGGGGAATTGCCAGAAGTCCGGCATCAACCATGGGTGCGGATAGCTGGAGAGCCCGCGCGCACCGGCTTTTGGCCCGCCGAGTTCCTGCCGATAGTGGGCCAGGTCGCCCTCGTCCAGGCGCCCCTCGAGAAACGCACGCGCATAGATGCCCGGCGCGGAATGCGGTTGGTAGAACACCAGGTCGCCGCCAAACCCATCGTTGCGGGCGCGAAAAAAGTGGTTGAAGCCCACTTCGAATAAATCCGCCGCACTGGCGTAGCTGGCGATGTGGCCGCCGAGTTCGCCATACGCCTGGTTGGCGCGCACCACCATGGCCAGCGCGTTCCAGCGCACCAGCGAGGCCAGGCGCTCTTCCGTCGCGAGGTCACCGGGGAACGCCGGCTGCTGCTCGACGCTGATGCTGTTGATGTAGGGCGTGCCGTGGCGCGGAGTCCAGTCGATGTGCGGCGCACTGGCGTCGCGGGCCAGCAGGTCGAGGATCTGGCGGGCGCGCTCGGGTCCGGCGTTGGCCACCAGCGAGGCCAGGGCATCGCGCCACTCGTCCTGCTCCAACTGATCCGTGGCTGTGTGATTGACTGCACTCGCGAAACCGTTCATGGGCACCTCCGGGCTTTTTTTCCAGTTTATGTGGGTGCCGGAGGATTTTTTGCCTGTTATCAGGCGCAGATAGCAGAATTTTGAGCATGAATCACTGCCAATCCTGGTTTTACCAGCACGTTGTGCTCAGCCAACCCGCAAGCCCGCAAGTGTGTTTAAAATGCCGCCCGCTCAATGACTGACGTTTAACGATGACCCCAGACGCCCTCGCCACCCTGCATGCCCACCTGCTCACCGCCCTGGCCACTCCGCCGAGTGAAACCCGGCGCCTGTTCCACGGCCGTGGCCGTTGCTGGCCGGGCCTGGAACAATTGACCATGGACTGGCTGCAAGGCGTGCTGCTGGTCGCGCTGTTCAAGCAGCCCGAGGCCGCGCACCTGCAGGCCTTGAAACACCTGCTGCAGGCTGAGTTCGGTACCCATGCCATTGCCCTGCAACACCGCTACCTGCCGCAAAGCACCACCGAATGGCTGGCGGGCGACGCTGTCGACGAGAAGGTGATTACCGAAGGCGGCCTGCGCTACCTGATCGACCTGGGTAAAAAACAGAATAGCGGGCTGTTCCTCGACATGCGCTACGGGCGCAACTGGGTGCGAGAACAGGCCAAGGGCCAGCGCGTGCTCAACCTGTTTGCCTACACCTGCGGGTTTTCCGTGGCGGCCATCGAAGGCGGCGCCGACCATGTGGTGAACCTGGACATGGCGCGTGGCGCGCTCAGCCGTGGCCGCGACAACCATCGCCTGAATGGTCACGACCTGAGCAAGGTCAGCTTCCTGGGCCACGACCTGTTCAAGTCCTGGGCCAAGGTCACCAACAGCGGCCCTTATGACCTGGTGATCATCGACCCGCCGTCGTTCCAGAAAGGCAGCTTTTTGCTGACCAAGGACTATCAGCGCGTGCTGCGTCGCCTGCCGGACTTGCTGACGCCACAGGGCACGGTGCTGGCGTGCATGAACGACCCGGCTTTCGGCGAAGACTTCCTGATCGACGGCGTAACCCGCGAAGCACCGGGCCTGCGCTTTGTCGAGCGGCTGCAGAATCCGCCGGAATTTCCGGATATCGACCCACAAAGTGGCTTGAAGGCCCTGGTGTTCCGCCAGGGTTGATGCCGAAACGTCCTACGCTTGCTACGCTAAGCAATACACCGGGGTGGTGAACCTTATCCCCCCCTTCCCGGTCGATACCTGCATTCCCCGGCCAGACCCGACGGTGTCACACCGTCGGCTGCCCCGTTTCACCTTTTGGAGAACCGCCCGTGATATCGACCCTGCATGTAGCCAGACTCAAAGCCTGGGGCGCCCACGGCTTTACCGCCACCGGCGTGGTACTGGCCTTCCTGGCCACCCTGGCGCTGCTGGAAAACTCGCCCAAGGCCTGCCTGCTCTGGCTCGGCTTCGCGCTGGTAGTGGACGGCGTCGATGGCTCCCTGGCGCGACGGGTCAATGTCAGCACGGTGCTGCCCAGCTTCGACGGCTCGGTGCTGGACCTGGTGATCGATTACCTCACCTACGTGTTTATCCCGGCACTGTTTATCTACCGTTATATCGACCTGCCGGAATTTACTCACCTGTTCACGGTGTCGGTGATCCTGGTGTCGTCGCTGTTCTGCTTCTGCAACGTGAACATGAAGAGCAAGGACAACTACTTCGTCGGCTTCCCCGCCGCCTGGAACGTGGTGGCGCTGTGCGTGTACATCATCCAGCCGGAAGCCTGGGTGACCTTGCTGACGGTGATCGGCCTGGCACTGCTGACCGTGACCCCGATGAAGTTCCTGCACCCGTTCCGGGTCAAGCGGTTTATGCCGATCAACATCGCGGTGACCACCATCTGGCTGCTGTGCAGCTTTTTGATGGTGATGGATTACCCGAATACCAACCCGTGGACATTTGGGTTGTGGTCGTTGATGTCGGCGTACTTCCTCGGGATTTGTATCTGGCGTACGGCGCTGGAGTGGCTGGGCAACCACAAATAGCCGCGCCGACACCAGTAATTTGCAGGGGCCGGCTTGTCGGCGATTGCGGTTCGTCAGCTCCAGAGAGAGTGGCTGATGTTGCGCTATCGCTGGCAAGCCGGCTCCTACATTTGGATCTGTGCACATCCGGCAGGTAAGATGCAGGCCTTCGGTGTAGCCCCTTCGCTGCGCCCTTCCAAGAATAAGCCCTGCCATGCCCTTCGAACTCAGCGTTGACCTGACCACCCTCGCCATTCTCGCCGTCGTTGCCTTTATCGCCGGTTTCATCGACGCCATCGCCGGCGGTGGTGGCCTGCTCACCACCCCGGCACTGCTCACCGCCGGCATGCCGCCACACCTGGTGCTGGGCACCAACAAGCTCAGTTCCACCTTCGGCTCCGCCACCGCCAGTTTCACCTTTTACCGGCGCAAGCTGTTCCACCCGCGCCAGTGGGTGCATGCCATCGTCGGGACGTTGATCGGCGCCCTCACCGGTGCCGTGGTCGCGCACTACCTGCCTGCCGAAACCCTGAACAAGATGCTCCCGGTGATTGTGTTCGGCTGCGGCCTGTACCTGTTGTTCGGCGGCACGCCCAAGGCGCCGCTGGACGCCGATGCGCCGATCAAGAAGAAATGGCAATCCACCCAAGGCTTTGGCCTGGGTTTCTATGATGGCGTGGCCGGGCCCGGCACCGGGGCGTTCTGGACCGTCAGCACGATGCTCTTGCACCCCATCGACCTGGTGAAGGCCAGCGGCGTGGCGCGCAGCATGAACTTTGTCAGCAACGCGGCGGCGCTGTCGGTGTTTATCTTCAATGGCTCGGTGGACTGGATCGTCGGCCTGGTCATGGGCTTCTCGGTGATGGGCGGCGCGTTTTTTGGCGCACGCAGCGCTATCAGCGGCGGCGCCAAATTCATTCGCCCGGTGTTTATCACCGTGGTGCTCGGGCTGACAGTGCGCCTAGCCTGGCAACACTGGTTCAGCGTGGCCTAGGCGTCGAGCCACATAGAGGTCGATCAGGTAACGCGCAATCGAACGTGACGCCGGCAGCGGCGGCAGGTCGTGGATGTTGAACCACTGCGCGTCCTCGATCTCGTCGGCCTGGGGCACGATGTCGCCGCCGGCGTACTCGGCATGGAACCCCAGCATCATCGAATGCGGGAACGGCCAGCACTGGCTGCCCTGGTACTCGATATTCTTGACCTCGACCTGCACTTCCTCGCGAACTTCGCGGATCAGGCAGTCTTCGGCCGACTCGCCCGGCTCGGCAAACCCTGCCAGCGTGCTGTAGACACCGGTCACAAAACGCGGCGAACGCGCCAGCAGGATTTCGTCGCCACGCGTCACCAGCACAATCATGCTCGGCGAGATCCGTGGATAGCTGCGCAGGTCGCAGGCCTGGCAAAACATCGCCCGTTCCCGTGGCACCTGGACCATGGCCTGGCCACAACTGCCGCAGAAACGGTGTTCGCGCGCCCAGGTACCGATTTGCGCGGCGTAACCGAGCACTTTGTACAGGGTGTGATCGCCTTGCAGCATGAAGCCGCGCAGGCCCTGCCAACTGCAGTCGGGCACTTGCGCCGCCGCGTCGAGTTCCAGCAGGTACACCGGTTCGCCATCAAGGTGACCAATGCCGTGTTCGGCGAACACAGCAAGGTCCTGGCGCTTGAGCCATTCCCGGGGGAACAGCGGGCCGTTGGCATCATGCAAAAAGCCGTCGCGGCTGCGGGCGACGGCCCAGCCGCCAGGGGCGTCGTTGTCCAGCAGCGTTGTGGTAATCCAGCCTGGGGTCATGTCAGTCAATCCACGAATTCGGGTTTCTGCTTACTCATATGGGCCGCAATGGCCACGCGCAGGTCGTTGGATTGCAACATAGCTGAGTTCCAGGTGGCAACGTATTCCAGACCATCATTGACCGTATGGTCACGCATGTAGCTGATCATCGCCTTGGTGCCGGTCACCGCAATCGGCGACTTGGCGGCGATTTCATGCGCGATTTCGAAGACTCCGGCCAGCAGGCTGTCCTGATCGGCATACACCCGGTTGACCAAGCCGATGCTGCGTGCTTCCTCGGCGCCGAACTGGCGGCCGGTGTAGGCCAGCTCGCGCAACATGCCGTCGCCGATAATGCGCGGCAGGCGCTGCAGGGTGCCGACGTCGGCGGCCATACCGATGTCGATTTCCTTGATCGAGAACTGCGCGCCCTCGGCGGCGTAACGCATGTCGCAGGCGCTGATCAGGTCAATGGCGCCGCCGATGCAGTAACCCTGGATCGCCGCCAATACCGGTTTGCGGCAGTTGTCGACGGCGTTGAATGAGGCTTGCAGCTCGAAGATCTTGCGGCGCAGCAAGCGTGCGTTGCGCCCCACATCCTTGCCGAATTCATTGGCGACCGAAGCCAGCATCATCAGGTCGATACCCGAGGAGAAATGCTTGCCGGCACCACTGAGCACCACCGCGCGGACGGCGTCGGTGTCTTCGATCCATTGGAAAATGTCGATGATCTCGGTCCAGAACGCCGCGTTCATCGCGTTGATCTTTTCCGGGCGGTTGATCTGCACATGGGCAACGTTGCCGGTGAGTTCGACGACAAAAGCTTGGTATTCGGACATGGCAGTGATCCCTGACTGGCGAGTGATAAGGCCCGAACTATAACAAGGGTACGCCACGGCGCATCGGCCAAAACCGGGACTGGCAAAGGTAATGGAATGTTGTGAGGACGCGCTGCGTGCAGTGCCGATACATTTCATCCGTAAGGCCCGGTTTATCGGCTATACAATCAGGGCCACTGCCTGGAGCCGCCTATGCCGACCACGTTTCGCTCATCCTTGATCCTGGCCCTGGTGGTCGTGCTGACCGGCTTCGGTGCCGGCTTCGGCGGGATGCTCCTGGCGTTGCTGCTGCATGGCATCCAGCACCTGGCTTACGGCTACAGCCTCGACAGCCTGGTCAGCCATGCAACCTTTTTATCCGGCGTGACCGCTGCAGCGCCCGAACGGCGCCTGCTGGTGCTGGTGGTGTGCGGACTGGTCGCGGGGCTGGGCTGGTGGACGCTTTATCGCTACGGCCGCCCGCTGGTGAGCATCCGGCAGGCGGTGTCCGAGAAGATGCCGATCATGCCGCCCAAGACCACCCTCGCCCACGCCTTGCTGCAGATCATCACCGTGGCTCTCGGCTCGCCGCTGGGGCGTGAAGTGGCGCCGCGTGAAGTCGGTGCGCTGGCGGCGACGTGGTTGTCGCAGCGGGCGCGGCTGGAACCGCACATGCATCGCCTGATCGTCGCCTGCGGTGCAGGGGCCGGATTGGCGGCGGTGTACAACGTGCCATTGGGCGGCGCGGTGTTTGTGCTGGAAGTGCTGGTGGGCGCGTTCAGCTGGCCGACGGCGATCATCGCCCTGGCCACCTCGGCGATTGGCGCGGCGGTGGCCTGGGTCGGGCTGGGTGCCGAATCGCAGTACGTGGTGCCGCACTTTGTGCTGAGCCCGGCATTGATCGCCTGGGCGCTGGTGTGCGGCCCGGTGTTCGGCGTGGCGGCGTATGGCTTCACCCGCCTGACCGGTGCGGCGCGGGCCAACGCCGCGCGCGGCTGGCGCCTGCCGGTGTGGTCATTGATCAACTTCACTCTGATCGGCGGCCTGGCAATGCTGCTGCCGCAAATCCTCGGCAACGGCAAAGGCCCGGCGCAACTGGGTTTCGACAATGAACTGACGATCGGCCTGGCGGCGCTGTTGCTGCTGGTCAAGGTGTTGATCACCACCAGCAGCCTGCGCGCCGGCGCCGAGGGTGGCCTGCTGACGCCGGGCCTGGCGAATGGCGCGCTGCTGGCGATCATCCTCGGTGGCGCCTGGAGTCTGGCCTGGCCCGGCGTGCCACTGGGCGCGTTCGCGATCATCGGCGCCGCAGCGTTCCTGGCCGCGAGCATGAGCATGCCGCTGACCGCGATCGTGCTGGTGGCGGAATTCACCCGGATCGACCATGACTTCCTGGTGCCGATCATTCTGGCGGTAGTGGGTGCGGTGTGCGTGAGCAAACTGTGCCAGCGGTTCGGGTAAAAACCCTGCAAACCGCTGGATAAAAACCGCCTCAAGCGCCATCCTTTGCGCTTTAAGCCGCCCCATCAGCGGCGCTCGACGCTCAAGGAAATGTCATGCACGCCCAACCCCTCACCGCCGCCGATTTCGACTTCATCGAAGAGACCCTGCTCAAGTACGGCGACGACCACTCGGTGCTGAACCTGGCCGAACTCGACGGTTACTTCACTGCGCTGGTCTCCAGCCCAGCCCAGGTCGACGTGGCCGAGTGGTTCCCGGCGATATGGGGCGGGCAGAACCCGGAGTGGGACAACATGGACGAAGCACAAAGCTTCCTCGAACTGTGCGTGCGCCACCTCAACACCCTGGCCAGCCAACTGGCCACCGACGCCCGTGGCTTCAAGGCTCGCTTCGACGAAACCGAACACCAGGGCCAGAACGTCACCCTGGCCGAAGAATGGTGCTTTGGCTACATCCGCGGCGCAGCCATCGGCAACTGGCCGGAACTGCCGGTGGAACAAGCCGCACTGCTGGAAAAAATCTCCTGGTGCGCCGAACAGGACAACTTCGAATTACCCGCCGACCTCGACGTGCAAACACACCAGCAGCGAGTCAGCGAACTCGAACCGGCCGCACGCGCGCTGCATGACTACTGGTTGGCAAAACGATAAAAAGCTGCAGAGCGCATCTGAAACCCCGAGTCGCCAAGCCGGCTCTTACAGGTTTTTGCTTTTGATCCAACCACTCAGGCCGGCTATCAGGCCGCCGTGCTTTTGATCTTGATCTAGGCGCCCCATCAAACACGCTGGCCGGAATTCGATATTGATTTGGGGGGTAAACCGGCAGGGAAGCCGGTTTAGCCGCCCCGCGCCATGGATGGCGCGTGGCGGCGGCCCCCCAAATCAATGTCGGATTACGGGCACACCGAGCCTAGGCGAGGTGCCGAGTGTTGGGGCAAGAGCCCTTTTGGTTA
>Ga0153921_1001286_pt1 | contig 11458 bp, 11 predicted proteins | sample TSNJ005MetaG_FD_104691 | JGI IMG/M metagenome (GOLD analysis project Ga0153921, IMG submission 104691) | Attine ant fungus gardens microbial communities from New Jersey, USA - TSNJ005 MetaG | ecosystem: Host-associated > Fungi > Mycelium > Unclassified | place: USA: New Jersey, Brendon T. Byrne... | reverse complement strand
CGTCGGCATGGAGGATACGGTCTGGAAGTGGCCGCACAAAAATGAAAAGATCCAGAGTAATGCCCGCTGTTTCCTGGAGTATAAGCAGCTTTGTGAGCTGCTTGGCCGTGAAATTGTAACCCCGAAAGAGTACCGTCAGATGATGGGAATCCCGGAGCGCAAATAACTAAAATTCAACAATACGAGGTGAAATAATTATGGCAAAAATTCCCTATGAAGTAAAAGGCGGCAGCGGCAGCGACCGCGCCATCATATTTATTCACGGTTTCCTGGATGAGGGTAAGGTATGGGACAGGGTAATTGACAGACTTACGGTGCCGGAATACTGCACAGTCACGCTTGACCTGCCCGGGATGGGCGGCGCCAACGACTGGAACGGCGCATTTGATTTACGCACTCTGACGGATGCCGTTATTTCCGTTATGGATGAAGTTGGCAAGCCGGCCGTACTGGTCGGGCACAGCATGGGATGCCAGATTGCGGAACTGGTTGCCGTAGGTCGGCCTGGGCGCATCCTGGGAATGGCACTCGTGGCGCCCATCCCACTGAAGGGACTCCCTGTGGACGAACAGACCACGGCGGCGATGCACAGCGTCGGGGGCAACGAGGAAATTAATCGCGTACTCCGCAAGCAGTTTTCGCCAGAGCTTTCCGATGAGCGCATCGAAGAACTGGTGCTTATCGGAATGAAGGTAAAGCCCCCGGTAGCGGGTACACTCTTCGATGTTTGGAGCAGCGGCGACCCTGCAGGCAATGAACCGTGTCCTGTCGATGTACCTGTAGCCATCTTTGGTGGCGACCTCGACCCGTTTACCCCGCCGGATGTTATACAAAGCACCTTGGTGCCGCGCTTTACCCAGTGCAAGGTGGAAACATTGAAGGACTCAAGCCACTGGGCCCATGTTTCCGATCCTGCGTTCATTGCAGCCAGCCTCAATCCGTTTATCAACCAACTTTAATAACAGAGGAGAATACACATGAAAAAACATATATCCATTATCCTGTCCTTGATCCTGGCACTTACCTTACTTGGGGGCTGCAGCAATTCAAGTCCTTCTTCTACAGGGTCTGCGTCTTCTGAAGCACCCCCTCCGTCCACAACGGAACCATCTGCTGCTGCTTCCGAACCCGCACCAACCACAGCCTCCCCGGAAACGGAAATGGCCGATACTGCGGCACACCCCAACTGCAAGGGCAATGTAACAGAATACCCTTGGGCGGATGCCTTTGCATCGCAGGACCCGGCACAGTTTGAGGCGATTTTCCATGAAAGCATCAGCCAGGCGGCGGGCACAACTCCCGGCGTAACCTTTGGCGCGAAGACTGTCTCCGCCATTTTCGGCTGGGCCAGCCAGTTCTACGAGTACTGCGATTTTACCCACCAGGCAAAAGCAGGTAATCGTACATTTTTGGAGTGGGAGCTGATGACCAACAACAATATGTATATGACCGGCATGACCATCATCACAAAGGACTCCGACGGCAAGGTTATCAGTGCGATCAACGCCCACCGCAACCTAATGGAAGTCACGATATTCCTTGATCACTTTTTCCAGGGACCCGAAGGTATTGGTGCTCTTTACACGGTGCACACAGCGGCACTTGAGCAATATGGCCTGGAGCCAAAGTATGTCCGCAAGCCCGACGGCACCATTAAAGGGCAGGGCGTTGACGATGTCTATATAGACGCTTTTGCCTCTGCCTCGGCGCAGGAGTTCAAAAAACTGTTGGCGAACGATGTAACTTTGACCGGCGGCTATATTGTGGAACCCATGAGCGGTGCGGACGACATCGCGCAAACCATGGCAGCAGTATCAGGCTACTATGAGCACTGTGTGTTTACCGTACAGGCCAGCCATGAAAACCGTACCTACATCCAATACGAGGGACGGCTTCTCAATCAACAGATGGTTCCGGACGGATTTATTGTCCTTGTGCGGAACGATCAGGGCGAAATTACAGAGATAATGGATCATCCCATGCCGGTTACGGTATGCACCATGCTGTCGACATACCTACGCGAGGCAACTGCGGGCACTGTTTCGGACAAATACTTTTATCGTGACACACTGTTTGCAGAAGCCGTTGAAAAATACGGGCTGGACAAGGTCTACGGCGAATCGACCAACATGTATATAGCACCTTAACCCGATTTTCAGCAGTTGGAATAAAAAAAAACTAAAAAAAGCTTGATTTAAGAATGGCTTAAAATCAAGCTTTTTATGGTGTCGGTGGCCAGGGTACTGTAACACTGGTTGAGCGATTGAGCCCGTAATGGGTGGAGGAGATAAAATGGATATTAATAAGATATTTATTATTGGCGCTGGACAGATGGGTTCCGGCATAGCGCAAGCAGCACTGCAAGCAGGGTATGAGGTTATACTCTCGGATGTCAATTCGGAAATATTAGAAAAGGCTGCACACGATATTAAGAAAAACTTTGATCAATTGGTCAAAAAAGGGAAATCAGAACAAAAACAATCGGATGAAATGTATCGTAAGATGAATATTTCTTCAAAAATATCCGACGCATCTGATGCAGATTTAATTATTGAAGCTGTACCGGAAGATATCAATTTAAAAAGAAATATTTTCAAACAACTAGATACCATTGCAAAACCCGAAGCAATCATTGCTACCAACACGTCCTCTATTTCAATTACCGAAGTAGCAGCCTGCTCAAAAAGACCGGAGAAAGTCATTGGCATGCATTTTTTCAATCCTGCCGCAGTGATGAAACTGCTTGAAGTGACAAAGGGTTATCTGACACATCAAGAGACGCTGGACACAGTACTGGCAGTCGGAAAAAAGATGAACAAAGTAACCATTGTGGCTCTTGATAAACCTGGTTTCATTGTTAACAGGATCCTGGTTCCAATGATGAATGAAGCCATCTTCCTCCTTGAAGAAGGAGTTGGCACTGTAGAAGATATTGACAATGGAATGAAGTTTGGATGTAATCATCCAATGGGGCCATTGGCGCTAGCTGACCTTATTGGTCTTGACATTCTTCTCTCCGTTATGGAAGTTTTATATAACGAATATGGTGATTCAAAATACAGACCTGCCCCATTGCTGAAGAAAATGGTTAGAGCCGGAAAACTCGGTAAAAAAACAGGTGAAGGATTTTACTCGGTTCCTGACCCCATGAACATTCTATGAACAAAATACGTTGAAACGCAATGATACTGCATTTGGTGACAGGCATCATTGCGTATTCACGTTACCGGCAGTTTATAAGAGCCCTGATGGAAGCGCGTAGGACAACTTTTTACATAATCGATACAATAATCCGCGATGCCAGCACAATGCAGAAGAGGGCAAACGGATAGGTGGCAGCGTAGGCATTGGTGACCTCCTTGGTTCCTGTGGTGGCAATCAGTGCACCAAGGGCGGGGGTGCTGGTCATGCCACCGGTGATGGAACCCAGGTTGTTGAAGATGCTCATTTTAAAGACATATCTTCCAAGGAGATATCCGATGCCCATGGGCAATAGGGTGATCAGCATTCCATAGATAAAGTAGGAGAGCCGGACGTTGGAGATGAAATTCACGCCGCCTGGGACGCCAGCCCCAATCAAAAAGAAACAGAGACCCAGCTCCTGGAAAAAGCCAAGAATGCTCTTGTCAATCCGGCAGTCGATGGGACCGATATGACCGAAATGACCAACGATAAGTCCTGAAATCAAGAGTCCGCCGGAAGTGCCAAGAGAGAAGTTCACACCAGGAATTTTGATGCAGCCGATGATACAGCCGAACACGACTGTCAATGCGAAAGGGAAGAAACCGTCCGTGTCAATCTGAATCAGCTTCCGGCTGAGCGGTTTGAGCTCAATGGCATTTGCTGCGAAAAACCGTTCTCGCTCCTTAGTCATGTCGATTTTTAATATTCTGGGAAGGAGTTGGACAAAAAGCACCACGCCAAGAACACCAAACAGATAACCGATGCCGTAACCCGCCATCACCTTGGCTTCATCGGCGGCTACCTCTTTTGCGGCCGAGAAGCCGGGGGTGCTGGTCAGCGCACCGGTCATAATGCCCACTACAAGGGAGGAATCCACATTGGTGTCATTGCTGAACCGGATGATAGCAATGGACACAAGGGCTCCGATGATGATGATAATAATGCCCATTAGTATATAGCCAAGAGATTTCCGGTTCAAGGTGCGAAAAAATTTCGGTCCCGCAATGAGGCCAACTGCCGTGACAAACATGGATGTACCAAAGCTGGATATCAGAGAAAACAGACTTTTTGTCGCTCCCAGCACCGTTCCGTCCGGCAGGGTTTTCGCTGCATCCAGATAAAGGATAATATTTTTTTGACCAATTGTGATATAGGGTGCATAGCTGGCGATAATGCCGAAAATCAGTGCTGCCAGCAGCACCCCCGCCGTACCGAAGGAAACTCCCTTGACCGAAATGCCTCCAACCAGGTAACCTGCCGCCGCAATTAGAAAGACCAAAAAAACTGTTGTTACTAAAGAATTGGTAATATTCCCGAGATATTCCATCTAAATCATCTCCAATCTTTTTAGGCACGCATATGCCAGTTAATTAATTGCTTCTATGATTGTTGCCATCCCCATGCCCCCTGCGATACAGAGGGTGGCCAGGCCATACTGAACCTGCCGTTTCCTCATTTCATGAACCAATGTGACAATGATGCGGGCACCAGAAGAACCGATCGGGTGGCCCAGCGCAATGGCGCCGCCGTTGACATTCATAATCTCCGTGCGGTTTTGCAGGTTTAATTCCCGGATACAACCGATGGATTGAGCCGCAAACGCTTCGTTCAATTCAATGAGTCCAATGTCATCCAATGACAGTCCTGCTTTTGTGAGCACCTTGTTGGTTGCCGGTACCGGTCCGAGACCCATCAGTCGCGGGTCAACACCGGCGGAGGCGATTTCACGAATGACAGCCAGAGGCTTCAGACCCAGCGCTGCTGCTTTTGTATCCGACATCAGCAGCAGCATGGATGCGCCGTCATTGCGACCGGAGGAATTTCCCGCTGTTACGGTGCCGTTTTCCATGTCAAATACCGGCTTCAGGGCGGCCAGCTTTTCCAGCGAAGTCTGGCGTGGATATTCGTCTGTGTCGAACACCACAGGCTCTTTCTTTTTGCCCGGCAAAACCGTAATGGGAAGGATTTCATTGCGGAATCTGCCGGAGTGGATTGCCGCCGCTGCTTTTTGTTGGGATTCGCAGGCGAATTCATCTTGTTCCAGACGACTGATTCCCAGTTTTTTTGCGACGTTTTCTGCGGTCATACCCATGTTAAACCGGCCATAGACATCTTGCGGCTGGGAGTTAAACTGTGCTTCCGTCAGCGAATCTTTCAATTCGGTGGTGCCGGTTCCGATGCCCCAGCGGGCACCTGGCAGGTAGAAGTCCGCATTGGTCATGCTCTCGGTTCCGCCGGCCAAAACGATTTCATCCTGACCTGTACGGATGGCATTCACAGCATAGCTGACCGCCATCATACCGGATGCACAGGCACACATGACGGTGCTGGCGGGAACCGCCTCTGGAATGTCCGCCCGCAGGGCAGCTATGCGTGCGGTATTGGAGCGATCCGATGATTGCCGGCAGTGCCCCATAATCACCTCATCGATGCTTGCCGGGTCGATGCCGGACTTGTTAACCGTTCCTTTGATGACTGCCATGGCAAGAGTGTCAGCGTTAAGCGGCTTCAGTGTACCGCCGTAGGAGCCTACCGCGGTGCGAAGTGCCTCTACAATTACAACTTCTTTCATTGTGTTTTCTTCCTTTCATTATTAATTTCAGCATGGTTCCCAAGCTGGTAGTGACGTCATATGAGAATTCCGTATGGCGATCACCTCAATATACAGCAATAATCATGCCAAGCAAATGGAAGGCTGAGAATTCGGCATTACAGCGATAAGAATCATCATTTCCGTAGGAAAGCAAAGGTGGAATTAGGACGGATTTAGGACGAATTTAGGCCTTTAATTTGGGAATTTGGATTCCCAAAAAGGATGAAAGCCCCAAAAAAAGAAGAATTCTGATTCATTTCATATCAAGACGAAAAAATAAATTTGACACAACAAAAGGAAAAACCAGATGATGCGGATACAGCAAGAGAACAAATCAACTGATATGGCACGAATATTGCTTATATATTGATCAATGAGAAAATTATTTCTCAATGATGCACGAGAGGGGGGGTGAAGCAGTAACTCATGCATTCCTGTCAATTCACAAACCTTCACCAAAAAATAATTAAAAATTAGGAAAGGAAAGGTAAATGTTATGAAAAAGTTTTTATCATTTGCATTAACTCTGGCAATAGCATCGGCAAAGGATACTGAAGGGCATTTTTATAATAAGGAAGATGATATATGGGAAAATTAAAAAAGGATGCCATAGAGGCATTGCAGGTAGTGAAAAATGGTGATGTGATTCTGGTAGGCGGTTTTGGCCTGGTCGGTTCCCCTCTGGCACTGATTGAAGGTCTGACCAGCATTCCAGTCGGGGAACTTACCATTGTCAGCAACAATCTTGGCGAATCAGGGAAAGGTCTGGGAATGCTGCTAAATCAGAAAAAGATCAAAAAAGCCATTGGGTCCTATTTTACCAGCAACCGTGATGTAGGCGAAGCCAGCAAGCGGGGGGAAATCGAATTGGAACTGAACCCGCAGGGAACTCTGGCGGAACGGCTTCGTGCCGGTGGTGCGGGAATTCCTGCGTTCTATACAGCGACGGCACAGGGAACGCTGCTGGCAGAAGGGAAAGAAGAACGGGAATTTAATGGCAGGAAGTATATCATGGAAACCGGACTGCGCGGAACTGTTGCTTTGATTAGAGCCTATAAAGCGGATACGCTTGGAAATCTGATCTATTACAAGACGGCCAGGAATTTTAATCCGGTTATGGCGACGGCGGCAGATTATGTGATTGCCGAGGTGGATGAAATAGTGGCTCCTGGTGAGATTGACCCGGAAATTATCGTGACACCACATTTATATGTGGATGCGATCATCAAGACAACAAAGATTTTAACTAAAGGAGGTGTGGTTGATTTATGAGTAATGATGAAATGCAGGAACTGATTGCCAGGCGGGCAGCCGAAGAATTAAAAGGACCAATGGTGGTAAATTTGGGTATTGGCATTCCTAACCGCATTCCCCAATATTTAACAGATAAGCAGGTCTATATGCATACAGAAAACGGTATGCTGGGGATCGGTCCAGCCGATTCGGATGACCTCGATCCAAATCTGATCAACTCAGGAAAAGAACCGGTATCTGAGATGGCCGGGGCTTCCTATTTTGACAGTGCCCAGTCATTTGCGATGATTCGCGGGCAACATGTGGGCGCGGCGGTTCTGGGCGTGCTGCAGGTGGATCAGACCGGACGAATTGCCAACTGGTCGGTGCCGGGCAAGGATATCATCGGGGTTGGCGGAGCCATGGATCTTCTGGAAGGAGCCGAACGAGTAATTTGTACGATGACCCATACGACAAAAAACGGCGAAGCGAAGATTTTACCCGAATGTACCTATCCGATCACCTCAGAACGATGTGTTGATATGGTGATTACTGAACTTGCGGTGTTTAAATTTGAGCATGGGACGATGTATTTGACAGAATTGATGCCAGGGATTACTTTAGAAGAAGTAAGAACAAAAACCAGGGCGAACTATATTGTTTGCATAGAGAAATGATGGGAATGCATGCGGTTCACGAAGTGCGGCAAACGCATTAATTGAATGGAAACCTAATACCACAGCATAGCCGGGGGATTAGGTTTCCATGAAATCACCTATATATTGGAATATCCGAAAGCATTCACCAAAGCATCCAGCTTTTTCCCCTGTTTGCACAGCGGACAGCTGCGATAATCATACGTAATATAGTCCGGCAGCTCCTGTTTACCAAAAACGGAAATCACTTTATAACCATTTATTTCGTCTGCAACACTGAAAATAGCCGTAACGTTCTGCAAGATTCCTCCGTAGTAATGAATCGCCTCCATGGCTTTATTCACCGATAACCCTGTTGTGATTGATGATGTAAGTATAATGACATGTTTTCCTTTGATCATCGGCAGAACATTTTGGCGGAATATCATCTGGCTGTTGCTGTTATATTCCGGAGTTACCACATACATCGTCTTATGTGCATTCATCGACATAATCCCTGCTTTCGTAAGCTCCTCCGCCACAAATGCCCCGATTACCTCCATACCTTCCAGACATACAATCGTATCTACCACCGTATCATAGAGAAACATGCCCGCCAGACTTCTCGCCACCTCCTTTGCCTCATTAATCCTGGTTCTCAAAGTCGTCATATCAATATAATAATTGATATGAGAATGATTGGTTGCAAAATGTCCTCCCCTCACTCTAAGGGGCGCATTGCACCCAGCCGAATAGAGCTTCACATATTGATCATCCATAAAACCTGACACCTCCATTTCTTAAATAAAAACTATACTATGTGTGCTACTTCCATTATATCGGAAAAAGGCGGCTGATACAATAAAAACCATGCCGCAAATGTAGTCTGTTTTGGACGCAAAAAAGGAGCGTTGCTTCAATCAAGCTGCAACGCCCCTTTATACCGTAATTCTTTAACTATAAAATATTCTTTTGCTCTTCCATTTTATGCTTCTCCGCATAACCTGTCAGCATCAAGGTAAGCGCTCCGTCACCGGTAACATTACATGCCGTGCCAAAGCTGTCCTGCAGGGCAAAGATTGCCAGCATCAAAGCTGTTCCGGCATCATTAAAGCCAAGCACACCGGTAATCAGGCCCAACGATGCCATAACAGTTCCGCCCGGCACACCAGGCGCTCCGATGGCAAAGATTCCCAATAACAGACAGAACAAGATCATATTCGGCAGCGATGGCAAGGATCCGTAAAGAAGCAGCGACACCGTCATAACAAAGAATACTTCTGTCAGTACGGAACCGCAAAGATGAATATTGGCAAACAACGGAACGCCAAAGTTTACCATATCATCACGTAAGGGTGGCTCCGCCTTTTTCGCACATTTCAGGGCAACTGCCAGCGTCGCCGCCGATGACATAGTACCAATTGCCGTGATATACGCCGGGCCATAATGCTTCACTACCTCGATTGGATTCTTTCCGGAATACACCCCGGCGATAAAATAAAGCAGCGCCATCCAGATATAGTGGCCAATCAATACAATAACAATAACCTTCAGGAATACCGGCAGCTGTTTGGTAATACTGCCTTCATAGCCCATACCGCAGAAGGTGAAGGCAATATAAAACGGCAGAATTGGAATGACCACCTTTGTGACAATATCCAGTACGATCAACTGAAACTCTTCCAGAATGTTGGTAAACGTCCTGGCTTTTGTCCAGGCCGCCGCCAGACCAATCAGGATTGACAGGACCAGTGCACTCATAACCGGCATGATCTGCGGGATCGACAATTCAAAAAATATGCCCGGAAGTTCTTTCAGTCCTTCTACTTCTGATGTAATCGATAAACCAGGAATGATCATATAGCCCGCTGCCATCGACAGAAACGCTGCTCCAATCGAAGAAACATACGCCAGCAAAATAGCAATCCCCAGCATTTTCGAGGCGCTTCCGCCCAGTCTGGTAATCGACGGGGCAATAAATCCGATCACAATCAACGGCACACAGAAGGTAATCAGCTGTCCTAAAATGTATCTTAATGTTACAAACACCACCATCATCTCTTCGGTGGCAACCATACCCACCAATACACCAATGATAATACCTACCAGTAAACGAAACGGCAAGCTCTTAAATAAACCCTTCATATCTCTATCCCCCTATATTTGTACGCGATCTATCATTAAATTCAATATCTCAATATCCGTTGACTTCATGCCAACCCGGCCGACATATCCGACACTCTTAATGGTATCCTCCACATCGCCCTGCACAATGCCCTCTCCCGGCATAAAGCCGCAATGATGCCGGGCCATATGATGGGCATTGATCGCTGCCTCCACAGCTGATGAAATCTTGGCAGCACAAGATGACTTGGCACCGTCGCAGACAATTCCGCCGACATTTGCAATGGCATTTACAATCGTTGCGGCAACCTCCTTATAGGTTCCGTCATACAGATACGTAATCGCCGCACCGGCACCGCAGGCAGCACTGACGGCTCCACAATAGGCCGATAAACTGCCGATATATTTCTTTTGATGGATCGCAATCAGGTTGCTGACCACCAGGGCACGGTACAACTTCTCCTGACTTACGTCAAGTTCCTTTGCATATTCAATCACCGGCAGGGAAACAGTCATCCCCTGGTTGCCGCTGCCTGAATTAATCACTACCGGCAGAGAACAGCCGCCCATTCGGGCATCAGAACCGGCGGCTGCCTTTGCTCTCGCCCGGATCCATACATCATTCGGATAGACCTGCAGCAAAATCCGCCCCACCTGGGCGCCGTATGGATTTTTCAGACCTTCCTCGGCGATGGCTGTATTCAGTTGAATTTCATTGTCCAGAAGTTCTCTGACATCTTTGATTTCCACACCGTCGGCAAATTCCAGAATTCCTTTCACGCTCATCTGTGACTTGTCAACGTGTTCTGTCTTCTCTTCATTTACCTCCTGTTCCATTAAAATGCTGCCGTCTTTGACAATTTTCTTAATGAATGTATGCCGGTTAATAATGGTTACTTCTGCATTATGTTCCCCTTTTTCCACTCTTGCAACGATGTAAAGATTTTCCACATTTTCCTGTAAATCACAGGAACAGTACCCTGCCTTTACCAATTCTCTTGTTTTGGCAATATCCTCCGGTGTCACCTCTTCCAGTACTTCCAGTTCACGTTCCGCTTTTCCGCCGACCACTCCCAGCACTGCGGCCACGTCAATTCCTTTCTGTCCGCCAGATTTCGGTACCGTTACCCCCATTACATTCTTTATGATATTCCCGCTGCATTTCATAATTACCTTGTCCGGAAATTCTCCCAGCACTTCCCGCGCCTTTGCCGCTGCGTAGGCAATCGCAATCGGCTCTGTACAGCCTAATGCAGGTACCAGCTCACTCTTTAGAATATTCAGATAATTCTGGTACAAAGCTTGTTCCATTCCCCCACTCCTTCCTGCTGATCATATCAGTAATATCTTTTTAACATTTTTATTATAATAGTAATCGACAAATTTTTCAAGACCTGATTTTATTTTCTATACATTTTCACAAAATTTTATGTTTTCTTTATGCATTGTGGTGAAGCAATCTTTACATTTCACTACTCTATTTGCTATACTAAAAGAAAAAGGACATGCACAGATGGGGAAAGACGGTAGTTTAAAAGAATCTATTTATCATTCCATTTTGGAAAAAATATTTAACGATGAATATAAACCAAATCAGATATTAAATGAAAAAGAACTGGTCGCCCAGTTCGGATGCAGCAAATCGCCGATACGGGACGCCCTGATCACCTTATGCAACGAGGGGGTGCTG
>Ga0153921_1001283_pt1 | contig 11489 bp, 7 predicted proteins | sample TSNJ005MetaG_FD_104691 | JGI IMG/M metagenome (GOLD analysis project Ga0153921, IMG submission 104691) | Attine ant fungus gardens microbial communities from New Jersey, USA - TSNJ005 MetaG | ecosystem: Host-associated > Fungi > Mycelium > Unclassified | place: USA: New Jersey, Brendon T. Byrne... | reverse complement strand
GTTACGCGCAGCGGTAGTTCAGTCGGTTAGAATACCGGCCTGTCACGCCGGGGGTCGCGGGTTCGAGTCCCGTCCGCTGCGCCATATTCGGTCACCTGGAACGCTGAACGCCAGGTACCACAGGAAGCCCGCTCATTGAGCGGGCTTTTTTGTGCCTTGGATTCAGCTCAACGACTGAATGCCCGGTTCGGTTTGCACGGGTGCAATGCTGTTTCGCCCCATGAAGGCCAGGACCACCAACGCCGTCAGCACGGTGAATCCCGCGAGCAGTTGCAGCAAGGTGTTGAACCCCGCGATGTAGGCGCTGCGCAGTGCTTCCCGCGGAAGGGCGGCCGAGGCCAGTTGCACGTTGCCCATGACCAGGCCTTGGGCAATCACTGACACGTCGGCCCCTGCGCGACCCTTCAGGTGATGTGCCACCAATGCGCCCAATACTGCCATCGTGATCGCCAGCGCCACGCCTTCACTGGCCACGCGGGTGGTGTTGAAAATCCCCGCCGCCATTCCCGCGCGCTCCTTGGGCACCACGCTGATCGCCAAACCATCCATCAAACCCCACGGCAGCCCGGTGCCGATCCCGATGACCAGCATTGCGGCGATGGTCTGCGCAGGCTGGTTGGCCAGGCTTAATCCCCACAGGCCCACCGCCGCGATCAGCAAGCCAATGGCACACAACAGTCCTGCTGAGAGCCAGCGGGTCAGCGATGCGGCGATCATCGGCACCACCAGCATCGGTGCCGATAACGCGAGCATCATCAAGCCCGCGTCCAGCGCGCTGGCGCCTTCCACACCGATAAACCGCAGGGGCAGCAACACGATCAGCACGATGTAGCAGTAACAGGTACCGATCGGCAGGAGCTGCACGCCAATAAAACGCGGGAAGCGAAACAGCCGCAGCTCCAGCATCGGTTGGCTGGAGCGGTTTTCGACGAGGATAAACACCAGCAAAAACACCGCCGCCGCGATCAGCAGGGCATCAACCAGCGGCGACGTCCAGCCGTGCTCCGGCGCGAGGATCACCGCCGTGGTCAGGGCCACCAGCATCGCGGAAAACGTCAGTACACCAGCGGTGTCCAGCCGCAGCGCTTGCGGGTCGCGGCTTTCACGCATTTTGGGCGCGGCAAACAGCAGCGAAATACCGGCCAATAATGCAGTGCCGAGAAAAATCGAGCGCCAGCCCCAGTGCTCGATCAGCACCCCCGACAGCAATGGCCCAAACGCCAGGCCTGCACCGAATGTGGTGCCCAGCAAGCTGAAGGCGCGGGTACGGGCGTGCCCGTCGAACTCTTGGGCCAGCGCCGCACAGCCACTGGCCAATGCCGTAGCCGCCGCGACGCCCTGCACGCCACGCAACACATCCAGCCAGAAAATCCCCGGTGCCACTGCCAGCAGCAAGGAGACCACGGTAAACAGCGCCATGCCCCACAAGAAAAGACGCTTTCTCCCATAGAGGTCGGCGAGGGTGCCGGCGGCCATTAACAGGCTGCCGAAACTCAGCATGAATGCGTTGGTGATCCACGCCAGCTGGCTGGGCTGGGCGGCAAATGCCTGGCCGATAAAGGGCGTGGCGACGGCGCCGCCGGTAAAGCTCATGGGCAATACCAGGGCGGCCAGGCAAATGGCCGCCAGGATGGAATATCGGCCATGGGCGGGCGCAGATTCGGTTGTAGTGGTCATAGGGGCATTCCCGTGAGTCAGAAGATTAAAAGACTCTAATCAGGATGCAATCACGGATAAACGGGCTTACATTCCTTTCATAACGGACTTGATGGATGCAATGACGTGACCGATAACCTGAGCGGCGTGATCGCCTTCGTGAAAACCGCGGAAGCCCTGAGCTTCACCGGCGCGGCCCGGGCGATGGGGATTTCCGCTTCGGCGGTGGGCAAGAATGTCGCCAAGCTTGAGGCGTCACTGAATGTGCGGCTGTTGCACCGCAGTACGCGCAAGGTCAGCCTCACCGCCGAAGGCCAATTGTTCTACGAGCGCAGTCGGAAAATTCTCGACGACCTGCAAGACGCCCGCGCCATGCTTTCCCATGCGATGCAGGCACCCCGGGGCAAACTGCGGGTCAGCCTGCCCACCATCGGTTATCGCTTTCTCTTTCCGCACATGATGGCGTTCCGCAAAGCCTACCCCGAGATCGAACTGGAGCTGGATTTCAACGACCATCTGGTGGACGTGATCGAGGAGGGCTTCGACGTGGTCATCCGCAGCGGTGGCCTGGCGGACTCGACCCTGATGGCCCGCAAGCTGGGGCCGTTCAGGTTTGTGCTGTGTGCATCGCCCCAATACCTACGAGCCAACGGCCGGCCAGAAACCCTGAGCGAACTGGAGCATCACCCGTGCTTGCGTTACCGCTTCGCCACCACCGGCAAAATCATGGACTGGACCTTGTCCGCCAACCCGGCCATCACCCAATTGCGCCTGCCCACCGCGCTGACCCTGAACAACATGGAGGCCATGCTCCGGGCCGCGATGGACGGCCATGGGATTGCCTACGTGCCAGACTTCCTGGCCCGCGAAGCCCTCGCCCAGGGCCAGCTGGAAACCGTGCTCGACGGCCATTCCGATGACCAGGGGCAGTTCTGGGCCCTGTGGCCATCCAGCCGGCATCTCTCGCCGAAGATCCGCGTGTTTGTCGACTTCGCCGCCGCGCACCTGTTCACAAGCCTACCAACCGGTAGCCCACCTGCAACTCGGTGATGAAGTACTGCGGCTGGGCCGGGTCCGCCTCCAGCTTCTGCCGCAGGTGCGCCATGTGCACCCGCAGGTAGTGGGCGCGGTCCACGTAATCCAGGCCCCACACCTCGAGCAATAATTGCCGATGGGTGAGCACCCGGCTCTGCCCGCGAATCATCGCGCACAGCAGGCGGTATTCGATGGGCGTCAGGTGCACCGGCAGGCCTTGGCGCCATACTTCATGGGTCGCCAGGTCCACCTCGATATCGCCAAACGCCACCTTGCTGGTGGCCGCCACGGTGCCGGTCTGCCCATGACGGCGCAGTTGCGCACGGATGCGCGCGAGCAACTCGGGTACGCCGAAGGGTTTGGTCAGGTAGTCATCGGCGCCGGCGTCCAGGGCGGCGACTTTTTCCTCTTCGCGATCCCGTGCCGACAACACCAGGATCGGCACCGCCAGCCATCCCCGCAGCTCGCTGATCAGCTGTTTGCCGTCGCCGTCCGGCAGGCCGAGGTCGACGATCACCAGGTCCGGCTGACGGCTGGAAGCGTGGATCAACGCGCGTTTGACGCTGTCGGCCTCGAACACCTGGAAGCCCTCATCCTGCAGGGCGATGCCGACAAAACGGCGGATGTTGGCCTCGTCTTCAACAATCAGAATGCGTGCAGTGCTCATAGGGCGTCCATTGGGGGCGGAGTACCCGCCGGTAAAGTGATGACGAAATGCATGCCGCGCTCGCTGCCGGGTCTGGCTTCGATGCGCCCGCCGTGGGCTTCGACGATGCGTTTGGCCAGGGCCAGCCCCAGGCCGATTCCGGCGACCGAGGATTCCTGCTGGCCACGGGCAAACGGTTCGAACAGATTGGCCGGCGCGCTGCCCGGGCCGGTGTCGCTGACTTCCAGCAGGATGCTGTCGGAAACGGAACGGGCGGTAACGGTGATGACCGTGCCAGGCGGGGTGTATTTGGCGGCGTTGTCCAGCAGGTTGACCAGCACCCGTTCGATCAGCAGCGCGTCGACTTCCACCAGCGGTAATTGCGGGTCCAGCGTCGTGTTCACCACATGCCGGGCCAGTGGTTCACGCAACTGGCGCAGGGCGCTGCCGACGATCTCTTCCAGCAAATGCCATTGCCGGTTGAGTCGCACACCGCGCTCCTGCATGCGGGCCATGTCCAGCAAGTTTTCGATCAAGCGTTGCATCGAAGTCGCCTGCTCATGAATACCGTGCAGCAACGCGGTCAGCGGCCCCGGCGGCGCATGGGGCAGGGCGGTGTCGGCGGCGCCGATCAGTGTGGTCAGGGGGGTGCGCAGGTCGTGGGAAATCGCCGCGAGCAAGGTGTTGCGCATTTTCTCGCCTTCCATCTGCACCATCGTGCTTTGCGCCACTTCGACGAAGTGCACGCGCTCCAGGGCAATCGCCAATTGGCTCATGCAGGCTTCCAGCAGGCGGCGCTCTTCGGGCTCGTTGAGGCGTTCGCTTTGCGCCAGTTCCAGCACCAGCACACCGCGCACGCGCATCGGCGCCTTGAGCGGCAGGTAGCAGCCCTTGGCGGCGGACAAGGTGTCGGTGCCCTGGCCGGCGGACTGGCCGTGGTCGTAGGTCCATTGGGCGATGCTGTCGTCGATCGGCAGCCCGCCTGCGCCCACGCTGTGCACGCCATCGGCGGCGTCCGGCAAGGCCAGGCCGACCCGTGCCTCGAACACGCCGCTGAAGGTGCGCAGCGCCACTTCACTGATCTGCTCCACGGTCAACGCGGCCGACAGGTCCCGGGCCAGGCGTGCCAGTGATGTGGCGCGGCGTTCTCGCGCGGCGGCGGTGCGCGCTTCGTGGCGCAGGCGTGCGGTGAGCTGCCCGGTGATCAGGGCGATGCCGAGCATCAGCGCGAAGGTGAAGAAATACTGGGTGTCGTTGACGGTAAACGAATAGCGCGGTTGGACGAAAAAGAAGTCGAAACACAGCACCGCGAGCATCGCTGCCCACACGCCGGGGCCGCGTCCAAACCGCAGGGCCACCAGCACCACCGTGAGCAGGAACAGCATCACCACGTTGGCCAGGTCGAACACTTGCAGCAGCAGCGCGGCGATGGCGCTGGCGGTGAAACAGGCGAGTGTGGACCAGAGGTAGGCCAGGGTTCTGCCGGGCGCTGGCGTAGGTTTTTCAATGGCAGGAACAGTGCCCGGCAGTACGCCATGGGCGATCACGATCTGGTCGATCTGCGGATGGTGCCGGCTGATCCGGTCGCCCACCGACTGGTGCCAGAACCGCCATGCCCGGCGCGGGTGATGGCCGAGCACCAGGCGATTGGCGTTGTGTTCCCGGGCACAGGCGGCCAGTGCTTCGGCGACGTCCATGCCCGGCAATGTTGCAGTGTCGGCGCCAAACTCGCTGGCCAGGGCCAGGGTTTTCATCGCCGTAAGATAACGCTTGGCACCGCGACCCTGGGCGGAGGCGACGTGCACCACGATCCAGTCCGCCTCGAGCTTTTGCGCCAGGCGCGCGGCTTCACGCACCAGGCGCTCATCGCCGGCGTCACCGGCCACGCCTACCAGCAATCGTTCGCGGGCGGGCCACAGGGTCTTGATCGACTGTTCGCGACGGTACACGCGCATCTGCGTGTCGACCCGGTCGGCCGTGCGGCGCAGGGCCAGTTCCCGCAGGGCGAGCAGGTTGCCCTTGCGGAAAAAGTGCCGCGAGGCGCGCTCGGCCTGGGGCCCCAGGTACACCTTGCCGTCCTTCAAGCGTTGCAGCAGATCATCCGGCGGCAGGTCCACGACGACCACTTCGTGGGCATTGTCGAACACGTGGTCCGGTACGGTTTCCCGCACGCGAATGCCAATGATCCCACTCACCAGATCGTTAAGGCTTTCCAGGTGCTGGACGTTGAGGGTGGTCCACACATCGATGCCGGCGCTGAGCAGTTCTTCCACGTCTTGCCAGCGTTTCGGGTGGCGCGAGCCGGGCACGTTGCTGTGGGCGAGTTCATCCACCAGCAGCACGGCGGGATGGCGTTGCAGGGCCGCGTCGAGGTCGAATTCGGTGAGGGTGAAATCGTGATGCAGGCGGTGGGCGCGGGGCAGTTGTTCGAGGCCGTTGAGCAGCTTGGCGGTTTCCTGGCGGCCGTGGGTTTCCACCACACCGGCGAGTACGTCGCGGCCCAGGCTGACTTCCCGTTGCGCCGCGTCAAGCATGGCGCAGGTCTTGCCCACCCCGGCGTTGGAGCCGAAGTAGATACGCAGTTTGCCGCGCAAGGCGGCCTGTTCTTCCTGCTGGACCCGGGCGAGAAGGTCGTCGGGGTCGGGGCGTTCTTCGTTTAATGCGGGCATGTCATTCCTGGTCAATGCGGTTCAATGGTGGGAGCGGGCTTGCTCGCGAAAGCGGTGTGTCAGTGACAGTCGAGTTGGCTGACACTCCGTATTCGCGAGCAAGCCCGCTCCCACATTGGGTTTGCGGTGCTACACGAGACCCAGCCCGGTCAGCACCAGGTCAATCAGCTTGATCCCGGCAAACGGCACCAGCACCCCGCCCAGGCCATAGATCAGCAGGTTGCGATTGAGCAACGCTGCCGCGCCAATCGCCCGGTACGTCACGCCGCGCAGGGCCAACGGAATCAGCGCCACGATGATCAACGCGTTGAAAATCACCGCACTGAGGATCGCCGAGTTGGGGCTGCTCAGGTGCATCACGTTCAACGCACCGAGTTGCGGATAGGTCGCGACAAACGCCGCCGGGATGATCGCGAAATACTTCGCCACGTCATTCGCCACGCTGAAGGTGGTGAGCGCACCACGGGTCATCAGCATCTGCTTGCCCACCTCGACCACTTCGATCAGCTTGGTCGGGTTGCTGTCGAGGTCGACCATGTTGCCGGCCTCTTTCGCTGCCTGGGTGCCGCTGTTCATCGCCACCGCCACGTCGGCCTGGGCCAGCGCCGGGGCGTCGTTGGTGCCGTCGCCGGTCATGGCCACAAGCTTGCCCTGGGCCTGGTAGTCGCGGATCAGTTGCAGTTTGTCTTCCGGGCGCGCCTCGGCGAGGAAGTCATCCACGCCGGCTTCCACCGCAATCGCGGCGGCGGTCAGGCGGTTGTCGCCGGTGATCATCACGGTCTTGATGCCCATGCGCCGCAGTTCGGCGAAGCGCTCCTTGATGCCGCCCTTGACCACGTCCTTGAGCTCCACCACGCCGAGTGCTTTTGCCCCGTCCGAGACCACCAGCGGAGTGCTGCCGCGACGCGATACTTCGTCGACCTTGGCCTGCAATGCAGCCGGAAAGCTCCCGCCGAGCGCTTCGATATGACTGCGGATCGCATCCGCTGCACCCTTGCGAATACCGCGGCCTTCGGGCAGGTCGACGCCGCTCATGCGGGTCTGCGCGGTGAAGTGCACAAAGCTTGCGCCGAGGGCGTTGATGTCCCGCGCGCGGATGTCGAACTTCTGCTTGGCCAGCACCACGATGCTGCGGCCTTCCGGGGTTTCGTCGGCCAGGGACGCCAGTTGCGCCGCGTCGGCCAGTTCAGCTTCCTTGACCCCCGGTGCCGGCAGGAAACTGCTGGCCTGGCGATTGCCCAACGTGATGGTGCCGGTCTTGTCCAACAGCAACACGTCGATGTCACCCGCCGCCTCAACGGCGCGGCCGGAAGTGGCGATCACATTCGCCGACATCATGCGGCTCATGCCCGCCACGCCGATGGCCGAGAGCAGGCCGCCGATGGTGGTGGGAATCAGGCACACCAGCAACGCCACCAGCACCGTGGCGCTGATCACGTTGCCACTGCCACTCATGGCCACGGCAAAGATCGAGTACGGGCTCAGCGTCGCGATCACCAGCAGGAACAACAGGGTCAGGCCCACCAGCAAAATTGTCAGGGCGACTTCGTTGGGCGTTTTCTGACGCTTGGCGGATTCGACCATCGAGATCATGCGGTCGAGGAACGACTCGCCCGGGTTGACGCTGATGCGCACCACCAGCCAGTCCGACAGCACCCGCGTGCCGCCGGTGACCGAGGAAAAGTCGCCGCCGGCCTCGCGAATCACCGGTGCCGATTCGCCGGTGATTGCGCTTTCATCCACCGAGGCCACCCCTTCGATCACCACGCCGTCCAGCGGCACCAGGTCGCCGGCTTCGATCAACACCACCTGGTCTTTGCGCAACAGCGTGGCTTCGGTCGGCAGCCATGCGGCGCCGTGTTTGGGTTGTTGCAGCAACTTGGCCAGGGTCTGGCGCTTCATCCCGCGCAGGCTGGCGGCCTGGGCACGGCTGCGGCCTTCGGCCAGGGCCTCGGCAAAGTTGGCGAACAGCACGGTAAACCACAGCCACAAACAGATGCTGAGGATAAAGCCGCTGGGCGCTTCACCCTGGCCACCCAGGGACTGGAACCACAGCAGCGTGGTGAGGAGGCTGCCCAGGTACACGACGAACATCACCGGGTTTTTCCACTGCGCCTGGGGCAGCAGTTTCTTGAACGCATCCCCGCAGGCGGTGAGCACGATGGCGCGATCAAACAGAGGTAAACGAGCATTCTTGATCATGGGGGAATCTCTTACTCACTGGCCGCAATGGGGGGCTGGCGCAGAGGCAGACGGGCGTCCAGCGCGAGGTTGAGTTGCAGCACATTGACTCGTGGTTCGCCGAGCAAACCCAGGGTGCGTTCCGCGGTGTTTTCGTTCACCAGTTGCAGCAGTTCGGCTTCGGGGATCTGTCGCAGGCGGGCGACCCGGGCCAGCTGGATGCGTGCGTTGGCCACGGAGATATGCGGGTCCAGGCCGGAGGCGGAAGCGGTGACCGCATCCACCGGCACCTGGGCCTCGGCGGCGAGGCCGTTGTCCTGGCGGTAGGCTTTAACCCGGGCCGCGACCTGGTCCACCAGTTTCTGGCTGGTAGGGCCCAGGTTGCTGGCGCCGCTGGAACCGGCGTTGTACGGCTGGGAGACACTTTTGCTCGGGTCTTGCGGGTCGGCACCGAGGGTCATGCTCGGGCGGCCGTGGAAGTAGCCGGGCCTGGTGAAGTCCTGGCCGATCAACGCCGAGCCGATCACCAATCCGTCGCGTTCAATCAGCGAGCCCTGGGCCTGGAACGGGAACAGCAACTGCGCGGCAAAGGTGGTGAAGACCGGGTAGGCGAGGCCGGTCAGCGCCATGAAAAACACTGCCGAAACCAGCACCGGGCGCAACAGCCCTTTGAATATCGATTGAGTCGTCATCAACGTGTCCTTAGTTGTACGTCTGGCCGGACAGCAACTGCAGTTGCTCCACCAGCGGACCGAGCGCGAGCGCCGGCAGGAAAGTCAGGCCGCCCACCACCAGCACCACAAACACCACCAGCACCATGAACAGCGGGGTTGCGGTGGGGATGGTGCCGGCGCCGGCAGGCACGGTCTTTTTCATCGCCAGGGAACCGGCCACGGCGAGCATCGGCAGCATGGTGAAGAAGCGCCCGACCAGCATCGCGAGGCCAATGGTGGTGTTGAAGAACGGCGTATTGGCGTTCAGCCCGGCGAACGCCGAACCGTTGTTGGCGGTGCCCGAGGTGTAGGCGTAGAGCACCTCGCTGAAACCGTGGGGGCCGAGGTTATTCAGGCTGGCCATGGTGTCGGGCCACAGGGCGGCGAGGGCGGTGAAACCGAGGATGCTGATGGGGTGCGCGAGCACCGAGAGCATCACCAGTTTTATCTCCCGAGCCTCGATCTTCTTGCCGAGGAATTCCGGGCTGCGGCCGATCATCATGCCCACCAGGAACACCGTCAGCAGCGCGTACTGGATCAGGTTGATAAAGCCCACGCCGTCGCCGCCGAACACGCAGTTGAGCATCATCTGCGCCAGGGGCACGAAGCCGCCCATGGGAGTCAATGAGTCATGCATCGCGTTGACCGAACCGGTGGTGGCCGCGGTGGTGGTGGCGATAAACAGGCTGCTGTCGGCAATGCCGAAACGCAGTTCCTTGCCTTCCATATTGCCGCCGCTTTGCTCGATGGACAGCGTCTGGTTGGCACCGGCCTGGGTCAGCAGCGGGTTGCCGTTTTGCTCGGCGCCGTACACCAGCGCGAGAAAGCCTAAGAACATCACCAGGAAGGTGCCGAAAAACACCCAGCCCTGACGGCGTTGCAGCAGCATGCTGCCGAAGGTGTAGGTCAGCGCCGACGGGATCAGCAACATGCTGAGGATGTGCAGGGCGTTGGTCAGCGGGGTCGGGTTTTCGAACGGGTGCGCGGCGTTCATGCTGAAGAAGCCGCCGCCGTTGGTGCCGATATGCTTGATCGATTCAAAGCTCGCCACGGCGCCGACAATCAGTTGTTGCTGCGCGCCTTCCAGGGTGGTGGCCAGGGCTTGGGAGGAAAAGGTCTGCGGCATGCCTTGCCACACATACACCAGGGCCATGCCCACGCACAGCGGCAGCATCACGCGGTACAGGGTGCGAGTGAAGTCGACCCAGAAGTTGCCGATATCCGCCGAGCTTGAGCGACTCAGGCCACGGATAAAACCGGCTGCGGCGACCACGCCCGAGGTGGCGCCGACGAACATCAGGAAGGTGATTACTGCCATCTGGCTGAAGTTCGACAGGCTGGTTTCGCCCGAGTACGCCTGCCAGTTGGTGTTGGTGATAAAGGAAGCGGCGGTATTGAACGCCAGGTCCGGGGTTTGTGCGGCCAGCCCGAGTGGGTTGATCGGCATGACGGCCTGTAACCGCAGGATGAGATAGCCGAGCAGCATCATCGCGGCGTTCGACAGCAACAGGGCCGAACCGTAGCGGGCCCAGCTCATGGTTTCCAGCGGGTCGATGCCCAGCAGGCGATAGGTATAACGTTCCGGCAGGGCGTGGCGGGTTCCGGTAAACACCCGGGTCAGCCACTTGCCCATCAGCACGGCGAGCCCGGTCATCAACCCCAGGACCAGCGCAAATTCCAGCAAAGTGCTTAGCATGTCGAGGCTCCGTTCAAATCTTGCCCATGGCGACAATGGCCATGGTTGTCGCGGCGAAAAACACCAGGGAGAGGCCTACAAAAATCATGTCGTACATGGTGGGGCTCCCTAGAACTTTTCGGCGCGAATGAGGGCGTAGCCCAGATAAGCGAACAGCCCGACGGCGCATAGGCCGCTGGCGATATAGATGAACTTGAGTGTGAGCACGGTGGAACTCCCCTGATTAATAAGCCGCGATTGCGGACGCGGGGAGGTTAAGAGGTTGGGTATCAAGTTCGGGCACTGATTGCGGGTTTGGGCATTAAGACGGTGTATAGAGGAGGGTGGGGTGGGCGAACGGAAAAAAGGGATAACCCGGGGGCGGGGTATCCCTTGAAGCACTGGGGTTTTGCTGCTTTTGATGATCAGCTTATTTGGCTTTCTTTTTCTTTGATTCGCGGGTGGCGAGTTGTTCGAAGCAAAACGCGGCGGCGCCGAACAGGGCGATCATTGAGAGGACGATCATGCCTAACGTTGAACTTTCCACGATGACTTCCTGCGGGGGTTATTGGGGTGGAGGTCACAGTAGTGGAGGGGGGATTAGTTGCTCAATAGAGACGACGTAAACGTTATGGCTGGGGTTGAATCTATACGGAATCTTTACGTGGCTGTTGTGTGTATATCCGTTTTTTAGGTAACGGCTACTTATGGTTTCGCTCTTACAGCGACTCACTTTGGAAAAGCCCCAAAGTAAGCAAAGGGCTCTGCCCCGCCTGTCGGCGCCTCGCTAGGGCTCGGCGTTCCCTCACTCCGGCATTGCTCCGCGGGCCGCCGCGACGGGCCATCCATGGCCCGGCGCGGCTAAACCGGCGTCCTGCCGGTTTACCCGCTGCGCAATACCTGCGTTCGGCCTC
>Ga0153921_1001280_pt1 | contig 11499 bp, 10 predicted proteins | sample TSNJ005MetaG_FD_104691 | JGI IMG/M metagenome (GOLD analysis project Ga0153921, IMG submission 104691) | Attine ant fungus gardens microbial communities from New Jersey, USA - TSNJ005 MetaG | ecosystem: Host-associated > Fungi > Mycelium > Unclassified | place: USA: New Jersey, Brendon T. Byrne... | reverse complement strand
GGAGGGTTCAACTATTTGGATGAGCTGTTCATACAGCTGCTTGAAATGATGGACGCCGAACCGCCTGTCCGGCTCATGACCGACTCTCCCTTGTTGCTGCGCACCGGGTTCTTCCGGCGGGGAGATGAGCTGCTGGTCCATCAGCTTTCTGACCTGCCCCACCGGTTCCGTGGGCAGGTGTCTCCGGTAAGGGGGGGAAGTCTGCGAATCAACAGTGAATTCCTGCAAGTGAAAACTGCCCGGGTAATCTGGCCCGAGATAAAAAACCTGGAGGTGCGGCAAGAGGAAGATACTTGCGAAATTGATTTGCCGGATTTTGAATTGGGGCAAATCGTTTCATGTCTTGTTGCCACTTAGTTAGTATAGCATTATCAATACACCTGGCTGCATAAGTAGCCAACCTTGTCCCCTTGCTGTTTTTATAGGTAGTTATAGCCTTGATCAATCCAATGGTACCTACAGAAATTAAATCGTCGTTTTCCTTACTGTGGTTTGAATATTTTTTTACAATAAAGGCCACTAGCCGTAGGTTTCTTTCTATCAGTACATTCTTGGCCTCTTCACTGCCCTTTTCATACTCCTCCAGATATTTTTTCTCTTCTTCGGCGGAAAGATGCTTGGGGAAGGAGTTGTTGTTGGAATAATAAGAAAACAGAAAAAAAATGCTTGCCAGCCCAATCAGCACAATAAACATCCTCTCGATGCAGTCTGTTTTAAATGTATGCTGTTTGCCATGCTGTCGTGTCTGTCTCAAAAAAATATTAGAGCCTGCTTATACTCCCGGGCGAAGGAAATATAAACAGGCTCTTTCAGTAAAACAGATAGCGTCACTGGCCAATAATCCACATCTCTCCCGACGCGTCGCTGGGCATACGCCAATCTCCCCTTGGGGACAGCGCTACGGAGCCAACCTTTGGCCCGTCAGGCAGGCAGGAGCGCTTGTATTGATTAGCAAAAAACCGCTTATAAAACAGCTTCAGCCACTTTGATATGGTAGCCTCATCGTATTCTCCATCGAAAGCCATTTTCGCCAGAGATAATATCTTTTCAGGCTTGAAGCCGTATCGCAGCATATAATACAAGAAGAAATCGTGGAGAATATAAGGCCCTACGATTTTTTCCGTTTCCTGGGTTATGACTCCTTTATCCGCCGGCAAAAGCTCCGGTGAAACAGGTGTATCCATTATGGACAGAAGAACCTCCTTAAGCTCCGGATCGGTTGAGGACAAGGCCTCATATTCTATCAAATAACGAATAAGGGTTTTGGGAATGGAGGCGTTTACCCCGTACATAGACATATGATCACCGTTATAGGTGGCGAAGCCCAAAGCCAGCTCCGACAAATCCCCGGTTCCAACAACGAAGCCGTTTACCTGCGAGGCTATGTCCATAAGTATTTGCGTGCGCTCTCTTGCCTGCGAATTTTCATAAGTCAAATCATGTACAGCCGGGTCGTGACCGATATCCTCAAAATGCTGAAGTACGGCCCGGCCTATATTGATCTCCCGAAAGCTTGCCCCGAAGGCCCTTATGAGCTTTATGGCGTTTTGGTAGGTAGTATCCGAGGTGCCGAAGCCGGGCAGAGTGATCCCGTGTATGCCCTTTCGGTCAAACCCCAGCTTGTCAAATGCCCTGACACAAACTATAAGAGCCAGGGTGGAATCCAGCCCGCCGGAAACACCAACCACAACGTTTGCGCAGTTAATATACTCAAGTCTTTTCATCAGGCCATAAGCTTGTATATTCAAAATCTCCTCGCAGCGTTCCCGCCTTGAGGCAGCGTCCTTAGGTATAAAGGGCGTTGAGTCGATCTTACGGATGGACTTTATTCCGGTATATTCTTCGGCCGAAAAATACACCGTTTTATAGCAGTCCAACAAGTTGATATTCAACAGGCTTACGCCTGGGACGTTCTCCCAGTCATTATGCTTCAATCTTTCCGCCGTCAGAATATCCAAATCCAGGTCGGCATATATTATGCGGCGCTCAAAGCGGTTGCTTTCCTCCAAAATTTTGCCGTTTTCACCAATAAGGTTATGACCGCCGTAAACTAAATCTGTTGTGGATTCATCCGGACCTGCGCAAGCATATACATAAGCGGAAAAAATACGGGCGGATTGGTTGGAAACAAGCTGACGGCGGTAATCAGACTTGCCCGCCAGCTCGTTACTGGCGGAAAGATTAGCTATAACTGTAGCCCCCGCAAGCCCATGATAAGAGGAAGGCGGTATAGGCGCCCATAAATCCTCGCAGATTTCGGCAGCCGCGATAAAGCTTTTACGGTTTTGACAGGCAAATAAAAGCGAACCGCCAAAGGACACCTCCTGCCCGCAGACAAATACATTTTCAACCCGAAAAGCGCCGGAAGAAAAATATCTTTTTTCATAAAACTCACCGTAATTAGGCAAAAATATTTTAGGTACAAGGCCAAGTATAAGTCCCTGCCATAAGAAAGCGGCCGTATTATAAAGCTTATTGTCATGAACAAAGGGAAGACCTAATACTATAAGTATTTTGGTATGCCTTGTGGCCTTTGCTACCCGTCCCAGAGAGGCTTCCGCTTCCTCCAGAAGCGTCTGCTGCAGAAAAAGATCACCGCAGCTATAGCCCGTAACGGCTAGCTCCGGAAATACTATCATATCCGCCTTGTTATCAACCGCTTTTATTATATTTTCAATTATTTGCTTCTCGTTGTATCCGCAGCTTGCCACCCTCAGCTTCGGTGTAGCTGCCGCCACCCGTATAAAGCGCTCCTGCATTTTTATCATTCTTACGTTCATTCCTTTCGACGGGAAAAACCCTTATTCGCATACTTTCTTAATGCTCTTCTCAAATTTGCTCCGGGGCAGCATAAGCATATGCCCGCAGCCCTGACATCGTATGCGGAAATCCATCCCCGCGCGCAATATCTCCCACCTTTTACTTCCGCAGGGGTGCTTTTTTTTCATTTCAACTATATCTCCTATCTTAAGATCCAACCTATAACCTCCCGCTTTATATTTCTCAGTATGCCCGTTTGTTATAAATTAAATAAAGCCGTTGTCTCTAAATTATAGCTTACTTTCATTTTTCATCCAACCCTTGTGTTAGTTTTTCTTTTGCCGAAAAAAAGAAAGATGTCAAATTTTGAATTGACATCTTTCTAATTGTCCACTTGCCGTCATCCCGGGCGTACCCGTCATCCCAGGCCTGGCCCGTCATCCCGGGCTTGACCCGTCATCCCGGGCTTGACCCGGGATCCCCAATACTTCGCCAATATTAAAGGGATTGCGGGTCGGAGCCCGCAATGACGGTCAGATTGTGATTATATGTACAAAGCCAGAAGCTTTATATTTCAAGAGTAAGACTTTGGAGCTTTCAGACGCTTTTGAAATGGTCTTAGATTACTCCAATCAATTTAGAAACCAGGTCTTCAAAATCAGAAACATTGCATGTATACAATTTATCTTCCAACGTTACTCTGACAGTAGCCGTTGTTTCATCTCCATATATTGGTTCTGCCGCTATTTCATCAAAAACTTCCTCAATAATCCCGAGAACCACATTAATTTGTTCGTCCTCCGTCATGGTGAGCAATGCCTCATAATCCATATCCTGCATTTTTTCAACCACTATATCTTCCAATTGATTAAAATTTTCCAATGGCTTGTAGTTTACGGTAACCATAAAGCCATCGTCCGTTTTTACAGATTCCTCAATTGAGTATTCCGCGTATGAAGCGACAGTCAAAATGCTGTTTTTTATTTTCTCAGCTAACTCATCGGAAATATCCATACCTAAAGATGTTTTTAGCTGGGTAACTATTCCTTGGATATCTTCATCATATTTCGCTTTAATTTCCGCAACGTCACCATTGATTATTGAGGCCAATTTGTCATGCTGTCCCTTAACCTGTGAATCCAGCTCAGCCTGTACCAGCTCCCCGGCTTTTTCTGGCGTTACGCTGTTGCAGGCAACCAAGGTAAAGGCTAATGCCAGTGTCATAACTAACGCGAGTAACTTTTTCTTCATAAATACACTCCTTCAGATTTTTAATTTGCGCATAGAAAGCGTATAATTCAATAAATTGAATGTTGTTTGCTTTCTGAGGCACTTTCGGAGTATAACATATTTTTGAACAGAATACAAATTTTAATAAAGTTTCCATTTATCATCCAATGTCAATGATAATCTAAAACAACCTCTCTAAACCGTTCCAATATTTCCGTTTTAAAAGCCGCGGCTTCAACAGGACTATAATCCCTGTTAAATCGCAGATCAGACAGCTTACTCCCGCCTACAGGCGCGATGCAGTCATCTCGGACAGCCACACAATTGCCTAGCTCCACCAGGGCGTCCAAGGCTTTCTTGCCTATACAGAAATCTACAAATTTCCGGGCGGCCGCATTATCTTCGGACCCGGTTACTATGGACACCGGGCACATGGACCAGCCGGCGCCCTCATACACGGTACTGGCAAGAGGGTATCCTGAGGTGCTGACAATGAGCTGGTCGGACAGGAAGTTGACGCAAATGAGATATTCGCCAAAGCCTGCTTTTTCCGCCGGGGTATATCCGCTGGTGGTATATTGGCCCACCTGCTCGTTAAATTTCTCAATGTACGCCCATCCCTCCTCCTCACCCATAAATTGCAGGACAGAGGATACAAATGTATAACCTGTGCCTGAGGTATAGGGATCCGACGTAACTATGTCTCCCCGAAAGGCGGGATCCAGCAGCTCCTCCAAAGTGGAAGGCATTACCCTGCCGGGAAATTCGGCCTTCCACCGCTCGGTATTTACGCCTATGGACAGCGTTTCAATATATTGCGCCTTCCACACACCGTCGGGGTCTACATACTCGCCGGAAATCTCCCGCTCCACAGGAGATTCATACGGAACAAGAACGCCTTGGTGCTTCAAGTTCTCATGAGCGTCGATGGTTCCGCCAATATAGACGCTTACGACAGGGTCCTCTTTTTCCGCAATGAGACGGGCCACGGCCTCTCCTGTGGGCATTCGAAGGTAAGATACGCTGCATCCGGTTTCATTTTCAAACATTTCAGCCATTCGCTTAACCATATCCTCATGATAAGAGCCCAGTATATTAAGCTGCATGCCCTCCAGCCGCGAGCCGCCCCCGCTATGGCTATCGTAGGAGGTTACGCCGTTCTTGACGGATGCCGCTGCGCCGCATCCCGCCATCCACAAAATAACCGCAGCCATGACAATGAATGTCATTAATATATTTTTCACTTTCAACACCTTCCTCACTCCAGCATTGCAAAAATTGTCGGCAGTCCTCCCAACAGGTACATATCGCTGCCGATGGAATTATCCACGTCGTTTACGATACACAGACCGTTTCCATATATAGAAGCGTACACCTGAGGCGTCTGCCTGGCTTCATCATCCACCCGGCTGTCGTCGGAATATATTTCAATCTGGCACAAGGACCTTCCTCGTCCCTGCAGCGCTTCCGACAGCTGGTCGCCGCTGAGCAGGGAGCATTCCAGTATCTCCTGCTTTATCTGATTTTTAGCGGTAGTAGACAGATTGACGCGGGAAGAATCGGTGCGCAGCACAATACGGGTGTACCGGTCGATCAGACGGCTGAGGCTATCTTGGGTGTAAAACTCCTGGCAAAGCTCCCGTGCCAGCTGGGACGCCTCGTACTGTATGGACGCGTCGCTGTAGACGATGCCGTCCACAACCACGTTGTCATAAATGCTGAAATGAATGTTGGACCGGTCCAAAAAATTGATAGTGCCTCTAAGCTCCCGGTTCCTTATCCGTCCGAAGCTGTCGGCATCCGTATTGATGTAAGGGAGACGGGCTATCAGGTTATAGCAGGCCAACACCTTATCCGGCTGATCAATGGTAATGGAACCCCATACAGGGTCCAGCAGCGTCAAGGATTCGGGAACCGCCTGATGAGATAACTGTTGGACATAGGCGGCGTCCTCGATGACGTACGCCTTATTGTAAGGAAGCCCCGAAGCCGCCAGCAGCAGAACCGCGGCAGCCAATGACATAAGCGGCAGCAGCCATATAAACCACAGTGGGGATATTTTTTTCTTCATATCTCATCCCCCTTACCAACAGGAAATTCAGGGAATTCCAATATGAATTCCGCGCCGCCCTCGTCCCCTTGCCGCAGACGGATAGCTCCGCCGATACGACGCATGATACTATCGCAGACGGAAAGGCCCAAGCCGTTTCCACTGGCGGCTGAATTTGGGCCCCGGTAAAACGCCTTGAATATATAGGGAGCATCTTCCTCATCAATGCCGTTTCCATTATCGGTGATATGCAGAAGCTTCGCGCCGTCCGCGCCATCAGTGCACCACAGCCGTATTTTATCGCAGCCGCTGTGAAGGATAGCGTTGTCAAGCAGCGCCAGCACTACCTCCTGAGCCAGCGACCGGTCTGTCCTCAACTCCAGCGCCTCCTCCACCCGGTTATCCAGGGCAATACGGTACCTGCTCAGCCGGGGCCGGAGCAGACCCGCGCTCTCCTCCGCCATATTCCTCAGTGAAAATGTGGATATCTCCATGGGATACCACATAGTCTGAGAACGGGATTCCTCAAGAACCGCTTCAATTGAATGAAGCAGAGTCTCCCCCGCCTCCTCAATAATAAAAGCATCCTCGCATACCTGGTCGCTGTCCGAGTTAAGCTGAATCATCTGGGAATAGCCAATAATAGAGGTCAGCGGTGTCTTAAGCTGGTGTGTGGCGTTGTTGAAAAACTGACGCAGCTGCCGCTGCTGGTTGCCCAGCACAGTGATATACTCGTCCATTCGTTCGGACATAATATTGAAAGCGCTGCCCAACTCGTCCATCTCCGCGTTGTCCATAGGCGGTATCCGCCGGGACAGGTTGCCTTCCTGCATGTTATTGACCATATCCCGGAGGATATACAGCGGCCGCGTAATCTCACGGGTAAACAGAAAGCCTACAACCAGCGTGATCACCAATGCGGCGGCGGAAAGCCCTCCCAGTATGGCGGCCATGCTCCACAGCTGACGGTACTGATCCGTCATGGGATACAGATAACGTATGACGCCAACGGTCTCTCCGTCCGCCATGTAAATTGGACTGGAGAAGGACAGCACGACGCCGTCATTCCGAAGTACGAACATATAAGATTTCTGATCAAAGGCGTCCCATACGTCCTGACTCACGAACTCCGGCTCATTTTGCCTGGTTGAGCTGGCCAGCATGTTGGTACGGGAATAAATCTCCACATCAAGGCCGGCGGCGTCCGCCATATATGAGGCAAAATAAGGCGCCAGCTTCTGCAAATAAGCGGCGCCCTCCCGGTCGGGCAATTGGGCGAAGTAACGCATGGCATACAGCTGAGAGTTGTAGCTTTTATCCAGCATATTATCCGCGGCGGACTCTTGGAGCTGGCGGAAAAAGCTGCTCAGCATCACCATGCTGAATAGCAGGACAATTGACAGCACAACGCTGAGATTAACCATAACCAGCCGGGAGCGCAGCTTCTTTTGTTTGGGCGAGCGGCGCGTCATATCAGTCCACCGCCTCAAATTTATAGCCTACGCCGTACAGCGTATGTATATATCCGTCACAGGGCTTGATCTTGGACCTCAGCCGCTTGATGAGGATATCCACCGCGCGGGTATTGCCCATATAATCAAACCCCCAAATTTCATTAAGCAGCTTATCCCTGGAATACACATGAGCGTAGTTTCGGGCCAGCAGATAGATGGTATCGAATTCCTTGCCGGTAAGCACACACTCCCTGCCCTCTACGAATACCTTTCGCAGCGCCGGATGAATTTCCATGCTGCCATGCCGGATGATTCGCCCTAAGCTCTCCTGAGCTATCCTGGACTGATGCATTCGCCGCCATATGGCCTTTATTTTCAGCACAAGCTCCTTGGTGTTGAAGGGCTTGGTGATATAGTCGTCGGCCCCAAGCTCCAGGCCCAAAATGCGGTTGGTCAGCTTGTCTTGAGCAGTTATGAAAATCACTGGCCGGGCGCTGTCGTATTCATGTATTTTTTCCAGCACGCCGTACCCGTCCATATCCGGCAGCATTATGTCCAGCAGAACAATATCCGGCTCCACCTTCCGCAGCATGCGTATAGCCTCCTCGCCGCTGTAGGCGCAGAAAGCCTCATAGCCCTCCATTTCCAGGCTACGCATGATCAGCTTTACTATATCCTTTTCGTCGTCTACAACCAGTATTCTCATAGCTTTTCTTTGCTCCTATGTATATCCATCTTGTCATTGCGGGCTCGACCCGCAATCCCCTCGCCCCTACCGTCATAGCGCCCATTGGTAAGCAAAACTTTAGAGAGGGGATTGCGGGTCGAGCCCGCAATGACGAGGGGGGGTGGCTATTGCGCTAGCCAAAATATTTTCCTAACCCGGATAAACCGTTGTAGGGGCGGCATTCTGCCGCCCGCAAAACTCCCGCATACACATGCCCGGTGGTGGGCAATACTAATTCTTTTTTAGCATAACATAACCCAACTATCTAAGCAATTTAAAAAAACAGGACGCTTCCCCTTGGTTTTAACCTGGGGAAGCGTCCTGCGTAATAGCTTATCCGTTAATTGCAGTAAACAGCTCATTCCAATGGTTCAGAACATTTTCCTTGTTTTCGCTCAGCCACTCGTTGTCACGAATCACCCAATTAATTTCATCGTCGGAGGGGAGATAAGGGCTTTCGTATGCCGCATTGGGATTTGTGAAGCGCAGGGTTCCAAGGGCGTTGCCCAAGCCTGACTGGCCCTCGGGGCTCATGAGATAATTTACCATGGCCTTGGCCGCCTGGGGATGAGGCGCGCCCTTAATTACGGCGCATCCGAAGGCGAATGCAGAAGCGCCCTCCTCCGGATATACCATCTTGATGTTGGTAGCGCCTGATTTAAGCAGGGTAGAAGCTCCATCCTCATAGGTAAGGCCCACAACGTACTCACCGTCAGCCACCGCCTTGAAGCAGACTGAGGAAGATGTAGAAATTACAAGGCCGTTCTTTATAAGGTTCTCAATATATGTCCAGGCTTCGTCACTGTCCTCGCCAAACACCGTCATGATGTTGCCCACATTGTTCCAGGCGGCGGAAGAAGAGTTGGGATCGGAGAAAACGATCTTACCGTTCAGGGCCGGATCCAGCAGGTCGGCATAGCCGGTGATGTTTAAGCCCAGCTCGGCTTCCAGGTCGGTATTTACACAAAACACCACCGTTGAAAGGTGATCCATATTGTAAAAGCCGTTGGGAGATTGGTATTCCGGGGGAATATCCTGCTCGTAATCACTGAGCCAGTGCTCAAAAATATCCGTATGGACATCTCCGTCGCCGGTATTCAAGCCGCCCCACATAATGTCACCCTGAGGATTACCCGCCTCGGCGGCAATACGGGCGGTCAGCTCGCCTGCGGAGCCGTTGACTACCTCCACCTCAACGTCGGGATATATGGCGGAAAAGCCGTCCAGCAGGTTGCTCAAATCGTTTTCTGTCATGGAAGAATACAGTACAAGAGAGTTCTCCAAGCTGTCGCCGGCTTCAACCGGGGCATCCGTGGCGGTTTCGCCTCCCGTCCCGGCAGGCGCGCTGCTGGCTGCCGAAGACCCGGAGCCGCCGCCGCAGGCGGACATGGAAAGCAAGAGAGATATACAGAGCAAAATAGTAAAAATCTTTTTCATAATCAATTCTCCTTCTTAAATTATAATTGTTGTTCTGTCTGATTCAAAACAAATCCTAACCCGGGATTAACCGTTGTAGGGGCGGCATCCTGCCGCCCGCGTACGTTACCCTTCCGTCATTGCGGGCTCCGACCCGCAATCCCCTCTCCCTCTTCCGTCATTGCGGGCTCCGACCCGCAATCCCCTTAATATTGTCGAAGTTTTGGGGATCCCGGGTCAAGCCCGGGATGACGGCAGGCGGACAATTTTTTTAATCCGCGTTTATCCGCTTAATCCGCTTAATCCGCGTTCATATTTATCTAAACAAATAGCACAAGTTCCTAAAGCTGAATATCCTCCGATTTACTCACAGCCAGATAAATCAGCAGCGACACGCTGGTCAGCACAGTCAATACAGCCGAAAAAGCTGCCGCCAAGCCGTAATTTCCGCGGGAAATGGCCACGTAGGCCGACATAGTCAGAGTAATGTTTCGGTTGTTGTACAGTATGATGGCGCTGGACAGCTCCGTAACAATGGAAACCCAGCTGAGGATAGCACCGGAGATGATGCCGCCGGACATCATGGGTACCGTGATGCGCGCAAAGGTTTTCAGCTTAGACGCCCCAAGGCTAATGGCCGCCTCCTCAATACTCATGGGAATCTGCATCAGCCTAGCGGTAGCCGAGCGGATGGTGTACGGCATACGGCGTATGACCAAGGCCAGAATCATAATGCTCATTGTACCGGTAAGCGCCAAGGGCTGCTTGCCGAAGGCAATGACCAGGGCTATGCCGATAACCGAGCCGGGCATTATATAGGGCAGCATGGACATAGTATCTATGGCATTGCTGACGACGCCAGGCCGGCGCACAACCAGATAAGCAATAAGGATGGCAAATACTACGATGATAGCCAGGGAGCCAATGCCCATGACGATGGTATTCTTAACGGAGCGTCCCAACAGCTTGCCAATGGCGGCCTCATAACTGGCAAAGGAGTATCCCTCCAGAAAAACGCCCTGGTTGCTGTTTCGGAAGGACAAATAGACAATATACAGCTGAGGCAGAAACGCTATGGCTACCAGAAGGTAGCTGTATATGTACATCAGAATACCTCTGATTCCCTTTGGCTTCTTCTTTTCTACCGGGTTAAGAGCGTTGATGGAAAATTTAAATTTACCGGTGGCGTATTTCTGAATAAAAAATACCAGGGCTGTTACGCAAATGGCGATAACGCTGATAGCGGCCGCGAAATTATGATTGCCGCCCCCCTCGCCCAGATACTGGTTGTAAATTTCCACCGGGAAGGTCCTGTACCCTTCGCCGATCAGCAGCGGGGTGCCAAAGTCGGCAAAGGCCCTCATAAACACAACAAGAGCCGCCGCCAGAATAGTCGGCATGGAAAGACCCATAACAATTTTGAAAAAACGTCCCACACCGGTACAGCCTAAATTGGCCGACGCTTCTAACAGAGAGTTGTCTATGTTGCGAAACGCGCCGTTCATATAGACGAACACCAGCGGAAAAAGCTTGAGAGCCTGCACCAGCAGGATGCCGCCGAAGCCGTAGATACTGCCGATATTGATTCCCAGGACATTTTTCAGAAATACTGTGATAACACCGGAGCGCCCCAGTAACAGAATCCACGAATAAGCGCCGATAAAAGGCGCAGACATGCAGCACAGAATACTGACGACAAACAGAACCTTCGCCCCCTTGAGACGATAAAACGTATAGAAGTAGGACAGAGGGATGCCGATTATCAGCGTTACTGCCGTAATAGCTACTGATACCTTAAAGCTGTTGAGTATGGTCTTGCTGTAATAAGACTGTGAAAAAAACTTGAAGAACTGCGCCATGGT
>Ga0153921_1001279_pt1 | contig 11514 bp, 8 predicted proteins | sample TSNJ005MetaG_FD_104691 | JGI IMG/M metagenome (GOLD analysis project Ga0153921, IMG submission 104691) | Attine ant fungus gardens microbial communities from New Jersey, USA - TSNJ005 MetaG | ecosystem: Host-associated > Fungi > Mycelium > Unclassified | place: USA: New Jersey, Brendon T. Byrne... | reverse complement strand
CCGTGCTGCCGACCCTGCTGACCCAGGCGGTGGTCGAGGAAGCGCTGCTGCGCACCGCACGATGAAATGGCAACGGCCAGCGCTGCTGTGGACAGCGGTGCTGGCCGCCGGCCTCGGCCTGTGGGCCGGGCATCGACTCTCACCCGGCCCATCAGCACCTGCCGCGCCAGCGACGGCTTCCAGAGCGACGTCCGTGAAGCCCACGCTGCAGGTGGGCGATCAATTGCCGGCGCTGACGTTGCCGGACCTGGCGGGACAGCCACTGGACCTGCGCGATCGCTTCGCCGGCCGGCCGCTGCTGATCAACGTCTGGGCCAGCTGGTGTGCGCCCTGCGTGGAAGAGATGCCCGAACTGGCGCGCTTCGCCGATGCCCAGGGCGACACCGGCGTGCAGGTGCTGGGCCTGGCGCTGGACACTGCGGACGACGTACGCGGTTTCCTGCAGCGGGTACCGGTGGATTACCCGATCGTGGTCGAGACGCCGGGGCCACGCGATGCCAGCGTGCAGCTGGGCAATACACAGGGCCTGCTGCCCTACAGCGTGCTGTTCGATGCACAGGGGCGGCTGGTGAAGGCGAAGCTGGGGCCGTTCGCCCACGGCGAGATCGACCGCTGGGTGAAGTGAGGGTTCGGCAGGGTTGCACCCTGCACCTGCAGAGGCCTTCAAGCCACGGCAACTGCAACCGCCAAAACGGCTCAGGATTGCTGATGGCTTGGCGAGGCGGTGCGGCTGGGCAGGACACGCCGTAAACCCCGCTCCGCGGTCCGGCCCAGCCGCTGGCGGCTGTACGTTCGGGCGCTTGCGAAGCAGTGCTTCGCAAGCAAAGCGCCCTCACCCATGGGGGCTCGATGGCGCCATCCATGGCGCCAACGGTCCTGCCCAACCACACCGCCCCACCTCTGACAGACTCCCGCAGCTGTTGGTAGGTGTCGACCTTGGTCGACACATCTGTCAGATATCGAAATGAATCCGGGGTCAGATCCGTTTTCCTGCGGAAGAACGGATCTGACCCCAAGAGTATTTCCGACAGACCGCGGAAATCTGTCGAAGGCGGGGTGGGTCCGGTTGCGGGGGTGTCCGCGGCATGGATGCCGCGGACAAGCCCCCAAGGGTGAGGGCGCTTTGCTTGCGAAGCACTGCTTCGCAAGCGCCCGAACGCCCAGCCGCCAGCGGCTGGGCCGGACCGCGGAGCGGGGTTTACGGCGTCCCCCGCAACCGGACCCACCCCGCCAACCCCAGGAAACCTGCTGTTGCTGTTGCTGTTGCTGTTGCCGGCCAGCGGCCGGCACTACTGCGGGTGCCGGGCGCCGCCCGGCCGATCCCCCCGCTTGACCGCAGGCAGGGCGCCACGGAGAATTCCGCGACTAATTCTCATTTGCTGTTGCGCAGGATGCGGGCGGCAGCCTTCCGGGCCCTCCTCCTTCGATGTTCAAGAACGTCCTGTTCCAACTGCACTGGCTGCTGGGCATCACCGCCGGTGCTGTACTGGCCGTGATGGGCCTCAGTGGCGCCACGTTGTCCTTCGAGGACGAGCTGCTGCGCGCCGCCAATCCCGGCTTCGCCGAGATCGCCGAGCACCATGCCGAGGGACAGCATCCCCTTGCACTCAGTGAACTGGTGCCGCTGCTGCAGTCCGGCAGCGACCGCCCCCTGCAACGCCTGCGCGTGGATGCCACCGGGCAGCGGCCGTCGGTGGCACGCTTTGCTGGTGGCAAGGAAAACTGGGTGTATTTCGATCCCTACAGCGGTGAGCGCTTCAGCGCCCTGCGCGGGCAGGCGTTCTTCGACTTCGTCGAGGATCTGCATCGCCACCTTGCCGCGGGCGAACGCGGCAAGTGGATCACCGGCAGCTGTGCCATCGCCCTGCTGTTCTTCACCCTGTCCGGGCTCTACCTGCGCTGGCCACGACGCTGGTGGCACTGGCGCAGCTGGCTGGCAGTGGAGTGGAAACGCAGTGGACGGGGCTTCCTGTGGAGCCTGCACTCGGTGGTCGGCACCTGGGTGCTGCTGATCTACCTGATGAGCGCGCTGACCGGCCTGTGGTGGTCGTTCGACTGGTACCGCAGCGCGGCCAACACGCTGCTGGGCGTGGCCCCGGCGGCCAAGCACAAGGTCGCCACCGATGCGCCGCTGGATCTGCACCGCATTGAAGCCACTCTTTACGCGTTGCCAGGCGTGCGCACCGGCTTCATCGACCTGCGCCTGCCTGAGAAACCTGGGCAGGCACTGAATGTGCGGGTGATGGCGGGTGATCCGTCGCAGCGCGGTGGCCGGCATGATCGTGCACACGACCTGCTGCAGCTGGACCCAGGTACCGGCGCCGTCCTCGATAGCCGCCCCTATGCACGCCAGGGCACCGGCGGCCAGTTGGCCACCAGTGTGTTCGCGCTGCATTCGGGCAGCTACTTCGGCGCACCCGGTCGCGTGGTGGTGATGCTCAGCAGCCTGGGCATGAGCCTGTTCTTCATCACCGGCTGGATGCTGTACCTGGACCGCCGGCGCAACCAGCGTGCCGCGCGCGGGCTGCGCCAGTCGCTGCCGATGCCGGCCAGCGATACCGGCAACGCGGCGTGGCTGGTGGTGCATGCCAGCCAGAGCGGGCTGGGCGAGCAGCTGGCCTGGCGTGCGGCGGCGCAGCTGCAGGCGGCCGGCCATGTGGTGCAGGTGCTGCCGCTGGCGCGCATCGATGCCGCGCACCTGCTGCGTGCATCGAACGCGCTGTTCGTGCTGAGCACCTTCGGCGACGGCGAGCCGCCCGACGCCGCCCGGCGCGCAGCGCGGCAGTTGCTGGCACAAGCGCTGGACCTGTCGGGCCTGCAGTTCGGCCTGCTCGCGCTGGGTGACCGCCAGTACCCGCATTATTGCGGCTTCGGCCGCCAGGTCGATGGCTGGTTGATCCGCAACGGCGCGCACGCACTGTTCGAGCGCATCGACGTCGATGCCGCCTCGGTCCCGGCGCTGCGCCAGTGGCAGCAGCAGCTGGGTGCGCTGACCGGCATCGCCACCGATGACAGCGTGCTGCCTGCCGCTACGCAGATGCACGAGTGGCGCCTGCTCGGCCGCGATCGCCTCAATCCAGGCAGCGTTGGTGGTGCCATCTGGCGCATCCGTCTTGCGGCACCGGCCGAGGTGCAGTGGCAGGCCGGCGACATCCTGCATATCGCCCCCCGCCACAACGCGCGGCATGCCAGCGCGGTGTTGAAGGCGCATGGGCTGGATGCGCAGCAACCACTGCTGGTCGACGGCCAACCGCGCACGCTGTTGGCGCTGGCCAGCGAACGCGAGCTGCCCGATGCCGATGCCGCACTGGCGGTGCAGGATGCCTGCCTGTGGCTGGGCGGGCTGCCGCTGCTGCCGGGGCGCGAGTATTCGATCGCTTCCACTGCCGGCGATGGCGCGGTGGAGCTGGTGGTGAGGCTGGTGCATGACGCCTCCGGTCGTGCCGGGCTGGGCTCGGGATGGCTGTCACTGCATGCACCGATCGGTGCCAGCATCGTTGCCCGCGTGCATCGCAACCCCGGTTTCCATCGCGTCAGTGGTGCGCCGATGGTGCTGATCGGCAACGGCACCGGCATCGCCGGCCTGCGCAGCCTGTTGCGCGAAGCCGCCCACGCAGGCGACCACGGGCACTGGCTGTTGTTCGGCGAACGCCAGCGTGCGCACGATTTCCTGTTCGCCGAAGAGATCGAAGCGTGGCAGGCCCAGGGCCATCTCGCGCGGGTAGACCTGGCGTTCTCGCGCGATGGCGACGGCGGGTATGTGCAGGATCGCCTGCAGGCGGCCAGCGATACGCTGCGCGACTGGATGCAGCATGGTGCGGTCATCCACGTCTGCGGTTCGCTGCAGGGCATGGCCGAAGGCGTGGACCAGGTGCTGCGTACCGCGCTAGGCGATGAAGTGGTGGAAACGCTGTTGGAGGACGGGCGCTACCGCCGCGACGTGTACTGAACCATTCGGTAGTGCCGGCCAGCGGCCGGCACTACCGGGGCAGATTCAGGCCGCTGCGCGCGCCTGGGGCATCGACTGCAGGCGGAACGCGCCCACCGCTTCGGCCAGAGCGTGCACCTGGGCCTGCATCTGCGCCGTCGAGGCACCGGCCTCTTCCACCAGGCTGGCATTGCGCTGGGTGCTGGCTTCCATCTGCACGATGGTCTGGTTCACCTGCGCGATGCCGGCATGCTGGTCCTGCGACGCACTGCGGATGCCGGCCAGCAGGTCGGCCAGCTGCTGCACGCTGCCGACGATCTCGCCCATCGTGGTGCCGGCCTGTTCGGCCTGCTGGTTGCCCTGGCCCACTCGCGCCACCGAATCCTCGATCAGTCCCTTGATCTGCTTGGCCGCCTCGGCACTGCGCTGCGCCAGCAGGCGCACTTCGGCAGCGACCACGGCGAAGCTGCGGCCCTGCTCGCCGGCGCGCGCCGCTTCCACCGCCGCGTTGAGCGCAAGGATGTTGGTCTGGAAGGCGATGCCATCGATCAGTTGGGTGATGTCACCGATCCGCCGTGACGCTTCACTGATGCCATGCATGGTTGCCACCACCTGGCCAACGGCCTCGCCACCGCGCTGGGCCACTGCTGCGGCGCCCCGCACCAGGGCATCGGCGCGACCGGCGGCATCGGCGTTGCGGCCAACGGTGTCGGTCAGCTCATGCATCGACGCTGCGGTCTCTTCCAGGTTGGCGGCCTGTTGCTCGGTGCGCTGCGACAGATCGTGATGGCCGGCAACGATCTCACCGACACCGGTATCGAGGCTGGACGTGGCCTGCTGGATGCGGGTGACGATGCGGCCCAGCTGCGCGACAGTGGCATTGGCATCGTCCCTCATGCGCGCGAACACGCCCTGCAGCTCCCCCTCCATGCGCACGCTGAGGTCGCCGCGGGCCAGTGCAGCCAGCAGTGCCTGCAGGTCACCGAGGTTGGTTTCAAAGGTGGCCAGCAGGCGATTGATGCTGGTCGACAACGTGCGCACGAAGCCCTGCTTGCCCTCCAGCGCGATACGGCCATGCAGGTCGCCGTGTGCTGCAGCATCGACCAGTGCTGCCACTTCGGTTTCCAGCAGCGTTTCCAGCGCACGACTGCGCCATTCCACCGCGACGCCGAGGAACTGCCCTTCGTCGATGACGGGGTTGGCAATCAGCTGGTAGCGCACACCGGCATGACCGATCTCGCGCTCCTCGCGCTGGCGCACGTCGGCCAGGCTGGCCAGCGCCGGATGCAGGCGCACTGCATCGCTGCCCACCAGATCTTCGACCTCGCGCTCGAGTTGCTGCAGCAGTGCCGGATTGACGTAGGCCACCTGGCCCTCGGCATCGATCACCATCAACCCGGTCTGCGCGCTGTCCAGCGCCTGGCGTACGCGGGTATTGCCGCGCGCCACCGCGCGCTCGGTCTCGATGCGCGCACGCAGGCGCTGCTGCATGTCGACCAGGCGCTGGGCCAGCTGGCCGATCTCATCATTGGCGTTGTAGACGCGCAAGGTGGTGTCGAGGCGATCATCGGCGATGTCGCTGGCGAAGCGCAGGGTGTCCTCGATCGGCTGGCGCACCGCACGCAGCACCAGCACCAGACTGGTGATCAATACACCGGCGACCAGCAGCAGGGTCACTGCAAACAGCACGCTCATCGTGCGCGCCCCGGCCTGCTGGCGCGCCTGTGCCTTGGCCAGCGCCGCTACCTGCGCCTGCTGGAACGCGGCCAGTGCCGGTGCCACGCCGGCGGCGGTATCCAGCAGCGACTGCGCTTCCACATCCAGGCCGACGCGGGCAGCGGTGTAGCCCAGCAACGCGATCTGATAGCCGTCCATGCCGCTGCGCAGGGTGTCCTGCACGTCGGCAGGCAACCCGGTCAATGCGAGGTCGAAGGGCAGCTTTTCCTCGCTGGCGCGGTCGGCATGGGTGGAGTCGCCGTCAAGCAGCAGCAGCGCCTCCTGCCGGCGCATCTTCTGCAGAGACAACGCCAACGGAGGCCGCTGCAGCGCATCCACCTGCGCCTGCAGGGTGTCGGCCGCCTGCTGCAGCTGCGCGGCGAGGCCCGCATCACCACGCCCCATCTCATCGACGCGTTCGAACAGCGCGGTCACACCCTGCGAGAACGCGTCGGCGGCTTCGGTCAGTGCCTGCAGCGCCTTGCGCCGGCCGGCATCCATCGGCATCGCGCGCAGCGCCTGCAGATCGATCTGCAACGCCTTCTGTGTTGCCAGCAGCTGCGCGCGGTCGGCATCGTCGAAACTGCGCGCATACTGGGTCTGCAGACGACGCGCCTCGGCCACCCGCGTGGCCAGGCTCGCGGCCAGGTCACTGCCACGCTGGTAACTGGCTTGGCTGCGCGCAGCCTGGGTGTTGGCATGGCCGGTCCAGGCGTAGACGGCAGCGATCGCGATCAGGCCCAGGCCGCAGACCCACAAGGTCGCCTTGAGCTTGTTGGCCACGCTCAGCCGGTGCGGTTGCAGCCACAGCAGCAGGCCGGGGGACGCCGAGCGCAGCGCGACAAGCCGCAGGCGCAGGGACCGGAAGTGGGGGACGACGGCCGACATGACAGGCTCCAGGCGGAAGGACGCACCTGTATCGGCTGGATCTGGAGCAACTTTAGGGATTTTTTGGGCCAGCCCCACCGATGGCTGGCGGACGCGGCCTTTGTACCCGGCACAGGCGACGGGGGCATGACACCCGCGCGGTGCTTGACCTCAACCCCGGTTGGGGGAGCACAGTGGACTCCCTCCCCCGCCCGGTGCCTCCATGACGACGCTCGATGTCCCCCGCTACCTGCAACGCCTGCAGCTGGATGCCCCGCCACCGCTGACGCTGGCGGGCCTGACCCTGCTGCAGCAGCGCCACAACGCACTGCTGCCGTTCGAGACCCTCAGCTGCCTGTTGCGCGATGCGGTACCGATCGACCTGGACAGCGTGCAGCGCAAGCTGCTCGACGACCGCCGTGGCGGTTACTGCTTCGAACTCAATGGCGGCCTGCTGGCGCTGCTGCAGGCCTTGGGCTTCGATGCGCAGCCGTTGAGCGCGCGCGTGCTGCTGGCCGCCCAGGACGGCGAACTGACCGCACGGACCCACCTGCTGCTGCGCGTGCAGGTGGACGGCGATGACTGGCTGGTGGATGCCGGTTTCGGCAGCATGACCCCGACCGTGCCGCTGCGCCTGCATGATCCACAGCCGCAGGCCACGCCTCACGAGCGCTTCCTGCTGCAGTGCCTGCCCGGCGAGGAGGATTTCGTGCTGTCCGCCGAGTCCAGCGATGGCTGGCGGGCGATGTACCGCTTCGACCTGCACGCGCCGGCACCGATCGACAACGTGGTGGGCAACTGGTACGTGTGCACCCATCCCGATTCCAGTTTCCCCGGCCAGCTGCGCGCGTCACTGACCGGCCCGGACTGGCGACGCACCATCGGCAGCGGCAACTACACCGAGTACCGCCCCGGCCAGGCACCGGACAAGCGCCCGCTGCATGATGTTGGCGACGTGCGCGAGGTATTGCAGCAGCGCTTCGGCATGCAGCTGCCGGACGACCGACGACTGGATCCGGCGATCAACGACTGGCTGCAGCGCTCGCGTGCCCCGACGGAGTAGCCGCTGCACGTGTAGCGTCGAGCCAAGCTTGACGGGTGCATTGGCGGTGTAATCAACAGCAGCCGAGCATGGGCCCGTCTCTATGGATTCGTGCGCGCCTGCAGCGCAATGCGGTTGCCTTCGCTGTCGGCAATCTCGGCCACGCGCCAGTCGCCGGCATCGGCCGGGCCGAAGCGCAGCCCAGCGCCCGCCTTCAGCGCGCGATCGACGCTGGCGTCCAGGTCATCAACCCCGATGTAGATGCGCGCGCCGTGTTCGGAAGGCAGATAGTCCGCACCCTGCACCAGCGCCATGCTGGCACCGACGACCTCGTCGGCAAACGGAAGGTAGGCCATCCTGCAGTCGTGCAGCAGGATCGGTTCGTCCACCGCCACCTGCAGCCATTGCTGGTAGAACGTGATGGCCCGGGCCAGGTCAGTGACCGGTATCTCAACGTGCAGGATGGGGTTCATGTCCGCAGGATAACCGGATACTGACACGGCCTTGCAGGGCGGCACTGGCATGCTGGAGCGCCCTTCCCCCGCGGAGTCCTGCATGTCCCTGGCCGATCATCGTAGTGCGCTGGCACCGCTGGGCTACCTGCGCGTGGCCATCAACCTGGGCAATCCGGTACTGGCACAAGGGGACGCACGCTCACCGCGCGGGCCGTCGCTGGAACTGGCCACAGCATTGGCGCAGCGCATGGGCGTGCAGGCACGCTTCACCTGCCACGACGCCGCGGCCTCGGTGGTCGCTGCAGCCAGCGAGGATGCCTGGGACCTGGCCTTCCTGGCCATCGATCCGGCGCGCGCCGACCGCATCGCCTTCAGCGCCCCCTATGTGGAGATTGAGGGCACTTACCTGGTGCGCGAGGACAGCCCTGCGCAGCAGGTGGCCGACCTGGACCGCGATGGCCTGCGCATCGCGGTCGGTCGTGGTGCAGCCTACGACCTGTTTCTCAGCCGCGAACTGCGCCACGCTACGATCGAACGGGCCGGGACGTCGGCAGCGGCGATCACCCTGTTCGAACAGCGGCGCCTGGATGCCGCCGCCGGCGTGCGCCAACCGTTGGCCGCCTGGGCGCAGACGCATCCCGGCCACCGCGTGCTGGCCGACCGCTTCACCGCGATCCAGCAGGCGGTCGCGGCGCCGGCCTCGCGCCCGGCCGATGCCTTGCAGGCGCTGTTCAACGAGGTGGAGGCGATCAAGGCCGGCCCGTTGCTGGAAGCTGCGTTTGCCCGTGCGGGACAGGCGGTTACGCTGGTCCGGTGACTGTAGGGTCGAGCAGCAGCCGTCGAGCATGGCTCGACGCTACAACTGCGCGTCTGCCATGTGCCGCACGTGCTCGGCAGCCTGCGCGTGCAGCCAGTCGCGGAAGGCGAGAAAGCCGCGATGGCGGGTCGAACGCTGCGGGTAAACCAGCCAATGCGGCCAGGCGGTTTTCAGGCGGAGGCTGGACAGCGCTACCAGTTGGCCGGAATCCAGCAGCAGGCGCGCGCGCGTCACCCGCCCCAGCGCCACGCCCACCCCGTCCAGCGCCGCACGGTGGTGTGCCTCCGAATCATCCAGCACCGCCACGAAGCGCGGCGGTGGGCTCTGCCCGCTCAACGCGAACCAGGCGCCCCACGCGCCATCGGGATCACCCAGCAGCGGCCATCGGTTCAACGGCACACGTTCGACGCCTCCCATGCGTTCGATCAGTGCCGGGCTGGCCATCGGCAGCAGCCACTCGTCGAACAGCGGCTCCACCACCAGGCCCGGCCACTGCCCGCTGCCCAGCCGCAGCGCGGCATCGAACTGGCGCTGCCGCTCGAAATCAACCAGGCGCTCACTCGACTGCAGGTTGATCTCGATCTGCGGGTGCTCAGCCACGAAGTGCCCCAGCCGCGGCACCAGCCACGCCGACGCCATCGACGGTACCGCGCTGATCGTCAGCACGTGCTCGGCGCGTGCCGCATAGGGCTGGAAGGCTTCGTTGATCGCATCCAGATGCGGGGCGACCTGGTCGAGCAGGCGCTGCCCCTCCAGCGTGAGGGTGACGCCACGCGGCTGGCGGACCAGCAGCGGCTGCCCGAGCCGCTCTTCCAGCTGGCGCATCTGGTGGCTGAGCGCACTGACGGTCAGGTTCATCGACGCCGCCGCGCGCGACAGGTTGCCGAGCCGGGCGGCAGCCACGAAGCCTTGCAGGGCATGAAGGGGCGGACGGGACATAAGGCTTGAATTCTTCTCAAGACACGCTTGCGGAAATATCGCTTTTTGCGCGTCCATGCTGCCCGTATCGTGCAATTCACTCAAGTGGAGGCACGCTCATGAACATTTACGGCAGCCTGTTGTTCCTGCACGGCCACGTGGCCAACGCCGAGCTGGCACAGCAGCTGGCCAGCCCGGTCCCGCCACCCAGCAGCACTCCGGGTAGTGCCGGCCGCTGGCCGGCAGCTTCGCCAACCGGGCAACCCGCAGCGGCCGGCCGCTGGCCGGTACGCCCCTAACGCTGCAGCGCCTCCTGCACCGCCGCAGCCACGTCGGTGTTGTCGATGTAACTGCCATCATTCCAGCGCACATGCTGGCGATAGCCGGCATCGACACCCCGCACGCGCTTTCCAAGCAGCTCCGCGCCAGCGCCCTTGGCCCACAGCGGCACCAGCGCGTTGGAGTGGTTGTCGGTAGGGCGGAAGCTCATCCCCGGCATGCGGCCTCGACCGTTGTTGCGCACCGGCGCGAAGGCAACGTCCTGTGCATCCGGGCCCATCGGCATGCTGTTGTCATGGTCGGTGGTGACGATCAGCAGGTTGCGTTCCCAGCCACCGTTGCGTTCGATCCATTCGACCACCGCCGTCACCGCATCATTGAACTCCACGGTTTCCTCGATCAGCCGGCCGTACTGCGGCTGGTCGCTGCACTGGCCGTAGTGCCATTCGGTGCCACAGGCGCTGGTATGCGCCGCCCAGTCGGTGGCGCCGCCTTCCACCATCAGGAACAGGCCCCTGGTCGAACGCTGCTGCAGGAACTGCAGCGCCCCACGCGTCATGGTCGCAAGATCGGGCACGCTGTCGATCTTCCTCACGCCGGAGGGCGTGCTCGCGTCCTTGCCCAGCACCTGCAGCTGGCGCGCCTGCTGCAGCGTATTGGCCACGCGCGGCACGCCGATCAGCGGCCGATCGGCCGGCAGCCGTCCCTGCGCCAGTGCGGCGAACTGTTCCTTGCTGCGGATCAGGCGCCACGGTCCCGCCGGATTGCCGGCAATGGCGTTGCCCGCCTCCAGCTGCTGCCAGTCCTGCTGTGCGACCCACTCCCACGGGTTCGCGCAGCCCTCGGCCTTCGCCGCGCCCGCATCCTCGTCACAGGCGCGGCCATCAACGCTGTAGCCGGGCCCACCGGTGCCCATCACCAGGTCCATGTGGCCCTGCGACAACATCTGGCGCGCAATGGCGTGGTAGCTGTTGCGCGACGCGTTCTGCGCAGCGAACGCGGCCGGCGTGGCATGCGCGAACGGCACCGAGGTGACCACGCCGGTGGCCATGCCCAGGCGCTTGGCGCGCAGCGTGTTGAACTCGACCGCGTTGCCATCGTTGTTGAAGTTGATGGCGTTGTTGTAGGTCTTGATGCCCGAGGACAACGCGGTGCCCGCCGCCGCGCTGTCGGTCGCGACCGCCGCCAGGTACTGGTAGCCGGCAAACGGCAGGTCCGGCGCCGGCACCGGGGTGTCATCCCACGCCCTGGCTGTGTCGTAACCCAGGGTCTGCGCGCTGTCGCGGGTCGGCTGGCTGCTGGCGTTCAACGGGAAGGTCGCCACCGCCAGGCGCTGCGGGAAATCCGCATACGGTGCGCCCTCGCGGCTGCCGTACTGCCAGTAGGCGGCGGCATCCCAGGTACCCCAGCCGGCGCCGTCGTTGATCATCACGATCACGTTGTGCGGACGGGCTTCGGCAGGGGGAACAGCATCGGCGCGCAGATTCGGCTG
>Ga0153921_1001277_pt1 | contig 11549 bp, 14 predicted proteins | sample TSNJ005MetaG_FD_104691 | JGI IMG/M metagenome (GOLD analysis project Ga0153921, IMG submission 104691) | Attine ant fungus gardens microbial communities from New Jersey, USA - TSNJ005 MetaG | ecosystem: Host-associated > Fungi > Mycelium > Unclassified | place: USA: New Jersey, Brendon T. Byrne... | reverse complement strand
TTCAAAAGCTGGTTGAAGCACCTGAAACGTCGGCAGGCAGCCTTCCATTTCGACGAGATGCCATTCTGACCACTCATGCGTTTCGCATGGATATGCCCGTCGTGGGGAGAATTGAGCGCTTACGAATGAACTACGCGGGTTTCGGTTAGGCTGCTGCGACCGCACCTTCAATAGCTTTGCTAAGCTGGCCCACGTCAACAGGCTTCGTGAAGTGAAAGTCGAATCCGGCGTCTGCCGTGCGCGCCCTGTCTTGAGGCTGGCCCCAGCCGGTAATGGCGACGAGCATTACGTCTCTCGTAGAAGGCGTGGCCCTGATATGGCGAGCCACGTCCAGTCCGCTCATTCCCGGCAACCCGAGATCAAGCAAAACCACCTCGGGGCTGTACTGATCAAGGATCTCCACCGCCTCCTCGCCTGAGTAAACGGTCCGGACTTCATGGCCCTCCAATGCGAGAAGCGCCGTCATCGCATCGGCGGCATCGACGTTGTCATCAACGACTAGAATGCGGCGCGTCTTCATCGACGATGGGATCCCAAGCGCATCGCGCGCCGGCAATTCAGGTGGCACTACCCTGCAGTTTGCCGGGAGATGAATGGAGAAACAGCTCCCTTTGTCTTTTTCGACGCTGGATGCCGTTAAACCGCCTCCGTGCAATTCAATCAGGGATTTGGACAGCGCGAGGCCGATGCCCAGACCGCCCTGCCGGTGGTGGTCCGGGTTCACTTGCGAGAACATTGAGAAGATGGCCGCCAACTTCTCGGGCTCAATGCCAATGCCGTTATCGGAGATCGCCAAGACAATCTCCGCCTCGTCAGCAGTCGCCATCAGTTCGATGTGCCCGCCCGGTTGCGTGTACTTCGCCGCGTTAGTGAGAAGGTTCGCGATCACCTGCGCGAGCCGCAGACGGTCAGCCTCAACATGGATAGGCCGGGCCGGAAGCTTGACGACGAATTCGTGGCCCTTGCCGTCAAGCATTGGCCTCGCGGTTTCGACCGCATCGTCAATGACGTCCTTGAGCGCCACCGCTTCCTTGCGCAGCGTCAGCGCCCCGCGTGTAATGCGCGAGACGTCCAGTAGGTCATCCAGTAGAAGTGCCATCGCTGCGGACTGTCGGCGCAGCAACGTAGTGCACCACTTTCTTTGCCCATCGGTCACACCGGGCTGTTCGAGTATCTCCGCGACCTGTCGGATCGGCGCGAGTGGATTGCGCAATTCGTGGGCGAGGGTCGCAAGGAACTCATCTTTTCGGCGATCAGCATCTGCGAGCGCCTGCTCGACGCGCACGCGGGCAGTCACGTCGCCAAACCAGGCGACGACCGAACCCCCGAGCGACGCAGCGACGACGTGAAACCATTGCTCGCCGTTCTCCCCTTGCACGCGTACGTCAAACGCGTCCCGCCCGTCGCCCTTGGCCAGTGGCGCGAGGCGGTCGAGCAGCACGTCCGCGTCCCATCCCCGGGGCCGCACATACGCAGTCGAGCTGCCGATCACAACTTCGGCAGTCGGGCTGAACAACTGCGCGGCGGCTTCGTTGAGGTAGTCCCATCGAAGCTCAGTAATACGGCCCGCTCGCAGGACTGGCGTGACGATGAAAAACGGCACTCCGGCACTGTTCAACGCCACATCAAACCGGTGCCGCGCGTCGCGCTCGAATTGCAGAAGGCGATCTGCGGTATCCCGCGTCGCCGCTTCCGCCCGTCCTGCGCGTCGCGCCACCTTCGCGAGCTGCTCTCCAGCCGCCACCAGTAGTATGCCAACGACTGCGTACGCCAAAAGCACCGTCTGGTCGTTCCGTACCGGAACCGCCAAGGTGCCAACCGGGTACAACCATAGAGCACCGTACGCCAAGCCGCTTAAAAGAAGCAGAACTCCGGACCATGCGCCAAACAGCACACGGACCAACGGCAACGACGCGCTTATCAGCAGGAACGTCAGCCGCCCGTGCGCTATTACCGTAAGAACCTGCTGAGCCATAAGAACGACGGCTGTCGCCGCAATGCCAAAAAGGAGTTTTCTCTTCAGCGGATATTGTGCGATTCGGACGATCACGGTGCGGTCCCCAACTATTCAGTCTTAATTCGCTGCATTATGCATTCCTCGGATCTATGTAAATGCGAATCGATGCCGCGCCCCCGGTGAAAAAAAGCTCCCGGGTGACCCGGAGCTTTTACCAAGTGCTTCGCAGCTAGGCCGCTTCCGCAAAGAGACTCAACTGCTTCGTGTCGTATCCCAAGAGCGCGTCGTGCTCCTCGTCACCGATCGCGTTCGCGATCAGATGCGCATCGAGCCCCGCCGGTGTCAAGTTCAACCGCTGAGCGAGTCGCGAGAAGTACTGCCCGCGCTTGGCCATGTCCTGATACCGCTGCGCCATGCCCGTGGGCAGCTTCATGATGCCCTCGTTCAGCCAAAAATGCGCTGAATCAATTGCGTCGCGATGCTGCGTGTCCAGCATGAAGGCGGTGTCGTAGGTGCAGGTGACGAACAGGCACGCGGCTTCCGCATCCACATTGAACTGCGACGCTTCCTCGAAATACACCGTCTGCTCGCCGCCGGTCGTCCTCGCATACCGCCCTGGTCGACCGGGATGCCGGTACGGGTTCCACTGTTCTGCATCGAAAGAGCGCAATCCGGTCGCAGGCGCCTCGTTGTCGTACTGACCGACTGAATACCAGCCGTGCAGCACGATATCCGTCTTCGGAAGCGATTGAAGCGTCGGAATCGGATAGCGACGCCCCAGCACATTGACGTCATGCCAGACCGCCAGTGCAGGAAACGCGTGGGGCGCGTAGTGATGCATCGACAAGAAAAAGTCGATGGCGACCAACTGCTGCGGAGACACGAACTCAAACTGCGGCTCACACAGCACCCAATTGTATTCCGTGTCGGGAATCGATCCGGTCGCCAGCGCGCCCGAGTGCGCTTCAGCACGATCGCGCTCGGCCGCGTCGATACTGCAGAGCTTTTTGAGCAAATCGACACGCGTGAGGTAGCTATAAGTGTCTGCCTGGATGCGCGTGTAGCCCGCATCGCTCAGCGAACGCCCGACCAACTCCCGGCGCGACATGTCCCACTGAATCGCGAGCAAATAGTTGCGAAAGTCGTTGAGCGGCCGAAGATGCCCGTACTGCTCGTCCTCGATCATGGCCTCAAGCGACTTGTCACGGTCACCCGCGACGCAACAGAAAGCACACCCGAACCTGCTACCGCAAGCGGCACGCGCGCCCGATTCACCCACCACGACGCCGCACGTACCTCCGTTTCCTGCCCGGTAAATCTCGGATAGGCGGTGAATCGTGCCGGGCATCAATGGCGATCGGAAGGTCAAGTCCTGCGCATCGGCCAGCAGCGCGAGCATCGTCCACACATCATCCGAAGTCCATTCACTCAGCGGAGAGAGTGTGAGCGCCCCGGTTCTGCTTCTGACCGCAACTTCGGCGCTATTGCGTCGCTCGGCCATCGCTACCGCCCGCGAGGTGCTTTCGACCCTGCGCAGCCCCAACACCGTTATAACCTCGCGGGCGCCGTCATCTGCCGCCCGGCGCTCAAGCAGTGTTCGAAGCCGACCTCCCGGCCGTACCTTCCACTCGTCCGCGCACGCCCTGGTCCGTCTACCGTCACGCACGCCATTCTCCGGTGTGCGTACCAACGTGCCACGTCCAATCGTCGACACTACGAACTGGCTTGCCAACGAAGGCTTCGTCACGTGAATCGCAACGGGCAGCGCCGACGCTTCGATATACAACTGCAGCTCGACCAGCACTGAGTGCAGAAAGTTAGCGATCACTGGATTCTCGATCGAAGTGTCGGCCGACTGAACATGGTGGGTGATCGTCCTGCCGCCGGCACGGCGAATCGCCTCAAGCATCAATACCAGAGCGCACGTGCTGTCCTTGACGCCCGAATAAGCGCAGCTCAGGCTATGCCCAAGTTCGATGTATCGCTGCATGACGCTGATCGCAGCTTCCATCTTCGAAACAATTTCCTGTTCCATCTATTTCGCTCCAAGAATATAGGAGCGATCCATTCGGGATTCGCTCCCGAATGGGTTAATGGTCCAAATCAAATCAAAAGGTCGGCCGTCGCTCGTTGCGCCTCTTCCAGACCGTCGTGCGCTGCGGCAAACATGTCTGCTTGCCGTGTTGCTCGATCAAGCCGAGGAAGCGTCTTCGCGTACCGGCTCGCGCTCGTACCGTCGAAGCTGTCGGCACCGGCGGCCGCGCAGATGCGGATGCGCCGCGCCGAGTTCACGCGACCGACGTGCAAGTAGCAGTGACGCCGCCGCGCGAGGGACCCCCACACGTGCGCCGTCTGCTCTTTCCACTCTGTGGAACCGCCGATGAAGATGCCGACAGCGGGCGACAGAAGCGAAGCAAGGTCGTCGACCTGCATACCGTTCTGAACTGCGATCAGCATCCGGCACGGCATCCCGCGAAGTCGTTCCAGCCACTTCAACGAGTAGTCGAGCGAGGCCATCCCGCCCATGACGATGTCCGGAAGGACAAGCCAATCGGCCCGTTCGCCGAGCCGTTCGACTGCAAAAGAAAACGCGTGTTCGTCGAAGGGCTGGCCCTGCTGGTAAGCGGTCCAAGCGCCGTTATCCAACGCATAGCGATCGAAACCCTCGGTACGCAACTCGCCCTTGGCGGAGACCAACAAGCGCCAGTCGGCGCCCTTCAGCGCGGCCAAGTTGCGGCGGGTGCCCGTGCGGCTCGCGTAACCCACGATCGGCTGCCGGTGCATGGCGATCCGCTCTTCGATTTCCGGGTCATCGTCAGCAGATCCGTCGACTCCGTAGTACTCGGCGTACGACATGAACGCTTGCGCGTAGCCGGTCTTCTGGCCACTGGCGTATTGCTCCAGCCACGGCGGCGTCATCGGCGCACCCCGTTTTGGGGTTGCACTCTGCCGCCGATCACCAAGAACACTTTCGTCTCGACGTTCCGGACCCAAGGGCGAACTTCGCCCGCGTGCGTCGCGGTGCCGGCGATGTAGCCAATCGCCGCTTCGAGGTTGGGAAACTGTTCGGGCAATGCCCCCAGCTTCGCTGCTTCAAACATAAAAACACTCCACACATAGAATGCGGAGCGACCCCAGCGGGTCGCTTGCCCGCAAGGGTTGAGAAAAGAAATTGAACGGCGTTTCTGCCGCTTACTCGATCAGCTTGACGCGTTGCCACCAGCGATCGCCCGAAGGCAGGTCTCTGATAAAAGCAATGTTCTCCGCTTCGTCGCGCGTACCTCCGCAAACTGGCAGGTCGGTAGGCCGACATCGACGGCCTTCAGGTATGCCTCAGGCAAAGCATGCGCTTCGAGAATGCCCTTCGCGTACAGCAGGTCGTCAACTTCGACCGTCGTTGGCGAGTTCGGCACGAGACCCATCAGCATCGCGAGCAGCGCGGCATTGTCAGAGGTGATCGCCTGCTTCGAATGACGCATCACCGTTGCCAGCGGAACGAGCTTCGCAAGCGGCAGCGCCCCACGCAACTCCGGCACCACGAGAAGCGGCTTGGCCCATTGCAAGTCGGAATCGAACTTCGACAACGAAGCGTAGTCATCGATCACCGCCTGCGGAACGGGTTTGCCCGCCGCGAGCGCGTAGGCCACATGAACCTCGTGCCGGCCGTTGCTCTGCCGGTTGTCCAGAACCGGGCCCGCGTAGCGAAACCCGAACCGGCGTTGCGACTCGTCTTGCAGCAGCTCGAACAGGTCCAGCCCGCGACGGCCGGTCTTAGCCGCCTCTTCGTTGGCTTGTGCCACCTGATCAGACGAGAACAGATACAGCGGCTCGCGCGCCAGATCAAAAGCCAGATAGAGCAGTTGCCAGTGCTCGCGCCGCATTTGCCACGGCTTGAGCGCGGCGAACGACGGTCTGAAGTAGGCCGCGTCGATTTCGTCGATGAGCGACAGAAAGAGGCTCGTCGCCGTCCCGGGCCGACGAACGGTCAGTGTGCCGTTATAGCGAGTAACGGATACAGGGTGGCTGAAGAACGTGAGCGCGATCTCTGCCGCGTCGACTGCTCGGACGCGCGTGTCGTCTCTCAGAAAACGCAGCACTTCGAGCATCGTACTGAAGGAGTGGGCGAAGCCCGAAAAGGAAAGCTGATACATGGTCGATTGCCTCGGAAAAATTGCGGGCAATCGCGCCCTGTCGGGTCGATGCCCGGCAAGGGTTAAGTGCGCCGAATGGGCGCTGCATGAAGTTGAGAAGCTGTTACGCCGCGTCGATTAGACGGGCAATCAGACGAGCGAGCGACCACGCGTGGTCAGTCGAAAACACCTTCGCGCGGAGCAACGGCATGATCGCGTAGGTTCGGTCGAGCGAGTCGCTAAGCTGCGGTCGGCTGACGAAGTCGACATGGACGATCCAGCCTTCCGAGTTGCCGATGCACACAGACACGGAAACCCGGTCATATGCCGACGGCTCGGGCCACGGTCTGTTGTGGCGTGCTCCGTACATCGCCTCGTTGGCGTCGTCCTGCAGGTTCGCGTGACAAAGCCACTCCGGTTCGAGCTCCGTTCCGCGCACGAAGCGGCACAGATCCTGGAAAACCTGATCGACCGTCTTGCCGTCGGTGTCCAGCCGGGCGACTGACTTAAGATCGACTGCACCATCGGCGGTGATACCGTTGCTGACAGCGCCCGACAGCACATCGGCGTTTGCTTGAGAGATAACCAGCTCCTGAAATGAAAAACGCGCCCGAGGGCGCGTCAGAAAAAAAGAAGTCGAAAAAAAACCGCACCCCGGAAGGTGCGGCTTTGTCTTTGGACTCAGCTTGCGCTGCGTCGAATCATTTGCCCCAATCGCGTTCGCGATCGGCTTTGCGGCCGTTGTTGGACGTCCACATGAAAAAAGCTGCAATGGACACGCCAAGCACTAACGTAAAAATTGATGCACCCATTTCACTCTCCTTTCATTGCGTGATAACCCGCGTACCACAATACTACCCCAAGCGACGCGAGAATCGTTGCACCCACGACAGTCGAGAGGTTCCACGACGACGCGGAGTGGACATAGCCTACAGTGCCGCCGATAGACGCAGCCGATAGCGTATGGAGGTATCGCCCGTTTTGCTGGCGTTGATCCTTCGACGGCGTCGCGACCGCATGCAGGATCTGGCGGATTCCCGGTGGCGGGTCCGCAGGAAGAGCAACCACATATCCGCCGTTGACGACGGGCGCGACCGGCAAGACGTGCCCTCTGTACTCCAGGCTGAACGCCGGAGAACACTCAGACTCGTCCATCTTGCTCAACAGTCCGAGCAATCGCGGAGCCAAGTGAACCCGGCCTGTCGCGGGATCGAGCGTCACTCGGTCCACGATAGTGGTTCCGGAGCTGTACTCAATCTTCACTTTCGCCAGTTTCATCGACGACCTCCGCACTTCAAGTCGATGCCACCGGCCAAGCGCAGGCCGTCAAGCATCGCTCGGTAGCCCGCGGGCGTTTCAAGTTGGGTCAGCGCAACGTGGTTCTCACCACCGCCCGTCAGGTCGGTGCGGCCGCGCCGGGTTCTAAAGCTCAGCGCGACACCGGAATCGCCTCGACGCTCGAGCACGTCGACAAACAACGTCTCCGTGCGCAACGACACCCTTACCGCAGCATTGCCCCGGCGCGTATCGGTGACGATTTCGTGCGCATGCGCTGGGAGGCGCAAGTCCTGAGCAACGCGTCGCAGAACGCGCGTCGCATGACGTTGCAGAGCCGCTTTCGCGCCAGCATTGGCGCTGCTGCGGTCTGCATAAAACACTCGGGGAAACTTCATGGTTGCCTCACAGTAAAGACGAGGCAGGTCCCTTGCGGGGGCCTGCCCCGCAAGGGTTCGCGCGGCTTTCACCGCGCTATCGAGATTGATAGAACCGCACGAAGGCGGCGTTAATGGGTGATCCGGTAGCCGGACCCATTCGAGACGAGAAAAACCTGCTGTCCGGGCGCGAACTGCTGGTCATCGACCTGCGTCACGACAACGGTTTGCCCATTGGCGCGGCGGAGGAAAACTTCCACGCCGCTATGGCGAGACATTACGGAACTGACGCGCTGTGCAATCAGCCCCGAAGCGGAGCCTGACAACGCACCTGCGATGTAGCGGCCGCGACCATTGCCGATGACTTGCGAGCCCAGGAAGGCACCCGCTGCTGCACTGACGATCGACGAAATGCCTGACGAGTCGGAATTGCTTTCAATCGTGATCGGACGCACGCGCAGGATGGTCGCCTGCTCGAATTGCCCGATACGTTGAACGTCGTAGCGCTGATAGGTGTTCGGCGAACCGAAGTCTGCAGTGGCGCAGCCGGTCAGAACCGAAAGAAGCAACACGGAGCAGAGAAACTTGAACATGGATCACCTGAAATGAAAGCGGGGCAATCCATTCCCAAAGGGCTGGTTTGCCCCAAAGGGAAGAGGAACGAGAAATACGCAGCGGCAAGCTGCGCGAGTCAGTGGGTGACCGAGGCGATTGCCGTCGAGACGTACACAACGACAACGAGAAACGACATCATCTTCCAGGCTTCGGCGTCCTGCTTGGCGTACCAGGCGAGGCTGCTGAGAGCGTGTTTGAGCATCGGAAACATGGGCAACTCCTGAAAAGGTAGGAGCCGCCCTTGATGGGAGGCTCCCATCAAGGAAAGGTTTGGACCTGAAGAAACGGCGTCCAGCAAACTGCAATGGACGCGTCACTTACGAAAACCTACGAGGCGGTATGGCTGAGGTGATGCAGTCTGACACGACCGCTTTGCACCAGATGCCGTTCGGCTTGATGGTTGAGCGAAAAGTCCCAATCCACCATTGCCGTGCCGTCGCTCCACACCGAATGAATACGACCGGTGTAAAGCTGCGGCGGACTGGCCTCGACGTCCTGACCGACCACACGCTGATTCGCCATGAAACCGCTCTTGCTCGAGACTTTGACGACAGGTGCGAGATTGCGAGACATAGACAACTCCAAAAAGATAATGGGAGCTGTCTCCCGGAGGGATAGGCTCCCAACGGGACGAAAAAAGGCGACCAACGAGGGTCGCCAGAAGATTGCCGTCGAAGACGGCTGGAGAGAAGATGGTCCTCCAGCACGCTGGAGGGGTGGGTCGATGCGCGCAAGCGCGGGGAATGAAGTCAGTCTACGGTGACACCCACGCAGTAGGGATCGGAAAGCTCAGCGATTTGCTATGCCTTTCGCTCAAAACCTAGACGAACAGCTTTCGAATGTGACTAGCCTCGCGACGAATCGCCTGGACCGGGACCGGACGCACGCGGGCGGGACGAAAAAAATGCGCCTGCTCCATCGCTGAAGCGGCGCTTGGAAGCTCGTCATGTATCCGAGGTCATCGACGAACCTGAGAGACATTGTTCTAGGCACCGCTGGCGAGCGGCCATGCGGCGAAAAGGCCGTAGATACCGCGTCTATCCGAAATAACACGTCCCCCAATAAACTTAGCGACCGTTATGGGCGAATGCGCTACCTTGCAAGCTTCACCATCGCCCGAGTTGGACATGCTCAACCAGACTAAACGTCAGCGCCAGGCATACGCGCTGCGCCGTTATGAAGCGGCAGTGAACCGCTTGGTCCGGGCGCGCACGCCCTCGGAGAAACTGAAGGCCGGCGAATGGGCTCGGCGCTGGTCGAAAGCAGCGGGGCAGCCGTACCTTGATGCAGCGCAGAAATCGCGCGCTTGTAAGTGAGCGGACATCCGGCCTCAAATGGGCCGCGTTTTTTGCAGTGCCGCCCAAGGGTTTGCACACCGCCAATTTCACAGGGGGAAGCAAACGCTTAGAGCCCGGTCGCGCTAAGACCGTCAAGACCGAGAGTGGAGCTCAAAGTTAAAGAAAGGTCCGCTCTCACGGCGGGTTTCGTTCGACTTCCACGCGGCTTAAACAGTGTACAAGCCGCACGTCGCCATAAATTGCCATCACTAAGGCAAAAAAAGCCCGCTCTCCAGTGAGATGCGGGCCTAGAAATCCACGTTCAGCGGGGAAAAGAACGCGGAGGAGATCAAAGAGCTTCGCGCAATCGTTGTACCTAACGCGTCGATGCTCCCCGTCTGCAATGGCAACAAAGTCGCAGACAGTGCGTATTGCTGCCCCTGCCCCGTAACAGGCAAAGAAAAGGCCACCCAAGGATGCGCCCCGGATGGCCCTAGTTTGTCGTTTTCTGTTGTCTGGTCTCTCAAGCACCCTTATTAGCGGGTAAGGACACTATAGACTGACGAATCAAATCGGACTGTTAGGAACATCACAGACGTTTCTGTTGCCTCGTTCAGGGCCGCGATTAAATCCAGGAAAAGCAAACGTTCGGACCAGCTTCAATCGGCGCCATTCTCACTCCGGCTTAATGCCCTAAATGCGCGCGCGACCGTTTTCTCTTGCATGTGCCTAATTAGCACCTAAGCTAGTACAGCGCCCCACCTGCTGGGCGCACGTTGTAGTTCATTCCGTTTTAAGCCCCGTCCTAGGTCTAGGCGGGGCTTTTTTACGCTCTCATCCTTCGCAGGTCTAGCCTGACGCGACCTAGCGCCTAGCCCGCGTTGAGGTGGACCGCGTGAGCGTCACTTTTTTCAATCGTCCGAGCCGGCGCTTCGTAGTGACAGGAAGCGTATTGGGCGCGTCCTCTTGAGCGCCTAAAACTGGCTTGTACGAGCGGCGAAACCTGGAACAATCAATGCAGTTCGTATCCCGCCACCTCCATAACAAGGTACAGACATGAACGACGACTCGAACGAAAACCAATACAGGAGCACATTCCATGGTGACTCGGAAGCTCGCGACAAATTCGCTGCCGCAGCGATGCAGAGTCTACTGTCCCAAATGAAGCCTCCTGTAGAAATCGATGCAGATATGCTGGCGGAGGAGGCTTTCGAGATCGCCAATGCGATGATGAAGCGGCGCAAGAGGCGGTGAAAAGCCGTCCCTGCGCATGCGACCTTCAGAGGACGATGTGGCGACGTCCGCGCTCCGAAGACAATTAGCCTCGTAACGTCCTGTTAGGCGCTTTCTTAATGCCACCAAGCGGTCCGTGAACCTTACGCTGGCCGCCCTCAAACAAGATACGTCCATCAGCTGCGCGCGAATGCGGCTTTTCGGGGTGCGCTCCCGACGCTGGCTCACAGGCAACCCAAAAAAAAGCCACGCCCCGGAAAACCGGAGCGTGGCGTTGATCAAAACAGCACTAGGCAAGACACAGCGAGAGCTGAACGTCCGCCGCGAAGAACGCAGGATCCGGCTCAGCGCCTGCGCGCGTGACGGGTACCTCCCACTGGAGTTGCGCATCGCTGAAGGAACCGAGACCGTACAACAGCCGGTCTGTGTCTTCGCGATTAAACAAGTCGCCGAACGCAAAGCTGAAGACAGCCGGCGCACATGCGTCCTCAGCCACAAGGCCGAGCGTTCTCGCAAACTCGTCGGCGCGGCGAACCTTCCACTCCTCCGTGCCTTCGGGCGCACGCGTCACGGTGATGCGCGTCGCCGAAGGAACCTGCGGGGCGTTGCTCACGGCGTCGCGGAACGCTGGAATCGCCTTCTTGGCGAAGCCCGGCGCTTCCATCTCCACCGGATAGGCAACCTC
>Ga0153921_1001275_pt1 | contig 11555 bp, 4 predicted proteins | sample TSNJ005MetaG_FD_104691 | JGI IMG/M metagenome (GOLD analysis project Ga0153921, IMG submission 104691) | Attine ant fungus gardens microbial communities from New Jersey, USA - TSNJ005 MetaG | ecosystem: Host-associated > Fungi > Mycelium > Unclassified | place: USA: New Jersey, Brendon T. Byrne... | reverse complement strand
GCCTCGTGAATAATCAATGGAAAATACATGGTTGGTGGATGTATTCCATGGTCTAATAATGATTTTGCAATATCCATAGCAGAAATTCCAAGATCATGTTTTTCTTTCGCTAAACTAATAACGAATTCATGCATACAAGTTTGATTACCATAAGGAATATCATACGTATCAGCTAATTGCTTCATCATATAATTAGCATTTAAAACAGCATTCTGGCTAACTTCCTTCACTCCTTCTTTTCCTAATGTAAGGATATAGGTTAATGCTTTAACAACAACTAAGAAATTACCATAAAAAGCTTTTACTTTTCCAACACTTTGCGATGGATTTTCTAATGTAAAGCATTCATCATTATTAATAACGATTGGTTTTGGTAAAAACGATGTCAAGAATTCTTTACAACCACAAGGACCACTACCAGCACCTCCTCCACCATGCGGTGTTGAAAATGTTTTATGAAGATTTAAATGAATAATATCAAATCCCATATCTCCAGGTTTCACAATCCCCATAATAGCGTTTAAATTAGCACCATCATAATAGTTTAATCCACCAACTTGATGAATGATTTCTGTAATCTCTAAAATATTTTCATCAAATAAACCAATCGTATTTGGATTTGTTAACATCAAGCCAGCAGTATCGTCGCCGACTGCTGCTTTTAACTTTTCAATATCCACTCCTCCATTTTGATTGGAAGGAATAGTAATCACTTGATAACCAAGCATATTCGCTGTCGCTGGATTTGTTCCATGAGCAGCATCTGGTATGATAATTTTGTTACGTAAATGATCATTTCTACTATCATGATAAGCTTTTATTAATAATAAGCCGGTGAACTCCCCATGTGCCCCTGCGGCTGGTTGAAATGTCATAGCATCCATACCTGTAATTTCACATAAATACTTAGAAGCTTTCGATAAAATCTCTAAACATCCTTGGATACTCTCAATTGGTTGCAAGGGATGAATTTGAGTAAACGTCTCTAAATTAGCCATCGCTTCATTTACTTTTGGATTATATTTCATTGTACATGAACCTAAAGGATAGAAACCATTATTCACCCCATACGTTCTTTTCGCAAGTTCGCTATAATGACGTGATAATTCACTTTCTGATATTTCTGGTAAGTGCGGTGCTTGTTTCCTTTTAAAAGTGCCTAAATCTATTTGTTCAAAACCACAATCATCTGGAAAAATATCACAGCCTCTTCCTTGTACACTTTTTTCAAATAAAAGTTTCATTATTTAGACACCTCCGTAATTGCTTGAAGTAGTAAATCGATTGATTCTTTGCTGTTTTGTTCAGTAACACACCAAAGAATTTTATGTTCATCTAACGGTAATCCTCCAAGAATACTCAAATCCTCTAATCGATTAAATAATTCTTTATGACGAATGATTGATTCTGTAACAAATTCATTAAAAAATGGAGCATCATAAACTAATCTAAAGCCTAGTTCCTCTAATTTTTTTTGTAGATAATGGGCTTTATTTAAACATTGATTGGCTACTTTTTCTAATCCTCTTGCTCCTAATGTTGCCATATAAATAGATGCAATTAAGGCTTGGTAGGCTTGATTAGAACAGATATTACTACTTGCTTTCTCTCTACGGATATGTTGTTCTCTAGCTTGCAATGTTAAAACAAATGCACGCTTACCATCAATATCGACACTTTCGCCTACGATTCTTCCTGGAAGTTTTCTGACCATTTGATTTGTGGTTGCCATGAAGCCTAAATAGGGACCACCAAAGCTGATAGGTATCCCTAATGGTTGTCCTTCACCAACGGCAATATCTGCACCAGATTCTCTTGGAGACTGAATACTACCTAAACTAATAGGATGGCATCCGATAATGAATTTAGCACCACATTCATGAATAATAGTACTGATTTCACTAGCATCTTCTAAAATTCCATAGAAATTTGGTTGTTGAAGATAAAAGCAAGCTGTTTCTTTATCAACAGATGATTTTAAAGTTTCAATATTGACTTTGCCATTTACTTCATCAATTATTATGATTTCGATACCATTTGCATAAGCGTAGGTTTTAATTGTTTCTAAAACATCAGGATGAATCGTTGAAGCAATATATGCTTTATTTCTTCTTTTCTCTCTACACATTCCAATTGCCTCTGCTGCTGCACTTGCGCCATCATAGACAGAGGCATTTGCAACATCCATCCCAGTTAATTCGGAAATCATTGTTTGAAATTCAAAAATAGATTGTAGAATTCCTTGACTTATTTCTGCTTGATAAGGTGTGTAAGCTGTCAAAAATTCTTCTTTACTAGCAATACTTTTTACAATTGAGGGAATATAGTGATTATATGAACCAGCACCTCTAAAGATATGTTGATATACCTTATTTTTATTAGCTATTTCTTTGATTGTTTGTTGAACTTCTATTTCAGATAATCCACTTGGTAAATCTAATGGTTCTTTTAAGATGACATCTTGTGGTATATGTGAGAATAATTCATCAAAACTAGCATAACCGATTGTTTTAAGCATTTCTAATTGCTCTTTTTTGGTTGTAGGAATATAAGAGCCCATGCGATTTCCTCCTTATTATAACGATGCTAGAAAAGCAATATACGCTTCAGCATCCATTAATTCATTGACTTCTTTTACTTCTTTAATTTTAATTAACCAAGCATTATATGGATCTTGATTTATTAATTCTGGTTGATCAAATAAGACTTGATTAATATCTTCTACGATACCAGTTGCAGGACTCATAATATCTGATACTGCTTTGACTGATTCAACATCACCAAATACTTCATTACTTTCTACATCATCTCCTATTTCAGGCAAATTTAAAAAAACTAAATCTCCTAATTCATATTGGGCATAGTCAGTAAGGCCTATCAATAACATATCATCTTCTTCTTTCACCCATTCATGTGTTTTCGTATATTTTAGTTCTTTTGGAATATTCATTTTAGATCCTCCTTATGTATCTGTTTTATTTTTTATAAAATGGTAATCCAATAATTTCTGCTTCTACTCTCCTACCTCTGACATCACCAATTAACGTAGTGCCAATATCACTATCTGTTTTATTAATATAAGCCATGGCAATTGGATAGTTCACATATGGTGCTTTTGTTCCAGAGGTTACATAACCAATTTCTTGATCATCAATAAATAGTTTAACTCCTTCTCTTAAGATACCTTTACCAGTCACTTTTAATCCTACTCGTTTGATAGAAGGTTCACCTTTATCAATAATAGCTTGTTTTCCTATGAAATCTTTATTCATTTTTACTGCAAATGATAATCCAGCTTCTATCGGAGTAATATCTTGACTCATTTCGTGACCATAAAGTGGCATACTTGCTTCTAATCTTAATGTATCCCTTGCCCCTAATCCACAAGGAGTAATATTGTAATTTTCTCCTACTTTCATCAATAATTCCCATAGTGAATAAGCATCTTGATTCGCTAAATAAATCTCATAGCCTGATTCACCCGTATAGCCAGTCTTTGAAATAATACAATCAATTCCTTGAATACTTGCTTCAAAATTAGCACTATAATATCGCTTTGGTAGGATTGATTCTTCTACTAACTCACACAAAATATCTTTTGCTTTTGGTCCTTGGATAGCAATTTGAGCAACATCATCTGAAATATCTTCAAAAAGAACATCGTTAAAGCAATTTGATAGAATCCATTCAAAGTCTTTTTCTCTATTTGATGCATTAACAACTAGTAGATATTCATTTTCTTTGCGTTTGTAAACAATTAAATCATCAACAATACCACCATTTGAATAGCACATCATTGTATATCTTGCTTGTCCTATATACATATTAGTGAAATCATTTGTCATTAATTTGTTTAAGTTTTCTAACGCATCTTTTCCAGTGCACTTAATTTCACCCATATGAGAAACATCAAATAATCCACAATTAACTCTTACTGCCATATGCTCTTTTATTACACCAGTTTCATATTGTACTGGTAATAAATAACCTGCAAATGGTACCATTTTCCCATTATATTTGATATGTGCATCATATAATGGTGTTTTTTTCTCCATTTCTTTTCCTCCCATATTTATTTTTTTAGTCAATTTAAAAAGCACAGCCTAAAACGTTTGTGCCTCTGTCCTTTTACCTGAAAGATTCTCTAATAAGATTGCTTCTTCGGTGCTTTTCTTCTCTCCAGAGTATCGTCAAAATTTGGTCCTTTTGCCTGAGAGTTTTTGCATTCACCTTCGGCGTTACTTAAACCAGTAATCTCTCCCAAATTTATCAAACGATGGTAGCTTGAAATAAAATAACAAGCGCTTTCAATACACTTTTATAATATCACAGACTTATACTTTCTTCAAGAAACAAGTGCTTATTTTCAAAATAAAAAGATGAAATAAATACATCATTCCATCTTTCATTATTAAATTATCATTCAATACGTTTACTCTTCTTCTTTAACTATATGATAATTGAATTTCTTTTTGTACAATAATTGAATTAGTAACAACAAAGCGACTGCTAATACAATAACATAAGATATGTTATTAGTGCTATCCGCTGTAGGAGGAGTTACATCAACTTTTCCTTGATCTGGTGTTCCATCTATTTGACCTGGATTAGGATTAGGAGTTGGATCAGGATCAGGAATTGGATCAGGATCAGGTTCTACAATACCTTCAATAACTTCAACCAATCGCTTAAATGTTGTTCTTGTTCCTAAAGCATCTACAACTTCATAGATTACATAGTACGAACCAACGCTCGTTGTATCTACTGTATTTTCAATTACTTTAACCTTATTCGTAATATCTTGCCCATCAACATCTATGACTTTGATTCCTTCTAAAGGATCAAAGCTACTTCCTTTACTAATTTGAGATGTATTATATAGTAAAATTGCTGGATTCACGACTGAAATCGTAAATTCTGCTGATGCAATATTACCAGCTTCATCCTTTGCCACTACTAGCACACCATAAATTCCTGCTTTTGTAGCATCATAAGTAGTAGTAATCGTTACTTTTTCAGCATCTAATGTAATATCCCCATTGATATTATCAATGACTAATAACTCGATAATTTCTTTAATATCTAAGCTATTATTAGTGTAAACAATTGCATTTATTCCACTAATTTGTGGAGCTGTTACATCGAATTCTTCGATTAATGTTAATGTGAATGAGCGATAATTAAATCCATCAATATCATCATAGATACGTAATGTTTGCACTCCTGCTTCTAAGAATACTTCAATACTTTCACTATCTTGGAAACTATCCCAATCTCCAGTTTTAGTTGCGGCTACACGCCCTAATTCTTGAACATTACCATTGCTTACCAATTGTAATACTGCTTCTGGTATGTTTCCTGAATTACCACCACTATGAATACTAAAACTATATTTCCCAGATTTTTTTACATCAACGATGTAATCTTGATAAGCACCACTTTCTCCACATCCAACATTTAAGATTCCATTTTTAGTTTCAATTCCCCAACCTTTGCTTTTCGATCCATCGACTAAATCATCAACTGCGATTACCGTTGTTTCGTTTACCTCTACTGGTTCTATAAACTTTTCGATGATAATTTGATTGATACTAAATCCAGAATTATTAACTTCAAAACGTAATGTTTGCTCTCCTTCAGCAAGAGACAGCATGGTACGATATTCTAATGTGTTACTCCAAAACTTTCCAAAGGAAACACTCATTAGATTATTTGTCGCTAAACCTAATCCACCACTAATTTTTAAAGCATTACTGATTGCTTCATCATCTTTGACTTTATAGGTAATAACATAATTACCAGCTTCTTTAACATCTAAATAAAAGTCTATGTAATTTCCCTTACTTGGATTATTCTTTAAACTTCCTTCATTTCGATAACTTACTTCTTCTGCTAATACAACTGGATTATTTTCAATAATAATTGCCTCTGGTAATTGATCTGTTGCTTCAAATAAGGTTTGAATTGCTAATGTTAAAGTACCATCATCATATCCATCTGCTAAAACATTAAAGGTTCCATAGGTATCACCATAAAATAATTGCCAAGAAAGTTTTACATTTACCCTCGTAGGAGATACATATTCCACACTATCAATACTTACATACTTACTAATAGAACCAGTTAAAGTTAAATAGTCTTCAATATTCTCTCTAAATGTTCCACCATTGATTGTTATCGTTACTTCTTCTTGCCCATAGGTTATACTTGCTGCCATTTCTAATATTTCAGGATCATCAATCGCTTTTATCAAGATAGTTGCCTGTACACTAGTATCTAACATTCCATTATATTCTGTTGCTGATACTTCACATGTTACTAATTGATCAATATCAAAATCAACACTTGCCTCACTAATAAAGGTAATCATCACTTTTGTATCATCAATTCTTTCAATCGTAAAATCAACACCTGTTGGTAGATTTAAGTGCCAATTTTCTTTATTTAATGTATCAACAAAGCTAGCATTAAACAATTCAACTACCACTTGTTTTCCTTGTAAAGAACCTTCTATTAACTCAGTTTGTGTTATTTTTATTCCTTGTCCAACGACAACTTGTCTAAAGTTCACACCACTGTTTTTAAATTTAATTCGTAATGTTTGCTCTCCAGCAGTCAGATGTAATAGTCCACTAATATATTGATATGTACTGTTACTTCCTGTTACTGGGAAATTAACTTCTCCAATATAGGTTACTGTTCCATCTTCAGAAATACTATCAATCCATACTCCACCAGCAGTGTCTGTCCCAACTTCAAAGCTGAATTCATAATCGCCAGTTACTTGGACATTCACTTGATAATCAATATAATCATCAAAATCAATAAATCCAAAATTAGCTGGATTACCTTTTTCATGTACAAGACCTTTTGCATGCAGATAGTTCTTTGTATCTAAAATACCAGGAATGGATTGAACTGCTTCTTCCCTAACAAAGTGAACATCTTTAAAGTTCATACCACCTTGAGGAAAAGTTAGCGTAAATGATTGTAATCCTGCTTCCTCAAATGTCACATAGGTTTGAATCGTAGAGTAACTAGACCATTCATTACCCCACCAAACATAACGTCTAATGGTTGCTTGACCCAATTGATTGCCACCTTGACTTATCGCGACTGGATAATCAGTATCCCAAGAAGCACCGGTAGCGACTTCAAAGGTTACTTTGTAACTACCTACTTCTTTCACATTGACTAAATATTCTAAACTAGTAGTACTATCAATGTATCCTAATTCATCATTTTCAATCACTCCACTACCAGACAAGGTAGCATCTTGTAATGTTAAATCATCTGTAATGTTTTTAAAACTAGTACTATCGACTGGATCCCATATATAGGTTGCAACATTTCCTGCAGGTAATGTTGCATTAAATTGTGTTCCATCTAAAACTACTTTAAAGTCTTGGCTTGTAGCACTTCTATTTGCTACAATTAAAACTATTTTACCAGACTCTGGATCTTTAAAGGCTACATTTGCTATGCTTGAATCATTATTACTACTAATTCGAACATAGCCTGGTCGTACATATTTTGTGAATTGACCAATGATATAGACTTCAGGTGTTGCCCAATAGCGTTCACTATTATAAGCATCTAACACAAATAACGTTGGATCAGGAGTACCAACCCATTGATGTGGTGATATTTTACTATCTAACATCGTTACCCATGCATTATAACTTTGTGACCCATTTCTAAACCAGCTAATAATATCACTCGCACCTTGCACTCCCCATACTGAACGTTCAGTTAAATGCATTGTATATTGATCTTTATATGTTTCATATAAACTACCCATTGTTGAAGGTACTCCACCATATGGATGGAAGGCAATACCATCAATATTGTCTCGTCCATCTGCGGTTGCTAGTAATTCATCAACATAACTTTGAGCACCATCAAAGTTATGGTCAAATGCCCATACTTTAACATCTTTTTCTTGTTCATTTAAAACTGAACTTGCTGCTAATTGCTCTTTAATTGCTTTTGCTAACTTTGCTTCTTGCGTTGCTGTAATATAACAACTTGGATAATCAATCTCTAATAATGGCTCATTTTGCAAAGTCATAGCATAAATAGGAATTCCTGCTTTTTTATATTCTTCAATATAACGAACATAATACGTTGCTAAATCCTTAATATGTTCATCACTTAATTTTCCACCCTTTAATAATAGACTATTATTTGGGTAGGAATTACTTGATGTTGTCGCAGTTTTCATCCATCCTGGAGGTGTCCATGAGGAAGCAAAGAAACGTAATTGATCTTCTACTCCTACTTCTTTTGCAACTTCTTGTATCTCATTAATAATTTGAATAATTCCATAGTCATAATCTTTTTGAATACTAAATCCTAGACCAGTTACATTTTGCCAATCAGGTAATCCACCTAATTCTGTTCCTGTTCCATCATAATAAGTATAAAAATCTTGTCCTGTAAAATCAGCGGTTCCAATCGTAACACGAATCAACGTATTTCCCATACCAGTTTCAGGATCAATTAATTGTTTAATAAATTCATGTCTAGTTTCATCTGACATCTTCAACATATTATTAACCGTTGATTCTTCAATTGAAATTCCTAAACCTAATACTTCTTGATATTCTTCATCATCGTTTATCACAATCGTTGTTAGATTCGATGAATCCGCATTACGAATATCTAAAGAAGCTTGTTGTTCATTTTTATTTTCTATTTCCTGATCACCTGCATACCAAGACATACTTTGAGAATTATCAGAGGAAGACATAATAACTTCTACTGCAGCTTCTTTAATCATAGCACCAGTTCCAATGTTATCTTGAGGATCTTCAGGTTCTTGATAATTATCATCAAACTTAATAAATTTGAATTTATCTACGTTAAAATCACGTGATTTTGAAACAAATTTAATCTCATGAATACCTTCAGGTAAGCTGATTAGCTCAGGCATTTCTAAATCTTTGAATACACTCCAACCACCAGTATTTGATAATGGTGTTGTTTGACTGTAATATAATTTTCCATCGACATAAATATCCAATGCCACTGGAACACTTGCATTTTGTGTCGCAGTATTTAGTATTAATGTATAACGAGCAGATTCTGGTACTTGTACACGATAACTAATATCATAACCTTCCCAGAAATAGCCAATCGAAGTACCATTATTTTCTAATTGAATTCCAGAGTGTTTTGCTATGTAATTCTCAGCTTCTAAAATACCACCTGTTGCTGCTAAATCAACAACTGTTGGATCTTCTGGCATAACTGTTTCAATTGCTGTTGTTTCTGATTTGCTTAATCCTCTACCATTTGCAAATAATACTTTGCTATCATCTGTCAATTTTTCTTCAATATCTTGAGCATACCATGGCCAAGTCACAGTTAAATTTCCAGTGAAATCATAACTACCTAATAACACTTCTGCTACCCCGGCACCTTCACTACCTGGAAATCCAGCCATAACAATAGCATCAACATCATCAACTTGATTTGCTATTGTTATTGGTCGACCTGTCACAAGTACTAAAATAATTGGTAATTCTGGATGATCTCGTTTAATTCTTTCTATTGTTTGAATATCACTATCACTTAGTTTTAACTCACTAGCACTTCGATCACCAGCATATTCTGCATATGGAGTTTCACCAACAACAACAATAGCTGCTTGATAATCCTCTGAAAAATATCCATTAGCACTATAATCAATCACAGTGCCTGCACTAGCTGTCTCTTTTAATCCTTGTAGAATTGTTGTTCCTTCAGTAATAGCACCAGTAGATCCTTGCCATGACATTGTCCAACCACCACATTGTATACCAATATTATCAGCCGCTGAACCAGCGACAATAATACGATCCATAGTCGCTAAATCTAACATAATTGTTGATGATCCATTTTGTGTTGCTGTATTTTTTAATAATGTTAATGATTTTCTAACTGCTTCTTTTGCTACTTCACGATGTTCTGCACTACCAACTTGTGCTAATAAAGAGCTATTAGAATACGCTAAACTAACATCGTCCATTAATCCCATTTCAAATTTGACAGTTAAAATACGTCGAACAGCATCATCAATTCGATCCATGCTTATTTCTCCACTAGTTACCCCATTGATAATAGCATTCTTTACTAGTAACCATTTTGGAGTACTTCCTTCATAACCATCAATCATCAACATATCAATTCCCACGTTTACCGCTTTAATTGCTTTTTGTTGATACGTTAAATTCCCTTCAATTTGATCAATTCCATTGTAATCGGAGATAACAATTCCATCAAATCCAAGTTCACCTTTTAATAATGTAGTGATTAAATTATAGTTTCCATGACATTTTACACCATCGATACTATTATAGGAAATCATAATTGATTTAACTCCTGAATTAATTACTTCTTGATAAGGAACTAATAGTTCATTATGCAAAATTTCTTGGAATTCTGCACTATCATATGCCATATCAACATTTCCCTGATTGACTCCACCACTCGTAATTCCTTCAGCAACAAAATGTTTTCCTGTTGCAATTGCTGAAGTAGCACCTAAATCTCCTTGAGATCCCTCAACATAAGCTGCAGCTAAACGACTTACTAAATCGGCATCTTCTCCAAAACATTCATAGGTACGACCCCAAAGTTCATTTTTAGGTAAGCCTAAGGTTGGGCTAAATGTCCAATTGGCTCCTGTAGCTCGCATCTCTTTTGCTGTTATTTGAGCGATACGTTGCATTAGGTCCTCATCATCAGCTTGTCCTAATCCAATATTATGTGGAAAGATAGTTGCATTCAAGACATTATTATGCCCATGTACTGCATCTACTCCATAAAGTAATGGTATCCCATATCCCGTAATTGCTGCTTCTTGGTAGGCATCTAAACGATTTGCCCAATCTTGTGCAGTATTGCCTGTTGATGGTGATGCTCCACCTCCACTTAATATGGAACCAATATAATTCTCTTTCACTTCTTGTGGTGTAATACTTCTTGTATCTGGTTGAAGCATTTGACCAACTTTTTGTTCTAACGTCATTGTTGATAATAGATTTTCTACTCTTGTTTCAATATTGGGTTCTGCTTTTACTAAATTGTTTCCAATGCTTGAAAATACCATTACCAAAACAATTATACTTAAAAATATTTTCTTCATATCTTTTGCCCTTTCCTAGTCTAATAATCAATATTTATTGGTATAAATTCATTATATTAGAATCAATAGTTATTGTAAAGCGTTTTCATGAAAAGATTAACTAATAAATACTATTTATACCAATGAATTTGTTGTTAAGGAATGAATTATGTGATATTATAAAATAGTTAGGAGAATGATTGAATGAAAAAATATGATTATATTGCTGATCAATTATATCAGCGGATTATAAATAATGAGTTTAATGAAACTCAAAAAATTCCAACTGAGGATCAATTAATTAATGAATATAATGTTAGCCGTAATACAATACGTAGTGCAATTAAAATATTGACTAAGATGGGGCTTTTATATCCAGTACAAGGAAGTGGCTTGTTTATTAAACCACCACAAAAACCAGATACGGTTTATCTAAGTAGTACTC
>Ga0153921_1001274_pt1 | contig 11561 bp, 13 predicted proteins | sample TSNJ005MetaG_FD_104691 | JGI IMG/M metagenome (GOLD analysis project Ga0153921, IMG submission 104691) | Attine ant fungus gardens microbial communities from New Jersey, USA - TSNJ005 MetaG | ecosystem: Host-associated > Fungi > Mycelium > Unclassified | place: USA: New Jersey, Brendon T. Byrne... | reverse complement strand
GAAACGATGAGTAAAAATAAGTGTCAGAAACAATCGTGTATGCTCTGGTAAACCCTTTTATATCAAGGGATTGGGAGTAGCGACAAGTATTAGTAAGTGAAAATAGGTAAAAATTTTTAGGGCTTTAATAGGCATGGGCAACAATCCCATGGTCGGAGCTACCGTGGCAGTCGCCGTAGCGGTGAAAGAAGTGAGCAAGTAGATAAAAAGCCCGTGGTTATGCGGTTTTAAAGTAAGACACTGTTCCAGAAAGATGATTTGGAACAGTGTCTTTTTTTGCTTTTTTTCAGGATTTGACACCCGTAGCTTTAGTGGGTGTCAAAAGAATATAAATGAGATCTTATTATATTGGGTGTCAGACTTACACTTCTTGAAACCTTTTGGGTGTCACGGTTCTCCTTTTTATTTATGTATAGGTGGTTTAGGTTGCAGAAGTGCAATTCCAAATAAAAAAAGTCATACTATTAACAAATGATCAAGGAGGAAAAAACAATGTCTAAATTAAGCGTGAGAAGAAGAGGGAAAACTTGGGAATATTATTTCGAAGGAGCTAAAATTAGCGGACAACGTTACCGTCCCCGCAAAGGAGGCTTTCGAACAAAAGCAGAAGCGATCGCTGCCGGAAATGAGGCATTAACAAAATATTTTAACAACGGTTATTATTTTACTCCGACTAAAATGAGCTTCAGTGATTTGCTTGATCTTTGGATAAAAGAACATGGCGAGGTTAACTTAAAAGATACTACACTTACAAATTACAAAAAAAGAATTAAAATACATATTAAACCTGAGTTGGGTATGTATCAGGCAATAACATTGACACCAATTATGCTTCAGGAATTTATTAATAACAAAGCAAAGAAGGGTTATAGCAGAAATACATTATCTGTTTTAAAAGGTATTTTATCATCAAGTTTTTCTTATGCCGTATTAATGAATTTAATTCCAAGTTCCCCTATGACAAATGTTAAATTGCCTAGTCCAAGAAATGAGCAGATAGAATCAAGAACTAATCCACATATATACATTCCCCCTGAAAAAATCATTGATATTTTTGAACGCTTCCCAGAAAAATCATCTACCCATATTGCAATGATGAGTGGCTACAAAGGAGGGCTAAGAATTGGTGAAGCATTTGCCTTGACGTGGGAAGATGTGGATTTCAATAATAACACAATTTCTATTAATAAGCAGATCCAATGGAGTGAGACAGAAAAACTTTGGTATTTCAGTAAGCCAAAATACGATTCCTTGCGAGTTATCAAAATGGATCAAGATTATATGGCATTATTAATGAGAGAAAAAGAACGACAGAAAAAGGCAAAAGAATACTATGGTAACGATTATATTAAATTGTATATAAATGAACAAAAGCAATTAAATTTAGAAGGAGATGGAAAAATTATTCATCTTGTTAATATTAGAGAAAATGGTGAATCTATTATACCGAGAAGCATGCAGCATACCTCATCAATAATTCATCACAAAATGGATTTCCCGGATTTTGATTTTCATTCCTTTCGGCATACCCACGCAACCATGTTAGCAGAACAAAATGTTTCACCAAAGTATCTGCAGGAACGGCTTGGACATAAAAATTTGAAAGTTACTATGAAGTACTATATTCATCTCACAGAAAAAATGAGTGAAAATGGTGATGAACTTATTAATATGATATATGGTACGAAAAACTAATCACAAAATCGTTATAAAGAAATAAAAATGGTGATATATGTCCTCTGAACATTGTGAATTATATTCAACTGACATAACACCGATTGTTGATAATTCTTTGGATGAAAATGCGCCGTTAGCTGCAGTTCTTGATTCTGGAGTTTTTTCTGGGAATCCTATGTTATCTTCTGTTATTATAGGAGAAGAAGATTTTGATAATACTGAAAATACCACGTCTGATTTGAATGGTCATGGAACGGACGTTGCGGGAATTGTTGTATATGGAGATTTTACCAATCATGCGGATTCGGCGCATGTTTTTAAACCTCTTGTGCGTATTTGTAATGGAAAAGTTATGCATGATGACAATGGCAATCCATCTTACATACAAGATAAGCGACCAGAGCAAATTATCAAAGAAGCGATTGGATATTTTCACAGGGAATACCATTGTCGCATTTTTAATCTTTCTTCTGGCAATGCTGATTATATTTATAATGACGGCAGACTTCTGATCTACCGTTCATCGTATAAGCCGTAGCATGCGTAAAGTCGCTCCTCAGCGTTGCCTGATTTATGCCACAGTATAACTATTAACCATTCATTGGAGGATTATTCCATTTACACGAAACTTTATTCACACCCAAAATATTTTTGTTGAGGGCTTGAACAATTTCATAGCTCATTGAATATTGCTTTTGGAAAGCAGATCTAAAACCTTACTTCCGGGCTCCAAGCTAATTGCAGTATATTTATGTGCTAAGGCTATTGGTATTACAGCATTCTCATAGAGATCACATTCAAAATCTTCAATTAATCTTGTATACGCGCCGATATTTCGGTAGTTATTTATATTTGATTTTTCATTTGCAAAAGTTCCATGGCCTTGCTTATCTTTAAAGGGATATGGTACATCAAATACAAAGGTTCGTCCGCTAGCGGTTTTAAAAAGGAAATCCTGACCGTAATAAGTTTCCGAACCGAAGGTAGATGCCGATGGCGTTTTGTCAAAGGCAATGTATTTATACCTAAACTCATCTTCAAGGCAATAAATACTGTTATTCTTCAATGATTTTCCTATTAACTGCAAATAGTCATACACGATACCACTCTTTTGCAGGCCCAATATCATGATCGGATATTTGCCATGACCATCCATTGTTGTGTTTATTTCATGTAGGAACTTCATGATGCTTAAGTGTATCCATGCTGAGTTACCAAACACTGCTAGAGGGCCATCAACAAAAAAACAAATATTACTTAAAATATCAACAAACGATTGTGGGTTCATCTCTTGTATGATGCGAATATAGTGTATTGTAAAAATATGCTCAATTACATTCATAAATCGTGTTAATGCCATTTGATTCGAAACAGAATCCGTGACTTCTTCCCAAATTCTAAGACAGTCAGACGGATATATATTCTTCCCACAGTGGGGGCAGAGCTGTTCACCTGCAATATCTCTAACAGTAATCTTTTCAGCCTCACAATTGGGACATCTATGCAGTATAAGAGATCCATCTTCGATCGGTGCAAATGATCCTGTCCGATACGCTGCTAGTTTAAATAATGTGGTCCTTAAGCTTGTTGCAGGATTATTCGGGATTGTCCGTACTTCGTAAAGGGCCTGATCCAAGGCCAATCTAAATCCATCACGAACCGTGGACTGCCCTTTATATTTTATGTTTGAACTTGGCAATGCAAATGAAATTGATGAATTATTCTCCTTAAGTGCCGCCACTTTAAAGGGATTCACAAAAGGACTGCCATTTTGCAACGAATTATATTGATTTCTTTTTATAAGTAAATTTCCAACCTTTACATAACCAATACGGGTACAAGGAATATCATCCCTGATGCTGGCCTCATAATTACTGCCATCAATAGATAGAAGATTATCAGGCAAAGGATTATGATATTCGGGTGGAATAATAAATTTACTATTAACTGCTTGTATATCAGCCTCTGTTGGTTCGATCATATATTTGCAGTCCAACAAAAACGCTTGAATATCAGGATTTTTTACAATATCGCCATGCGATGTTTTGTCAGCATATTCGTTCACATACGGCATGTTTTCACCTCACCTGACTGCTTTTTATTGCATCCGGATCAAACTTGTCTACTTGGATAGGTATAACAAACGGACTTGATAATGTCTTTACTCTTGTAAATCCAACATCTTGTGAGCGCAGCAATGATTGACTGAAATCGTCGAAATCATAGAATCGTGCCAGTTCTTTAATCTCTCGCTCACTATTCAAATGCGAAACGAACCAATTCTCAGTGTTTGCCAAAATATTCGGATGTACCGATGAAACCTCTTGTGTAGCATATACAAGAGCAATACGATACTTTGCACCCTCTTTTGCTATTCGCGGCCAAGTATCAGTTAATTCCATACCTTTACCAATAAGGTTATGTGCCTCCTCTATGTAAATAACAATATTCGGTGGGGTTATACCATCTGTAAATTTATTCATTGAGTTGTTAAAAACATAAGAAGCAATTTTTTTGCTTAATTTCTCACGAAGCACTGCGTTACCCACAGACAGATCCAGTATTACTATTTTCCCGTTCTCAAGATGATTGTAAATATCTTGGGCAACCTCTGTCGTTCTCTGCGAAGAATGATACGGTTTCGCATGAACAAGTATCTTATACCCGTTAATATATCTATCATCTGAGTTTTTACAGGCAATCAGGTTAAGCATAGCAATGCTGTCATCATCAAGCCACGGCTTGCCGGATGAACTCAGCAACTCGTTTCTCAGATTGCGAGCTTTCATAAACCAGTCTTTTGCTGTATTAAGGTCTAGTCCAAACTTTATATCAATAGTGTTTTCAACTTTCTGGCAAATATCTTTATTCGCCTTAAACTTGACTTTCAGATTAGGCTGAGGATCAAAGCCAGCCGTGAATAATAAGACTTTATAGATAGCAGTCTTGACTTCCCAACGATTGTGCAAGGAAATGTCTTGGGGGTCTGGTTCATCAAAAGACATTCCCAAAAATGTTTGGACGTCGGCCGACGAGCTATTACCGTTTTCTCGTATTACATCTTTGATTAAGTTAAATCCGTCTTCAATCTGCTCATAAAAATTATTAAGTATATGTTCAAACCCCGGAGTAGGAACCATTCTATACCTTACACAATTATCTTTGTAAATATCAGAAATCGATCCCTTATCCTGACTATTTGCATTAGCATACTCGCCGTTGATGTCATAAATAAGCTGACCTATTCTTAGATTATGTTTGTCAGATATATTTTTCACCACAGATACTGTCTGCTTAATCATATTTGACTTACCAGTTCTTGTCATACCTAAAACGGCAGTTCTTCGCGCCAAGAAATCAGATGGTTGAATAAAGAAAGGAACCTTTTCTACTTCTGAGGCCCTATGTAATCTATCGGTGGAGGTATAGCGCACAGTTCCGATTTTAAAGGGGGCAACCTCACCGGAAATTCCTAGTTCAATGAAATCCTCCGCGGCCCTTGCTTTTCGAATGGGATCGACATAATTTACGATTGTTTCTAAGGCATTAGTTTTTGGAATAAAAACATTTAATCGCATAGAAACGGAAAATGATTCAATGTCGCTTCCTAAATTCAGCACATTATCTTTCATATAAAAAGTTCCAAGCACTCTGCAATTCAGCCCGCCAAACTGTATTTTATTTTTTGTGATACTATCAAAATCTTTACTTGCATCATCCAGATATGCATTGGTTTGATTTTGAAAATTATCAATCTTGGTGCGAATCATATCATCATCCTGCGGTAACTTACATGACCCAACAACTCGCAGCAAAATGACTTCTCTATCTGATTCTGGTGTGGCCGAAAACTCATCCGGGTCAAAAGAGGTCGCAACTAGGAACGCATTATGGGGGATACCCTTTACTTTATACTTCCAATCATCGTTTGTTACAACAAGCGCACTTTGATAATCAATAGAGTAAACCCAGCCAACAAAATTATCTTTCTGTGTTAGTTGAGCCAATGGATGGCTTTGCTGTATTTGATTAAAAATATCTGCCATAATACGTCACCTCATACGACTTTGATTTTAATTTTGCTCTTTTCTAGCTGAGACTGATCGGGACAATATTGAGTATTCTTGAAAACTATTATTTCTGATCCCGAGGGACTTGTATTAGCTACACTATACCGTAATGTCATTTTTCGCATGGGATATTGCCGATATAGTATTTCTATCTGCGGCACATCATCATAAGTAACAATCCAATCACATTGCACATTTTGTATAATCGAATTAGCAATATCTTCATGGTCGTTCGGTTGCAAAAAATTCTTGTACAGTTCAGGCCCTTTTTTGTAATACGGAGGGTCAAAATAAACAAAGGCTTGCTGCTGATGCCGTGGAATTATATCCGATATAAATGAACGAACTTCTTTGTTGTATACACTTATGTCCTTTTTTCGCTTAGCAATTTTTTCTATCCGACTAATCAGTTCTGCTCGATTGTACCTAGCATCCATTAAGTAGTTGCCTTCTTGCGAAAGGCCACCAATTGGGCCACCCTTTAGAACACCCGAGCGATTTGTTCGATTTAAGTAAAACGCTGCAAACCCGAGTTCAACAGAATATTTATTATTATGATTGGCGTACATGTCTTTTTGACGCCGCCATTCTTCAATGCTCAGTGGCGTTTTCGCAACTAATTGCAATAATGGGGCGGTATCTTCTTTTATAGCCCGCCAAAACGAATAGATAGCTTTGTCATAATCATTTATAACTATTCGGTCTACCTTATCTTCTAATAACAACGATAAGGCGACTCCTGCCCCGCCAGCGAATGGTTCAATATATGTCCGACAGCCATTTCCCGTATTCTGCATAATTAAATAAATCAAAGATGCTAATTTGGTTTTACCGCCCGGATACCTTAACGGCGAATAATTCAATTAGTTCACCTCGCAATCGACCGCTTTAAGATATTTAATTCTGTTTATTACGCTTAATCCATTCCATTACATCGCTTTCAATAAATCTAACACCATTACCTATTTTTATGAATGGAAGACCCTCACGACGCCAACGATCAACAGTAGCACGGCTAATTTTAAGTTTTTCACATAATTCTTTTAAAGTAATATAGGTTACATCCATGCTCTTCACCTCAGATTCATTATTGTTCGTCATGGTTAATCATAGTTTATCATCTGGCCAACTCGTCGTCAAGTGAATATCGAGTTTTTTATTCTCGTGAATGACGATATTTTGAATATGATTCGTTATCAGCTGTTCTAACTTTTCTTTACAATTGAGCGCTTCATGGAATAAGAGACATTGTTCGTTATTCTGATTCAACATTTCGATTTTGCTACTGATATTCTCAATCTCCACTTGCATCGCCTCACGCCCTATACGGACATCCATCCAGTCATCTTTATCTGCAATACCCATAACGAAATCCTCATATCTGCCCCGGATCATTTTCATTTGCTCGTTGATTCTCTTCTCTAACTGTTTTGCGTTGGCCTCCAGCGCAGCCTTTTCGGTTTTATTCGTTGAGGCGGCCGCCTCATTGGCCCGGACAAAGTTTTCAATTTCATTATGGATTGCGTCCATAATATTAGATTCCCGAATATACATGCCTGTACAGTGGCTAGCACCTAACCGCTTGTTGCTGATGCAGGTGAAAAAATGCCAATCTGCGTTGCCGCTTCCTTTGCGACGCTGCATTTTGCAGCCACAGCAGCCACAAATGGCCTTGCCTCTCAACACATTGTCCTCAAGGGGAGTATTGGTTTTGCTTGAGCCGGCAGCGGTATTTGTGACGATTAACTTCTGGGCAGCATTAAATATGTCTCGGCTCACCAATGGCTCGTGTGTGTTTGGAACAAGATATTCGTCCTTACCTTGTTCCAAATCGCCAACATAGACCCGGTTAGTTAAAATATCTTTTACGGTTCGGCTACTCCACAAGACATTCTCCCGGTTGTAGTTACCCTCTAGTCCGTGAGCAATAGCATAATTGATGGGAGTGGGGATTCCCGCTGCATTCAACCTACGAACAATTTCGTTAATACTTGTCTTTTGAGAAGCCATATCGAAAATTTCCTTTACGACGGCAGTTGCTTCCATATCGAAAACAAGCACATGGCAGTCGTTTTCCGATTTGCTATAACCATATGGAGACGAGGCGCTACATACTTTCTTTCCGTCCTTGATATAGTTATCGAGAACATATTGGGTTTTCTTGCTGATGTCGATTGCGTATTGTTCGTCCATTAAAGAAATCAAAGGGATTCTGTCGCCGGGCAGCTTTCCAAAAGCGATATTTGTCATGCCATCCAAAGTATCAATTTTATTTGTGATGGAAATGAATCGCACTCGTTTACTGGGGAAGAACATCTGAACATAGTATCCGACATCTATCAAATCGCGCCCAAAACGGGAAAGGTCTTTCACAATCACACAGTTGATTTTACCGGCTCGGATATCTTCCAGCATTTCGTTAAACGCAGGCCTATCAAAATCTCTGCCACTTGCTTTATCATCGATATAGAACCGTTCAAATTGAATATCCGAATTTGTTTTTGCGTAGTCCTCGATTATCTTTTTCTGATTTTCAATGGAGTCAGACTGGCGATCAGATTTATTAACCGAAAGCCGGATATATCCGGCAGCCTTTAGAAGATCACATTTTACAACTCCATTTTCCACAAGATTCTTTCTACTTTTACGTGCCAACATTGAGCACCCATCCTTAAATTATAAAGGACTATGGCGGTTAATCATAGTCCCTTTGATGGATTTATTCGGTTTTATGTTTATCACTCGTACGTGACATTAATCCGGTAGTCTAAAAATGCCTTTCCAACGTGATTTGGGCATAGCTATCCCGTAATCCGCTTACACAGTCTTAGTCACACCTGAGCCACGCTTCTTGCATATTCTCTCAAATACGCCGTATAAAATATGTAAATTTGAGAAATTTATGAATAATTATTTACTTTTAGTCAGCATATTTGTCTGAACGAGACATAAGGGGTATTGTAAGGCTATATCATGGAAGTTACTTCTCTGGTGCTAAAATAAAAAGGCTTGACAAAACAAAATCCATATCGTATCATATAAGCATGTTAGCTAACGAGGAAATGGAGGGATAATATTGCCATCCAAATTTGGGGACTTTATTACCGAGAAGCGTAAAGCATCTGGTATTTCATTAAGGGGAATGGCAGAAGAACTAGGCATAGCAGCACCTTATCTTTCTGATATTGAGAAAGGGCGTCGCAATCCCCCTAATATCGAAATGCTTGAAAAGATTGTATCCATGCTAAAACTCTCGGATGTAGAACGAGACACAATGTTTGATTATGCTGGTGAGGAACGCAATGAGGTCTCGCCAGACTTACCAGAATACATTATGGACATGCCGGAAGCTCGTACCGCACTGCGAAAAGCGCGAGACCAAGGCAAGAACGATGAGTTTTGGAAAAAAATTTCCGAGACTCTTGATAAGGGTGAGTGATTATGTCGAAAGAAATTATGGATGCGTTCAAAAAGGTCATCGACAAGAATATACTGAATATTGCATACGCTCCCTTGTCCTCTTTTATTGAAGACAACTTTGATCATATCGACCTCTCATATAGCTCAAACGTAATTGAAAATGTTGAGCAGGCCACATTACTGGATTTTGAACTTATCAAAGTCGCTGACATCAATCAAAATGAGGATACACTAATATTTCAAGTGGTTGTCAGCGCTGAAATTGAAATTGAGGAAACGATACATCGGGACAGAGAAGTTGACAGTGTGCAAAAGTGGTTTACCTTGACTTGTTCAGCCGAAATAGACGATATTCCCGGTACATTTGTGGTTAAGTCAATCAGGGTATATTAGGAGGATGGCTGGAATGAAATTATCAGACAATTTAGTGCCTATTCTTCACAAAAGCGAATTTGATGATATTGCAACACATTTCTTAGAAAAGTATTATCCACAGGCGTTGACAACTCCTATGATGATACCGATTGAGGAAATTGCCATTCAAACAATGAATCTCAAAATAAAAAGATTCCACTTATCGGAGGATTTGAGTGTTTTAGGGCAGGTTTTTTTCAGCGCCGGAATTGCTGAAATATATAAAAAAGATGCGGACGAATTTGTTTTTGAGCAAGTAGATAAAGGTACGATGTTTCTTGACCCGGATGTTGCAACCGAACGGAATATCGAAAGTGAACGAAACACCATAGCCCATGAGTGCACGCATTGGTACATACATCGTTCATATCATACGGTTCAAGTTATGGCAGGCGGTGAAAAAGCGGTTGCTTTTAGATGTCCGACAGAACCACCCTCCGAGCGTTTCCAATCAAAATGGACGGATGAGGACTGGATGGAGTGGCAGGCTAATGGAATTGCACCCAAAATCCTAATGCCCCAAAATATGTTTATTCAGTATGTCAACGTACATGACCTATATTCTAAAATGAAAAATGCGGCTATGGGTTCATTATATCAGGATTTACTGGTAGAGAATTTGGCTGGCTTTTTCCAAGTTTCTAAGCAATCCGCATCCATCAGGCTTGCAGAGCTTGATTTAATATAGATATTTTTTTACGCCATTGTTAGCAATAAAGCTAACAAGCATAGGTGAGAAAGGAGGAAAACCAATGGCAAAGACTAACACTAAACAGACTTCACGGCCTGTTGCGAGTAAAGCATCCTCTTTGCTGCGTAGCGGGCGTACCAGCCCGAAAACGAAGTCTGTTGCAGGAAGCGCCTTGTCTCAGGCTAAACCTAAGGCAAGCAAAAAATAAGATGGCAACTCCACTAAAGTTACCATCCTCACAAAAATAGGGAACACAAGCTTGGTTACACCCTGCTCATGCACCACCGTATAGTAAATATTATACTCAAGATATATTTACTTGGCAAGAGAAAAATTCCAAGCTGGAAAGGAAAGCTCTATTTCGAGCGTAAATCATATGACTGTAAAGTACAAATATTATCGCTGCGCATGTGGTAAGAAAGTCATACCACTTACCAATCCCTGCAAATGCTCCCATTGTGGACGAGTTACCAGACTTAGATAAGGAGAGAATGTATATGGCGTCATTTAACAAAGCAAAACTTAACAGCGCAATGAGTAAGCTTCGGTCAAGCCAACGCAAATTTGAATCTGATATGCGAAAAGCTCAATCAGATTTGCGTAGTGCACAGAGCAAGCTTATTCGTGAGGAGCGCAAGATCAGAGAGGATCTGAACAGACTTTGATATTATTGCATCCCTGAAAGAACGAGGACTAAGGCTCAGATGCCTTAGTCCCTGCTCTTTTTTTGTAAACCTAAAACGTTTGTCTTTACGAAACATCCCCTTTCTTGACCGGTATGGTTTAGGCCACTTTTAGAGCGGAATCTTTATCTGGTTGTTCAAAATGAGCCAAAGAAATATGAACAAATTTTAGTGTGTTGTGCCTTTTCTTATATGTTGCCAAAACGCTGCTTTTACCAGCACCATATGCGCCAGAAATAGCTACATTCCTAATGTCGGGATTGTCAAAAATGAAATCCAGAGCATCTTCATATAAAGCTAAATCCACACTATCAACAGGTGTTAGCTTCTGAAATTTGTGTTTATTCTCTCCCATTACAATACCCCATTCCCGTTATATAGATCGTATCAGCAAATAACTAGGCATCCAATATTTTTAGATACTGCCGAAGCCGTTCCTCCAAATACTCCGCAACCATCGCCACCATCGGCGTGGCGGTTTTTTCCTTATAATAGCTGTCAAAGCAGGCATAATACCGTTTCCTATCTGCAAACTTTACATCAATGGACGGATAGCCGCTCTGCATCAGCATGAGATTGAGAACCAGCCTGCCGGTACGCCCATTT
>Ga0153921_1001273_pt1 | contig 11570 bp, 7 predicted proteins | sample TSNJ005MetaG_FD_104691 | JGI IMG/M metagenome (GOLD analysis project Ga0153921, IMG submission 104691) | Attine ant fungus gardens microbial communities from New Jersey, USA - TSNJ005 MetaG | ecosystem: Host-associated > Fungi > Mycelium > Unclassified | place: USA: New Jersey, Brendon T. Byrne... | reverse complement strand
TTAGACGCGACGCGTATGTCACACGCGAGGGCCAGCTCACATCCGCCGCCATAGGCACAGCCGTTTATCGCGGCGATAACAGGCTTATTGCATTGTTCAAGCGCATTCAAGACTCCCTGGGCAATACCGTTCATCGCCATAACCATCGTCCGCTCCTTCAACATGTTGATGTCGGCGCCGGCAACAAATGCTTTTTCTCCGGCTCCCGTGATGATTGCAGCCTTTATGTCGTCCGAACGATTTACCTCTTTGATAAAGTCTCCGATTTCCTCCCAGCTTTCGGCGTTTAACGCATTATAGGCTTGCGGCCGATTGACGGTAAAAACAGCAATTCCATCATTATCTATTTCCAGTAAAAAATTTTTAAATGTCATTGTATTCTCCCAGTATTGTTCAGATTGCGCAAAGGTATTCCAGGAGCGTTAACTCATAGGTCAACGCTCCTGAGAGCCCCTATGCATTTACAATGTAACGTTTGTATATTTGTTCTATTATTGATTCTGAATATATACGCTTTCAAGAGGAGCGATGGTTTCTGTCCATAACTTATCGTATTCCTTATCGTCATGTATCGGTTGATAAGACAGAATCTCCCGCAGACATTCTTCAATTTGCGGTGTATTCTGTTGCGAATATAGCTGGGTAATAGCGTATTTCGCCATATCCGTCACATAATAGGCAAACATTTGATTAACAACTTCGTCAGCCACATCGTACAGATTGCTGGCTTCCACAATAAGCTGCGCGTACGGAACCATTGTGAACAGGAAACCAAGATTAAGCATGTAATCCTTGTTGTTTGTCGCTTCTTTAGACGGCGGGCATGCTCCAAACAGCTTTTCCAGAACCAGAGCTTGTTTAGCAAACACCTCAATATTTGGAAGCCTTCTGCTATTTAGAGCCTTCTTATAATCATCAAAACGAATAGAGGACAGGCTGCCGTGTGTTTGCTGTTGATATATCCCGGAATCGTCGTTATTTTTCAAAATACCCAGTTCAGGATATTCCGTAGGATTAAGAAGATAAGACTTGATAAACTTCAGAATCAGACTGAGGTTTACATGGGCAGTCCCCTCCAGCTTGGAGGCCGCCTGAACATCACGAGTGGCGCTCTCCATATATGTTTCAACTTCAAATCCACGCGCGGCAACAGCATCCCACAGAAGATTGATAATATCCCGGCCTTCCTGAGGCGTCTTCATTTTGGAAACCGGGTTATAAAGCAAGTAGCGCCGGTCAGTTTCTGAACAATTCTTGAAATAGTCAATTGTGCGGAATGAATAAAGCCTCATGCCTACAGTGCGCAGATAAGCTTCCACATAGAATCTGCGAATGTGAGGCATATCCGTAACCCTGGCGCCATAAATCCACCGGTTGTAGGAATGACGCAGACACTCATAGAATGCGTGGGTGGCAATACCCGAGGAGGAAACACCGATTTGGAACTTACCCAGGTTTACAGTTGAAAAGGCATCCTGCCATGCTTTCTCTCCACGGGAGATAATATCCTCATCGGTTATCGGGTAGTCAACCAGATAATATTCACCTACATAGGAATTAGGCATGTATGAGCAGTGAATTTGCTTTTTGTCGTTATAGTGCCTGCTGCGGCTGTCCGAAAGCACAAATCCGAATTCTTTTGAATCCTTGAATTTGCACAGGTTAGACATAAAACCAACATTAGAATTGCCTATGTAATACTTTTCGCCGTTCATGATGTATTTTCCATCTCCCAAGGGAGAGACCATTGTTTCAGTGGCATACAAATCTGCGCCATGTGTTTTTTCGGAGCAGCCAAAACCAAACAGGAAGCCCTCTTGAAGATATTTTGCGACCCGGTGCTTCATCGCTTCATTATTGCTCAACCAAACAGGCGCGGAGCCAATCAGCGAAGCTTGCCACATATAACGCGCCGAGGCGTTGTAGAAAGCCAGAGATTCATTATATTCCGTTAATCTGCGAAGATCGAAACGGGAATCCTTCGCGCCATAACCCGACGGGGTAAATAGAGTAGCCAATACCTGCTGCTCTTTCTGATATTCAACCCACTTGAAATCATACGACCGCTCCATCTCGCCTTGCTTAATGGCGCGAAGCCCTTTATTTTCCCAATAATCAATATTACTTTTAATCAGCTTTCTTGTCTTTTCCTCAAGGTTGTCGCCCGTAAAAGCCTGTGGATTGAACAAATAGTTTTTACTCATTTATAATCTCCTCTCAAAGCTAATTAACCAATTGTTTACTAATTTAACCATAAATTATTTAAGCAGACCCATCATATACCAGAACGGAATCGACGCCAGAATGCCTATTGTCGCGCAAACCGCATGGGAGAACGAGTACTTTATCATCTGTTTGTGCGTTACCATCTCGCCATCTCCGCCGGCAGCGACAAGGGAGGTTATGTATGGAGAGTTCTGGTAAATAACAAACCAGGTATTGCAAGTAACAAACGTTACAAAGGGGATAATCCATGGATTGATCCCTGCTCCCTCGCAAAACGGAGTTAGCAAGATAGTAAGCAAAGTAAAGCATGCGGTCCAGGATACAATTACGAAACGTGAAACCAGTATAAAAGCCATCAGCACCAGCAGGAACAAAACATGATTGGACATAAGCGGGATTATACTCTCGCCAAAGTTAGCCAATACCCAATTATTGATCCCTACCGCCGGGAATACGTCACCTATCGACAATATGCATCCGATAAACACGACAGAATCCCACGCAACCTTAGCGCGAAAGGTTTTCCGGTCATATATCCCCAAGCCTATAAGTACGCAGCAGCCAAGAACGGCAATGAGCGCGGAATTGACTCCATGCACTCTTTCGGTCATCCATAGCAGCAGACAAAGGATCAAAACACCGGCGGTCAGCTTTTCATTTTTGGACCAGGGGCCCATTTCCTCAAGCTTTTTGTAAACATATTCCTTGGAGATTTTTTCGTTTGTTTTAGGGTTGTATAGAAGCAGAATTGATATATAAGACAATATCGAAAAAACGACAAACCAAGGAAACGCCGAGATAAACCACTTCATCCATGTAAACTCCGCTGCTACTTCAGGCGGTAATAGGCCAACAATCGCATAGCTGGCAAACGACGCGCTTAAAAACTGTGGCGCGGTTGAAATATATCCGGTATAAAATGCGGCGAAAAGCCCTCCAGCACCTTTTGAGCATTTTTCGTACCCCATAGCCTCGCTGATACTCTTTGCCATAGGAGCCACAATAGCGGCTTTAGCTGTTGTGCTGGGAATGAAAGGGCCTATACATATACCGGAAACCATCAACGCTGTCGTCTGCCCCTTAAAGGTAGCGGGAAATATTTTCAGGAAATATAACGCCAAGCGAGCCAGTAATCCTGATTCGGAGGCGGCTACACCGATTCCTAAAGCACCGATCAGCAGCCACATTGTAGTTTTACTGAACGTGCCGAATATAATGGTAAAATCCGTTACTTTAAATATGGCCCAAAAAGCACAAATTGCCAAAAAAGCAACATAATCAGCAACAAAGTCAAAAAGCATCCAAATGACACCGCCAAGCACAATTCCAAGGGTAATCATTGCGGTATCCGTCATCGGTTCCGGTGGCTTAACGAGAGATACTAATACCGCGACAACAACTCCAAGAACACCGCCTAACGCTTTCCGTTTAGTCACATACACTCCTCCTGTATATTAAATTTATAGCCGGTTGCAACCTTTCGCTATGCCTATATAATATAAATTGGCAAAAAAACAGTCAAATCTTAAACATCTTGATAAATAGAGGAAAATATAAATTTACTTTTTTATTTTGTTTACACCTTGAGCGGTATTGTATTGCTAAATATCAGGCAGCTTCCCGTTAAGCTGTGTAAACATTAAATGAAATTAAAAAAATAATTTTACGCTATATCTCTTAGAGCAAGTTGCATAAATGTCATATAAGGTACAAATTACAATTATACCGAATGTGTAAAATATTAACTTGAAGCGTTCGCCGAATGGGCTCGTCGTCGGTAAGTGTTTTAATAGTAAAAGCCCATTTTCATTAATTCGAAAATGGGCTTTTACTATACGTTTGACTTATACACTTGTTATATTTGATCACCAACGACATGTACCTTTAGCAAATTGGTAGTTCCTGATATGCCTAAAGAACCGGCTGTAATAGCAACTAAGTCACCTTCTTCTACCAGACCTTTTTGCATTAAAATTTCAACAGCGCGGCTAAACAAGGCTTCCGTACTGCTTTGTTCCTCCATTAGTAAAGGTACGACTCCCCAAGCAAGATTAAGCTGACGTTGAATTAAAGGTTCAACAGTACATGAGATGATTGGGCATGCAGGCCGGTATCTGGAGATATGCCGGGCAGTCATGCCGGATTTGGTCAGCGTCAGTATAGCGCGGGCGGACAGATCATGGGCCGTTGTAACCGTAGCGTGAGAAATAGCGTTGGCAACGGTAGTTAACTTTTCGCTCTCTTGACGAAAAAAGCGCTTGCGGTAGTCAATGTCACGTTCGGTGCGCTCGGCGATTCGCGCCATAGTTCTAACGGCTTCTACCGGATACTTGCCTTTTGCTGTTTCGCCGGAAAGCATTATAGCGGATGTTCCATCATAAATCGCGTTGGCGACATCCGAGGTTTCCGCGCGTGTAGGACGCGGATTATGAATCATGGATTCCAGCATTTGCGTAGCAGTAATTACATGCTTGCCAGATTCATAGGCGCTTTTGATCAATGCCTTTTGAATGATCGGCAGCTCTTCCAACGCGATTTCTACGCCCATATCGCCGCGGGCTACCATAACTCCGTCAGAGGCCTCTAAAATAGCGTTCATATTTGAGACGCCTTCAGCATTCTCGATTTTTGAGATTATACGAATATGGCTGGCATTCAACCGATGAAGCTCTTCGCGTAATTGCTGCACATCCTGCGCGCTTTGCGTGAAGGACGCTGCAATGAAGTCAAAACTGTTTTCAGCAATAAAACGAAAATCGGCGCGATCCTTACTGCTAATAAATGGAAGACTAAGACGTATTGAAGGAACATTGATGCTTTTTTTTGAGGAAATTGGGCCTCCGTTGATAATCGTGGTGCTTATTTCCGTATCTGTGACTGACTCCACCTTAAGCTCAATAAGGCCGTCATCTAGCAGAATGCGCGTTCCTCGTCTTACATCACGGGGCAAACCATCGTAAGTAACTGAAACTCGCCGGGCGTCACCTTCACATGCAACGGTAGTTAGGATGAAGTTGTCACCGGCTGTGAGCTCAACCGCCTCTTCTCTGAACATACCGACTCGCACCTCCGGGCCGCGCGTATCCGCCAGCAGGGCAACAGGTATATCTAATTCGTCACGAAGCTCATTAACCAGTGTGATTCTAGACAGCCATTCCTCGGGGTTACCATGTGAGAAGTTGATTCGGCAAACGTTCGCACCCGCCAACAGTATATCGCGCAGTACTTCTCTACTATCTGTAGCGGGCCCGAGCGTTACAACAATTTTTGTCATTCGCATATAATATCCTCCGATCCTCCGATCCTCCGCCTTTCTATATTAAGGCGGCTTTTCGGTAGTATATCACAATAGTTTCCCAAGTAAAAGCTCCCTGCTATTTGATCGTAATAAGCAACTCGCCTGCCTTAACAGAGCTGCCTTCTTTTATCAATACTTCATCCACAACACCCGCTATGCGCGCCACGACGGAGGTCTCCATCTTCATGGCCTCAACTATGGCCAGAACCTGGTTCTCCTCTACCCTATCTCCGGGCTTCACACTAACCTTGGAGATCATACCTGGAATAGACGCGCCAACCTGGCTCTTATCCTCCGGGTCCGCAAGGGTTACATGGTGGGCAATATCCGCGGCGTTCTTATCGGGGACCGCGACCTCACGACGCATACCGTTGAGCTCAAAGTGAGCATTGCGGGTACCGTCCTCATTAAGATCGCCCAAGCCCAGATATTTAATAACAAGCGTTTTACCGTCTTCAATGTTGATCTTATTGGTTTCGCCAAGGGCCATGCCTTTAAAGAATACATGGCTTCCCATACGCATAATGTAACCGTATTCCTGCCGGTGACGGCAGAAGTCCTCAACAACCTTAGGATACAGGCACCAGGATATAACGGTGCGGTCGGAGGGGTTGGGATAAAACTTCTCCACTTCTTTACGGGCTGCCTCAAAGTCTACAGGGGGCAGCAGCTCGCCCGGCCGGCAGGTAATAGGCTTTTCGCCCTTGAGAACGATTTTCTGCAAGTCCTCCGGGAAGCCCCAGGGAGGCTGGCCCATCATGCCTTTGAAATAGGAAACGACGGAATCGGGAAAGGTCAGCGCTTCTCCCTTTTTAATAATGTTTTCAGGCGTCAAGCTATTTTGCACCATAAAGATAGCAAGATCACCTACCATTTTGGAAGAAGGCGTTACCTTTACGATGTCGCCAATCATGTCATTAACGGTCTTGTACATCTCTTTTACCGCTTCGAACCGTGGGCCTAAACCTAAGCTATCCACCTGCGACTTAAGATTTGTGTACTGTCCGCCAGGCATTTCATAGCGGTAAATATCGGTGGACGGATTCTTAATGCCGGCTTCAAAGAGCTCATAACGCAAACGGACATCGGCCCAATAGTCGGAGAGCTTTTGGAGCCTATCCGGATCAAGGCCGGTATCACGCTCATGACCTCTTAGGGCGGTGACGACCGCATTCATAGAAGGCTGGCTGGTCATGGAGGACATGGAATCAATAGCGGTATCCACAATGTCCACACCGGCCTCAGCTGCCATGAGATAAGCGGCTACCTGGTTACCCGATGTATCGTGGGTATGCAGATGGAGTGGCAGACTGATCTCGTTTTTCAGCGCGGAAACAAGCTTTTTAGCGGCATACGGCTTGAGAAGTCCGGACATATCTTTGATACAAAGCAGATGCGCGCCGCGCTCCTCCAGCTTCTTGGCTAAATCCACATAGTATTTTAACGTATACTTATCCCGCTTGTCGTCCAGAATATCTCCGGTATAACAAATGGTGGCCTCACATAGCTTATTCTGCTTAAGCACTTCTTCCATGGCGATTTCCATGCCCGGAAGCCAATTCAGCGAGTCAAACACACGGAATACGTCGATACCGTATTTCGCTGCCTGCTGAATGAAGGCGCGTACCAGATTATCCGGATAGTTTGTATAGCCCACGGCATTTGCGCCCCGTAACAGCATCTGGAAAGGAATATTTGGAATTTTCTCCCTCAGCTTATCTAAGCGTTCCCAAGGCGACTCATACAGGAATCGATAAGCCACGTCGAAGGTGGCGCCGCCCCACATCTCAAGGGAGAAGCAGTCGTTAAGAATTTCGGCTGTACCCTCGGCGCCTTTGATCATATCCCGGGAGCGTACACGGGTAGACAAGAGGGATTGATGGGCGTCACGCATGGTTGTATCGGTAATCAGAAGCTTCTTTTGATCAAGCACCCACCTTTTGACCGCCTCAGGTCCCTTTTCGTCCAATAGCTGCTTAATGCCGGTACACTTGGGCGGTGTATTATCAAAGGACGGAAAACGGGGAATATCAAACTGCTTACGCTCGGCGTTGGGGCTATCCACCTGAATTTGAGCTATATATTTGAGTACCTTTGTGGCGCTGTCCCTGCCGGCCTCGATTTCAAAGAGCTCTGTCGTCTCGTCAATAAATTTTGTGTGGCATTTACCCGCGATAAAAGTTGGGTGTGTAAGTATATTGGTGACAAATGGTATGTTGGTCTTTACTCCTCGTACGTGCTCTTCACTGATCGAACGGATCGCGCGTCGGCACGCGCCATCAAAGGTGCTGTCCCAGGAGGTGACCTTTACCAGCAGAGAATCGTAATAAGGCGAAATAATGGTGCCCGTGGAGGCGTTGCCGCCGTCAAGACGCACGCCAAAGCCGCCTCCGGAGCGGTAAGCAGTAATCCTTCCGGTATCAGGGGCAAAATTATTGGCCGGGTCTTCTGTAGTTACACGGCACTGAATCGCGAAGCCGCGCACAAGTAAATCATCCTGACAGGTCATGCCAATTCGCGGGTCGCTGAGCTTGTGCCCTTCGGCAACGAGAATTTGAGCGCGCACCAGGTCAATACCAGTTACTTGCTCGGTAACGGTATGTTCTACCTGTATACGGGGATTCATTTCAATAAAGAAATGACTGCCGTCTTTATCTACAAGAAACTCTACGGTACCTGCGTTTACATAACCGACGTGCCGGGCAATTTTAACGGCGTCAGCACGTAATTTATCCAGGGTTTCCTTTGGTACGGACCAAGCCGGAGCAAATTCAACCACCTTTTGATAACGGCGCTGAAGAGAACAGTCGCGTTCACCCAGATGGTAAACAGAGCCGTGTGTATCCGCCAGAATCTGAACCTCAATGTGTTTCGGCTCCACCAGGTACTTTTCAATAAAGATATCTTCGTTGCCAAAAGCCTTCTTGGCCTCGCCCTTTACCAGGTCAAAGGCAGGCTTGACCTCCTCCGGGCTGTCACAGCGCCTCATGCCGCGTCCGCCGCCGCCCGCGGCAGCCTTCAAAATGATAGGGAAGCCAAAGGAGATAGCCTTCTCCAGGGCTTCGTCCCCATCCTTGAGCGGTTCGGTGGAGCCGGGGATGGTTGGTACGTTACAGGCTATCGCGGTAGCCTTGGCCGCCAGCTTGTCACCCATTTGAGCCAGGATGTGGGAGGGAGGCCCGATAAATGTAATCCCTGCTTCCTCACAAGCCCGGGCAAATTCAGGGTTTTCAGACAGAAACCCGTATCCAGGGTGAATAGCGTCCACATTGCGGCGCTTGGCCAGGTCAATGATCGCGGGGATATCCAGATAGGCTCCCAGCGGAGATTTGTTTTCTCCCGTGAGATAAGCCTCATCAGCCTTGGTCCTGAAAAGGCTTAGGGTGTCTTCGTTGGAGTACATGGCAACGGTATGCAGACCCAAGTCGTAGCAGGCGCGGAAAACCCGGATTGCAATTTCGCCTCGGTTTGCAACAAGAACCTTATCAAAGCTGCGTTCTTCCATAGTATCATATCCTTTCTTTGATTGGCGTAAAAATAATTATATAAAAAACAGGTATGCATGCATGCCTGCTTCTTGCTCGTAATCTGCTTGCTTATATGCAGAATTCTCTTATTCATTTAATATTCGGTACATTATAACGATGTAAGTAAGTTTTTGCAATTATTATTTTAGGACATTTGCTATTTGCTATGCAGCTGCCTCATTTTTTAAAACCACCTTCAGCTAAGGAATTTGTATATTGCCTTGCAAATACAGCATCGCATGTCCTGAAATTTTCACCCTATCACCACAGTTTTCACAATAGAGAACGCCACCCCTTTTCGATAACTGATAAGCGACAAAATCCGTTTTATCTAGTTTTTCTGTCCAGAAAGGAATGAGAGTACAATGAGTTGATCCGGTTACAGGATCTTCAGGTGCATTTTTATCTACATTGGGGGCAAAAAAACGGGAAACAAAATCACTTGTTTCTCCTTTCGCCGTTACTATTACCCCCAAAGCGTCCGGAATTGCCTTGAGTAAGTCCATATTTGGAGATAATGCGCGAACCGACGTATTTATTCTTCGTATCTATTCTTCGTATAAATCTCCACTGTTTTCCTTATTAAGCGTGCCTTCCAATTCAATCATTAAAAATTTTGTCAGTGATTTTACTACCGGTCTATGCCTAACCCCTTTTGGGACAATAATAAATTCTCCTTCATCAACTCTTATTAGCTCTTCATCGGTTTCAAGATGAAAACTGCCTTCAATTACATAAAACAATTCATCTGAATCCTCATGAATATGAAAATCTAAGGTGCGATTTTCAACATTAACAACACTTAGTATATGACCGTTTAGCCTGCCAACTTTATCGTATACATATAATTTTTCAACAGCATTTACAACAGATTTAATATTCACTTTTTCAAGCATATCTTACCTCCAAGAAAATAATAATTGACACGTCATAATATCGCTCACGGAAACTATTGCGTACATAATGAAGTCTTCATCCTGCACATTCTCTCTTTCTCGCGCTTCGCCCAAAGGCGTATTGTGTGCCTATGATTCCGACACTTGCTCCGACCGCAGCTTTATTATACAAACGACACCCACGCATAATAATGGAATCCCCGCAAGGATACCGCTGATTGCGGGGCCAAGGATTTGATATGTCTGCGTTGAATCCTTTACGAAGTATAGGGGTAAACCTCCGCAGGCGTTAATTGCCCCGTGCGCTAGGGCAGCAGGCCAGATACTTCCCGTTTTATCGGTCAGATATGCAACAAAAGCGCCATAGGAAACACAGAAAACGCACATTGCCACAATACCCATCCAAGGGTAGCCCCAATAGCCAAGGCCGTAGTTATGTCCCAACGCAGTGATAGGTGCGTGCCACATGCCCCAAATCAGACCACTGATCAAAATCGCTTTGGGTTTTGACGTTGTTTTACACAACGCTGGGTATAAAAATCCGCGCCAGCCTATTTCTTCGCCCAGTGCAAAAACTATATTTATAAAAGGGGCCGCTGTAACTGCGAATATTATCTGTGCAATGACGATTGTGGATACCATGTCTTCTGCAATTTGACCCGATTCCATCGCTGGCTGCATCAAGGCATAGAATGAACTCATTTGCGGATCAAACTGTTTTGGAAAAACCATAAAAAACAAGATTGACCCTAACGCTGTGAGTAGAGCAGGAAGAAACCACGCTATGAGGTAATTCCTGACATTCTTCTTTATCAAAGGCTTTAGGCTTGCCCCTAATATTCTCTCTTTATTGGTAAGCAGCCATGTAATTAACAGCCCAAGTGACGGAAGCCACATGGAAGCCGCAATGATGGCCTGTGCAGCAGGAGATGTAATGCCACTTCCGGTTGTTGCAAGAATTCCCCACATCGACCATGTAAGTATAAAAGTGGACAAGATGTAAATTACAATTTTTTTCATATTTAGTTTCATCGCCTTTCATTTTTCCGTTGCGGATAAGAGTGGAATTAGTCCTATATATCAATATTCCTCATTTGAGCCACTACTTTTTCCGTTCTGTTCTCTAAATCCTTACCATTAAATTTGCCGTAGGAAAGCTCCGATTTGATCGTTCCATCTTTCATGAATAAAACTCTGTCTGCCCTGGCCGCCACTTTTGTATCATGAGTAACCAGCAAAATCGCTGTACCATTCCCATTGATGCCTGAGAGCAATTCCATAATTTCTTCCGCTGCTTTTGAATTAAGCGCGCCGGTAGGCTCGTCACCAAAGAGTATTTCCGGTGTGCTCATAAGCGCGCGGCAAATACCGGCTCGTTGCAGCTGCCCTCCCGAAACCTCTGTGATACCCCGCTCCTCAAGTCCGGCTATCCCTGTTTTTTTCATAAGGTTTTTCGCTTTTTGCGTAATTTCACTTGTATTCTTCCTATTATCCTGTAAAGCCGGAAGAATAATATTGTCCAGCAGATTAAGATTCTTAAGCATAGTAGGCTGCTGAAAAACAAAGCCCATCTTTGTCCTGCGGATGTCCGCAAGGGTATTCTCACTTAATCCTGATATTTCC
>Ga0153921_1001272_pt1 | contig 11575 bp, 9 predicted proteins | sample TSNJ005MetaG_FD_104691 | JGI IMG/M metagenome (GOLD analysis project Ga0153921, IMG submission 104691) | Attine ant fungus gardens microbial communities from New Jersey, USA - TSNJ005 MetaG | ecosystem: Host-associated > Fungi > Mycelium > Unclassified | place: USA: New Jersey, Brendon T. Byrne... | reverse complement strand
TTGATAAGACAAACATTTGCAGCCCATAAATCAGCTGCTATGGTAAAGGACTCTTCCGCTTCCCGCAATGGGACAAATTCATAAGTGGATGGAGTGGATAAATGAGATCTTTCTGTTTCAGATGCGGCAAAGGTATCACCTGTTTTTATAAAAAGCAGGATGAACAGGGAAGTAAATGTTAAGCATAAAATATGTCCGGAGTTTCTTACGAGCTGTATCTTCTTTACTCCCTTTTTTCTCACATATACACCAGTTGCCCTGCGCAGGAACGGAATGCAGGCAAGCAGGAAAGATCCAAGCAGAAAGCCGATAAAGGTGCCCAGGGTATTAAGAATCACATCATCAATATCAGTGGCACGAAAGCTGAACAGCTGCAGGATTTCGATAAGCAGGGACAGTAAAGCGCCTGATAATGTCACCACATAGAATTTTATATGTTTTGTCAGTAAGACAAATAAAAAACCAAAAGGAATGAACATTAATATATTTCCGTATAAATTCAATGGATTGCCCGCCATCGTAGTAAGGACCTGAAGCGGCAGCAGATTTATATTCTGTCCGATAAAGGAAAATTTCCAATTCCATACAGGTACTACAGTTAAGGAAAATAAAATGGTCAGGTAAATACCGAATAAGACAATAAGGAATCGATGGAAAACAGAAATCCTTTCGTGCTTAACATAATGCCAAAGTTCTGTAATGGCAAGTAATAAGAGAGTGACCAAAGAGACTATAAATAAATTTTCTTTTGTTGTGGATAAATATCCCATAATATACCTCCAATAAATGTATGTCCATAAGCGGATTCTTGCTCAAATAAGCTGCATAAAAAAATATTTTCTTTTGATGGTGTTATTATATCAAAAGAAAATATTTTGTTTATAAAGCCGGAATGGTTTATTTATTGAGAAATTATATAGGCATTATTAAGTTTGTCAGCTTATATGGCGGTTATTTACTGACCTCGCGGAAGCTGAATCGTAAATATGGTATGACCGTTAAGACATTCAGCCGTAATGGTACCCTGATGGAGTGTAATGATATCCTTTGCAATAGCCAAGCCCAATCCGGAGCCGCCGGTAGAAGTCTGTCGGGATTCGTCCATGCGGTAAAATTTTTCAAATAAAAAAGGCAGTTTATCCTGGGGAATCGTTCCTTCATTTTCAAAACGGATTGTGAGAAAATCATCTTTTTGTCTTACGGATATATGTATGCTGCTGTCCGCATTCCCATAGGTAACGGCATTCCGCAGAATATTATTAAAGACTCTGGCCATTTTTTCAGAGTCAGCATAGAGGGAAATGCCTTCGGGGATGTCAATTGTAACGGATTTTCCATTCTCAGTAAGCAACGGATAGGCTTCATCTACGATCTGAACCATCATATATTTTAAGTCCGTCTTCTCTCTGTTAAGCGGTACAGAGTGTAGATTATATCGCGTAATTTCAAAAAATTCATTGATCAGCTTTTCCAGACGGAAGGCCTTATTCAGTGTGATGTGGACATATTTCTTCCTCTGTTCTTCCGGCATTGAGGGAGCCTCATCCAAAAGACTTAAATAGCCGATTACTGATGTAAGAGGCGTTTTAATATCATGTGCCAGATATACGATCAGATCATTTTTCCGCTGCTCCGCTTCTCGTTCCGCTTCCCGGCTCTGTGTCAGCGCATTTTGCACCTGGTTCAGCCTGGCTGCCATAAAGCCCATCTCAGCGGGCATTTGTATGGGTTCATTTTTATCTTCCGCCAGTTTGTCCACACCTTCTATAATTTCATCAAAGTATTTGGTAAACCAGGATAACAGCATACGGAAGTAGAACAGAAAAAACAGGATCATAGTGCCCACAAGTATAATATCATAGTTCTTGCGGACTGTTCTGGAATACAGAATGACGGCAGTATCCCAATCAACTTTCAATACCAGGCAATATAGATAGGCAATAGTATCTGCAATCTTTCCCTGCCCGGCAGAACGAATAAACATTACGGTAATAAATGCAAGAAAAATAATCAGTAATGTCCTGTAGAATATTTTATTAATCAGATGTTGATATGGTTTTGACTTTAATTTAAGCTTTTTCAAATCTAAGCCACCTCCCTGTTTGCGGAAACAGATGCATACTTATCGTTCGATCTTATAGCCTACACCCCATACGGTTTTGATATACTTGGGATGTTCTGCGGAGTCGTTCATTTTCTCTCGTAAATGCCTGATATGCGTGGCAATGCTGTTGGTATTCTTACTATAATACTCTTCTCCCCATATTTCCTGAGAAAGCTGTTCTGCACTAACCACATTTCCCTTCTGCTCACACAGTATCCTGAGTATGGAAAATTCAGTTGGAGTAAGGATAAGTATCTCCCCATCAAGGGTGCATTCATGCGTATTGGCATTCAGATACAAACCTCTGTGAACCAGGCTGTCATTTTCCTGCCGGGGTGCTGTATTATATCTGGTATATCTGCGCAGCTGAGCTTTAACCCTGGCAATCAGCTCCAGCGGCCGGAATGGTTTTGTAATATAGTCATCAGCTCCCAGTGTTAATCCATTGATTTTATCAATTTCTTCATCTCTTGCAGTCAGCATGATAACCGGAAAATTGTGGGATTCCCTGATTATCCGGCAGAGGGTGAATCCATTACCGTCAGGAAGCATGACATCAAGCAGTGCTAAATCCAACGGCTGTGTATTGATGCATGTAAGTGCATCCTTTGCCGTATAGAATTTATGGACGGTAAAGCCTTCGTTATTCAAATATAATTCAAGAAGATCGGCAATTTCCACTTCATCATCTACTACTAAAATATTTGTACGCAATAGAAAGTCCTCCTTATACAGATAATTAACATTCTGCAATCTAATTGTTAATATATATCCTATTTTAGCACCTGTCAAGCCAGTAATAACGCATTCAGGCTGAACTGTTACGCAACTTATCATTTTATTTAGGTTCATTATTGAACATAAAGGACAAGTGGATTATAATGTATGTGTGGTACATTTTGAGTCCGCAAGCTCAGCTCGCTGAGCTTGAGCGGATATGGGGTATAAGGTTGAAAAAGTTCATTTCAACCTATTGATTTGAGCACGCGCATTGCGAACGAGTTCGCATTAAGCGCATATGGGGTATAAAATGATAAGAATTAAAAATAGTAATTTTTCAGCAGAGCAGATTTGTGAATCAGGACAATGTTTCCGCATGCGCAAAGCAGGTGAAAATAAATATACATTAATAGCACATGGCAAATATCTGGAAATATTGCAGGAAAAAGTTGAAAGTAATTCAATTTCCTCCTTTATGTGCTCTCAGGATGATTTTGATAAAATATGGTACAATTATTTTGATATGGCTACTGATTATGGAAGCTTTATTGCATCCGTACCATCTGATGACAATTATCTGCTTCAAACTGTCCGCCATGGAAGCGGAATCAGGATATTAAACCAGGATATATGGGAAATACTTATTACTTTTATCATATCCCAGCAGAACAATATAAAACGTATCAGGAAAAGCGTCGAAATGCTGTGTGAGCGCTGGGGAGAAAAGAAGGAGACGGAGGATGGTATTGTTTTTCATGCTTTTCCAGATGTAGAATCCCTGGCGGCGGCTTCGGATGAGGAATTAAGAAGCTGTGGTCTGGGGTACAGAAGCCGCTATCTGTCTCAAACCGCGAGAATGATTCTGCATAAGGATATAGATCTGAGAGCCTTAAGATTCATGGGATATTCCCAGGCTAAAGATGAATTATTGAAGTTATGCGGGGTTGGTAATAAGGTGGCTGACTGCATCTGCCTGTTTGCTTTACACCATCTTGAGGCATTTCCGATTGATACACATATTAATAAAGTATTGTCACTTTACTATCCGAGGGGATTTCCGTTTGATATTTATGAAGGGTATGCCGGCGTTATGCAGCAATATATTTTCTATTACGATCTAATGGGCGTTAGTGAGCGGTAACAGGTGAAGCCTGCGGAGCAAAGAGCATGTTCCGGAAATGTGGAGATTAGACAAACTGAGGAGGGTGATGCAGTAACATGATGGAGCACGAAGGAAAAGCAAAGGAAAGTTATATTGAATGTGCAGTATATCAGGGTGAATTGTGGTCTGTAAATGAATTGCTGGACGAAAAAGGAAAGTATAAGCGGGATTTACAGCTGGAAATGAGAAAAGCCAGTCAGAAGAATGGGCTCTTTTGTCCGGAATGCGGCAGTCTTCTGGTCTTGTGTGCGGGAGAAATCATCAAGCCATATTTAAGGCATCACCAAAAGGAACAATGTGAAGGGCGTTTCAGGGATTTCAGGGCGATCACCCATACCAAAGCCATTCTTTGTGAAAATGCAAGGAGAAGCTTTCCGGAAGCTAAAGTAGTCATTGGGCAAAAGGAGCACAAATATCCTTTTGACTTTATAATAGATACCCCGGACAGACAATATGGAATCAAATATCTGCGATCACCCATTAAACTGGCAGAATGGGATGAGCGGCATGCTTATTATCAGGAACTGGGAATCCGGGATATATGGATATTGGATTATGCTGCTTTCCATACAGAGACTACTGCTGCATTTGAATATAATATCGCTAAGGTAAAAGGCCTTTGTATTGTGGTGAATGCCCAGCAGGAAAATGTAATCTTAAAAAAAGCATACCGCAGTCCGGTAACAGATTCCGATGAAACCTTTACGGCTGTTTATCCGTTGAAAGAGTTGTTATTTCATGAACAGGCAGATATCTGGCGTACGTATGGGGATGAATATAACAAGCTTATGGACAGGCTTGGCAGGATAGCGGAAATAAGACGGGAGCAGATAGAGAAGGAGCAGAAAGAAAAGGAGCTGAAGGCACAGGTTCTGGCAAAAAAACTGCAGGCAAAACAGGAGGAGGCAGAGCGCCTGAAAGAAGAGCAGTTGGCAGAGCAGCAGTTGACAAAACAGCAAATGGAACAGCAAAAAGAACAACAAATAGAACAGGTAAGACTGTACGAACAGGAGATGAGTGAGAAGCGGGCGCGTGGATATCAACAGCAAAGAGAAGCGCAAAGTGGAGAGGTAATGAGGAATCCTTTCAGGAAAGCCCGCAGTGATAAAGAATTTGAAATGACGGCGCTGCAGGAAACATGGATTCTTCCCGGGCTGCAGATTGCTCAGAACAAGCCGGATAGTTATTACAAGGTGATGTGCCCCAAAGCCGGAGAGAACCGTAAAAAATATCTGCAGAATATCAACCGGAAACTGGCTTCAGACTTACCGGACCGGCAAAAAGAAAAAATAGTGGAACGGGCATTGCTGGAGCTTCAGGACAGCCGGATTTATACCTGGTACAATTACAAAAAAGGCTAAAAAGGATACAGGCAGGTTTACAAAGAAATATGAGCAAAGAAATATAGGAAAAGAAATATAGGCAAAAAATAAGGCAGGAATTCCATCTCCGGATTCCTGCCTTGTATGACGCTTATATATGGTAAATAAATATCTCAAATCATCTTCTTTAAATCCGGAGCAATAATAAGCACTGCTTCCGTAGCTTCCTGTATCTGTTCTACAGTAAATTCCGGATTATACTCTGTCAGGGTAAGACCTTCTTCCCGGACTTCCATAACCCCCATTTCCGTCACGATCATATCAATACACTGTAATGCCGTTAACGGAAGGCGGCATTTTTTCAATATCTTGGCATTGCCGCGGGCAGTATGCTCCATGGCAACAATCACCTTCTTGGCACCAACAACCAAATCCATTGCACCACCCATGCCAGGTACTTTCTTTCCCGGAATAATCCAGTTTGCAAGATTACCTTCCTGGTCAACTTCCAATGCGCCCAGAATGGTGCAGTCAACGTGACCGCCGCGGATCAGGCCGAAGGATACAGAAGAATCTATAAAGGAACCTCCAATATTGGCTGCTGTGGGCTGCCCGCCTGCATCAACCACATACATGGGATTCAAATCATCCGAGTTGGGGTTGGTCCCGATGATTCCATTCTCAGACTGCAGGATCACACTGACATCTTCCGGCAGATAGTTTGGGATCATGGTAGGTAAACCGATTCCCAGATTGACGACATCACCGTCCTTTAGTTCCTTTGCAACACGTGCTGCGATAAATCCTTTGATCTCATGCTTCTCCATTAAGATTCACCTCCGTTTACCACATAATCTACTAAAATACCAGAGGTAACTACATTTTCCGGTTCTATTTCGCCGCATTCCACTACATGGTCGGCTTCTGCAATGACAATGTCGGCAGCAGTTGCCATCATCTGGCTGAAGTTACGTGTGGTTCCTTTATACCATATGTTGCCGGCCCGATCGATTTTATAGCCGCAGACTACTGCGAAATCAGCACGAAGGGGGCGTTCCAGTAAGTATTTCCGGCCATCAATCTCCACAACACTGTGAACATGATCGGCATCCTGAACGATTGTACCCAGTCCGGTAGGGGTTAATACACCACCAAGACCGGCACCGCCTGCTCGTATCATTTCAACCAATGACCCCTGTGGGATCAGGGTAACTTCCATAGTTCCGTTATTCATTTGCTCTGCAACCTCAGGATTTAATCCCACATGGGTTGCGATCAGTTTTTTAATCTGTTTATTATGTACCAGTTTAGCCAGGCCATAGAATTCGGAACCATCGGGTCCATTCATCATGGCGGCATCATTACTGATAACAGTTAAATCTTTAGTACCTTTTTGTGCAAGTACTTCAATAATCTTATGGGCATTCCCGCATCCCATAAACCCCCCGAACATTACAACAGCGCCATCCGGAATCAGATCTGCTGCCTGTTCAACTGTTATAAATTTTGCCATATCACATCCACCTTTCCATTTTTATTATATTACCACAGATACCATAACTACTACAAGTGGTTATTACCGCTATAGATGATATTAAGTAACAGTTCAGCTCCAGGCTGAACTGTTACGATATTAGTATCTGTGGTGAAAGGATCAGCCTGTTATCAGGGAACCCATGTTGTAACCTACAAATGTGATAACCAGGATTGTAATGACAATCATTACGACAGCACTGCCATAGATGGTCTTTTTCCCGGAATACTCATCACTGTGAAGCATTGCAATGGTAGCGAATGATGACGGGAACAGATAAGCACAGCAGCCGCACATGGTTGCAACCATACACAATCCGGGTACATTCAGTGCGCCGCCGCTGCCCATGGCAAGTGCGGCAGATACGCTGGTCATTACGGTAACAGTTGTAACATTGGATGCAAAGTTTGTCAATATGACAGAAGTTGCAGCGATAATCAGTACTGTAATAATAGGCGGCACTTGTTCTGTAAGAGGAATGATGTTTTCTCTGATTGCTGCCACTACGCCGGTTGCATCATTACTCATAATACCTCCGAGATAAATACCGATACTGATGAAAAGGAGGATGCCCCAGTTAATGTTTTTATTGACAACTTCTTTCACATTAACGATAGGTGCGTGATCAACATTAATAATAGCCATAGCTACAACGGATAGGATTGCCCAGAAGGTAATGCCAAGGCTGTTGAAGCTGCTGATCCATGGTGCGCTGAAGAACATGGACAATACGCCGGGTGCAATCCACATAAGTACGGTAACGAAGAAGACGATTACGGTTACCTTTTCACGCAGAAGCATAGCAGACTGTTTTTTCAGTACATTTTCAATTTTAAAGTCTTTGAATTTTGACATATCCGGTTTAAATACAAAGCGGAAGAAAACACACATCAAAATAAATAACACGATTCCGGTAGGTACGCCAAAAGCCAGATAGGTAAATAAGCTCATGACTTCGCCCGTAATACTTTCATAAAGTGATATACCAATGATAGCAAGCGCATGGGAAATAGGAGTCATTGCACCGCCGATATTAACGCTGAATATGGCCATGCAATTTGCCATTTTAGGATAAGCATCCTTAGAGCCATAACCAAGCTCTTTATAAACTCTGTTACAAAATGCCAGCATAAAGGCAGCAGCCGGAACCTGATCCATAAAGGAGCCAAGGAACAATCCCAGGAATGCCAATGAGAACGTAAAGATCCAGGGGCTTTTGGTAACAAATTTGATACTCATGAATTTACCCACAACACGGTCTGTGAATCCGGATTCGTTCAAGGCATGGGTCATTATAAAACTCATTAAAATGAAGTAAATAGTCCAGCTTCCCAAAGAACCGGCAATTGCTTCGTTCAGTGTACAGATTCCTGTACGGGAAAGAAGCACCAATGCCAGCATTGCCGGCCATACGGTATCTACCAGGGAGAGCATCAGGATAACACTGATGAAGATACCAATTACTTTCATTCCGGTTGCAGTGATGGGTGCCGGAGCCGGAACGATCCAGAAAATAACAATGATAGCGATGCACACGAGTAACTTAATAGCAGTTTTCTTATCAAAGGTAAGTCGCTGTTTTCCCATATAAAATTTCCTCTCTTTTGAATATTAATATTGTATTATGAATACTTTTTCTTTCAGTATTCCCGACGCTCAGCTCAATTGTGGAATCTTTAGGATATCCCTTGCTTCTTCAGGAGTGGCAACATCCATGCCAAGTTCACGAATAATACGAACAGCACGCTCTACCATTTCTGCATTGCTCTTTAGCAGACGGCCAGGTCCGTAATAAACATTATCTTCCATACCAACTCTTGCGCCGCCGCCCTTTAATACGGTCATGGCCATACCGGGAATATGGTTTTTAGCGCCGATGGAAATTGTGCTGAAGTTAACAAAACGATCTTTCGGTAATTTTGCAATCAGGTAATCAAGGTTCTGTTCTGAGAAAGAAATGGAACCCTGGCTGATCCTGTCCATACCCATTACAAAAGATAAGGAAACGGGATCGTCTAAAACACCTTCAGGAACCAGAATATTAAATACATCTTCTACAGAAGTACCGTTAAAGCATTCCAGTTCAGGCTTGATTCCCATGTCCTGCATCATCTTTGCGTATTTCAATAAGAAATCACGATACCATGCATGAACGAAAGTCCTGCCTTGCCAGGTAGTTCCGATCAGAGAACAGTCAAGGGAACACATATCCGGTTTTACCAGATCGTCGGCATACAGCAGCTTCATACCGTCTTCTGCCGTATAACCTCCGTTTGCAGGAGCAGTTGAGTACTGGGTGATCATACTGCATTTTGCACGGATTTTGGAGCCGATTTCATTGAAAACATTAGGATCATTTGTAGCATTTCCTTCATTATCCCTTGCGTGGATGTGAGCGATAGCAGCACCGGCATTGTAGCAGTCATATGCCGAATCAGCAATTTCCTGGGGGGAAAGCGGAATGTTAGGATTAACCTCCTTACCATGGAAACCGCCGGTCTGTGCTACGGTGATAATAATTTTTCTTGCCATAAATATTGATCTCCTTTCGTATTGTAACTTTTTCTACTATCTTGTCTATTTATAGAGCAATGAACGTGCCAACTTTATGGGATGGGGTGGTTATATTTCGGGTGGTAATATCCCGCGAAGCTTGCTGCTGGTTACAGAGTGAACAGTAATGATGTGATGAATAATACAGAGTATCAATATTTTTTTACCGAAGGATAAGAAGTGACAAAATAGAGGATACAAAATGGCATTCATGAAGGCAGCAAAATGGCATTAATGAAAGAAGAAAAGATATGAAATATGCAAAAATGAGCAATTTAGAATAATTGAAATATAAGGTGGTGCCGGATAATAACTTGTGCTGATTCATTTCTGAAACGACCAAAGGCGTGACCATTTCTGAAACAAATGCACAACTTATTATTCGGCAAATCCTAAATCAAATATAATACGGTGGGGTGATGATAACCGAAAAAAAGTGCGCCATACATAATCCATATACTGGCATGTTAATTGCTGATATAGTATGTATACGACAAATTAAAACTTATAAGGGAGGTATTTATGAAGAAGCTGCAAGAGATTCCCCGAAAAAATATAATCCAATTTTGTGTATCCCTGCTGATTGCAATAATTGTGTTTGTGGTACGGCCGCTGGGAATGACATTTCAGCAAAGCGGAGTGCTGGCTGTCACATTACTGGTGATCATCTGGTGGGCCCTGGGGACTGTTCCCAGAACCTATGCCTCCCTGTTATTGCTGGCGTTCTATCTCTTTTTCAGCGGTGCACCGGCAAAAACCGTTTTTACCTTTCCTCTATCCAGTAATTTTCTGTTGATTATTTTTTCCTTCCTGTTTTCCCAGGGAATATCTAACAGTAAACTAGCGGATAAGCTGCTGACACCGGTGTTGATGAAATTTTGCAATTCTACTTTTAAACTATTGCTGATGATTATTTTCTTGAATTTCATAATGGTGTTTGTGATTCCCCAGCCTTTTTCACGGATCATCATTCTTTCTGCAATTTTCAAGACATTTTTTGACAAGCTGGAATTGAATCCGGAGCAGTCCTCCATATGGATGCTGGCATTATATATCTGCAGCGTTATCGTCAATATGTCCATGCTGCGGGGCGATATTATCCTGAACAGTTCCCTGCTTTCCATGGCCGGTTCCACCATCAGTGAAGGAACCTGGCTTACATATATGCTGCCGCCCACAGTTATTTACCTGATTATTGCACTGGTGTTATACTGTATACAAAATAAAAAAGTCATAAAAAGCATTTCCTTCCGTAAGGCAGGCACATCCATAACCGAAACGCAAAATGAAAAAACGGTATTAAGCAGTAAAGAAAAAATATATCTGGCGTTTATCCTGTTTGTGGTAGTCGTATGGGCACTTGAAAGCATACATGGCATCAGCGGGGTAATCATTGTAATTGCAGCAACTGCCATTATGTTCCTGGCAGGATTGCTGAGACTGCCGGATCTCAAATCTGTAAATGTGGGACTGATTATCTTTTTAACCGGGGCTTTCGCAATCGGCGGAACGCTCAGGGCAAGCGGTGCGGCGGATATTATATTCTCTGCTTTTGCCAGAATATTCCCTGGTGAGTATTCTCTGTACTATGTACTGTTGATTCTTATATGTGCCGTTATCCTGCATATGTTCCTTGGCAGCAATGTAACTACCATGTCTATCGTGGCACCGGGAATGATGAGTATTTGTGCCGGTACGGTAAGTGAAGAAATCCTCATATTTACCATCTTGATCGGTATCTGCGGACACTTCCTGCTGCCCTTTCATCATGTGATCCTCTTGCTGGGAGAAGGCAGCGGCCATTACAATACGAAACTGCTGATGCGGTTCGGCATCCTGCTGACGCTGCTGCTGTTTGCGGCAATGTTTGTCCTGTATCTCCCCTGGTGGTCCTTGATCGGAGCATGAAAGACGAGAAGTTAACTAAGGTGTCAAAGGACGCCGCTTAAGTTAAACCAGGTCTCATCCAGTCTTTCGTGAGAACTGTTTATTTTAATGGAGGCAGCATGTAAGGTTATACACTAAAAAACACATTCTTACACATGATGTGTAAGAATGTGCTTTTTCGAGGAATTTATTGGGATTACTGCGTTTATCTAAATAGTGCAGACCCGGTAAGTTGGGCTGTGCACGCATTTAGCTTATTCATTACCAGCTCTTATTTGTTGACCAGATAGCTG
>Ga0153921_1001268_pt1 | contig 11601 bp, 16 predicted proteins | sample TSNJ005MetaG_FD_104691 | JGI IMG/M metagenome (GOLD analysis project Ga0153921, IMG submission 104691) | Attine ant fungus gardens microbial communities from New Jersey, USA - TSNJ005 MetaG | ecosystem: Host-associated > Fungi > Mycelium > Unclassified | place: USA: New Jersey, Brendon T. Byrne... | reverse complement strand
GGGAAGTTCATGTTGCCTTGGGGGTCTTGAAGCGGAGTGTTGTCGGGAAGATATCGCGCGCGGTAGGTGTGCCTTCGAACTCTCCCTCGCCCACGGCGATCAGCATCTTTGCCATGGCGACAGAGCGCAGGCTATCCGGCGCTTCAGTAGGTGTTTTGGGCTTATCCGATCCGCCCTTGGCGCCATAAACGTCGATTTTGTGTGCTGCGCCCATGCTTTTCTCCAGGCAATAAAAAACCGCCTCATGGGCGGCTGCGGTGCTGCAAGTGATAATTACATGCGATCTTCTGCGTAGATCTCAGCGCTGATAATCGCGCCACCCCACCGGCGCTCGCCGATGCAGAGCGGTACCGGGTTACCGGATGCCGTGGTGTTCTTGGCGCTACCGAAGGCGTAGCCGGGGGTGTTCTCGGGCGCTGCGCTGGTCTTCAGGCCGCCGGCTTGGGGGCTGAGCATCTGGATAACACCGCCCAGCACCATCGATCCACCCATCATGATCAGAGCTGAACCGAAAGGTGCGCCGGCGCCGAAGGTGCCACCGGTGATGACAAGGCCGACAACAATCAGCACAGCACCGATGATGGTCTGCAACGCCCCGCCGCGCTTACTGCCGGTGACGATCGGAGCAATTCGAATATCGCCGCCACCCGCAAACCCGAGCTCCTTTTCTGCCAGGTTCGTCTTACCTCGGAATACGGCAAACTCAATCCCCCGCGATTTGGCGTTCGATAGGAAGCGTTCAAATCCGGGGATCTGCACACACAGCGCCTTGATCGCCTCTGCTGGTGAATTCACAGCCATGCGGAAGGACCGGCCAAACTGTCGAAGTTGACCGTAAAGCAAGATCGTGGTAATGGGCTGATAATTGATAGCGAGTGCTGCCATTAACTTTTCTCCGGGCAATAAAAAAGCCCGCCGAAGCGAGCCTTTGGTGAAGTGGTGCTGACTATAGACAGCCTTGCAGCGCAGCCAATCGCTTATTCGCAATCCAGTTTCCGACCACCACGTAATACTTCGCTTCGGCCCCCGAGCCTTTAGGCTGGATGTCAACGAAGTACTGGGATCCCTCGGTGAACACGGTGTAACCGGTATCGCGGCCAGGCTGAAGGGTTGCGCCAGGCGTACCACCGAAGATTGGCTGGTTCTGCCATTCGTACTGGACACATTTAGCCAGCGCGGCGTCCGTTTTGCTGGAAGTGAGAACCTTGTACGGGCCAGATTGGCGGGCCTCGTTCATGGTTGGCGCCATACATCCCGCCAGCATCGCCACCGCTACAGCCGCTATCAAAATTCGCATGTCGTTCCCTCTTTGGTTTGGCTGGACTGCAGCATTGAGAGTCTGCATAGCAAAAACCTGTTATAAGCTAGCTTGTTGACCGCCGCTTAATAATCCTTGTAATACATTTTTGACGTTTCATTACCGATAGCCAAAGGGCCAAGCGCATTAGTCCAAAAAGAGTATTTTCGCTCATCGTTGATTTGAAGGTAACAAGTAACATACCCGTCCTCTCTCAAAAGCTCTTCAAGCTTTCTCGCAGCAATTGTACCCATGCCCATACTTCGGTTTTCTGGTGTGACAAAAAACCTGTAGATTTCGCAAGTACTCTCATCTGACGTGATTGTAGAAAAACCGATATAGCTTCCGGCGTGCTCGATTAAAACGCAGGCTTCGTCGCGCGTAGAATTACGATCAAAAATCCGGTGAAACTCGCTCTTAGGATCTGTTGCGAGTAATCCTAAGGCAATCACTTCAGCCAAGGCAGGCTCAAGGCACACTAGTTTTATCATAATCGATATACCGTCTTGAAAGACGTCACTATAAAAGCATCCTGGCCAAGCATCCAGCGTGGATGGAATGCCAGTAACGCCGACACCCATTCAGATAGTAGCCTCCTGCCCTGACGCAAATCATAGGAGCTCAGGGAATGACGAACCTATCCGCAGAAGAATTTGAGCAACTGATGTCCATGCTGCTCAACATGCAAAGCCAGATTACCGGCCTGACAACGACCGTAAGAGCGCTTATAGAGTCGCATCCGGATCGCGAGTCCGTTGACCGAATACTGGCGCGCCAACACCTACGTTTGGAGGCTGTGCTGGGAGCGTCCACTGCTCCCGATCCAACAATTTCCACGATTCTCTCTCTGCTTGACGATATGCGAACAATCGCGCGGAGAGGCCCTGAAGGTTCGTAATGGGCGCATCTACCCGAGTTCTTTCCATAACCCTCTCCTGCGATCCCGCCTCATGATATGGTTGATTGTGAATCTTTATGCCTGAGGATCAGACGTGTGCGGTCATGCCAGGGGCCGCCGTACACGATGATCTCGGAAGGTCTCCCATACAGGTGGTGCAGCAGGAAAGGTCCGGGGCCGAAAGCGCCCGACTCTTCGCCAGGCAATGCCGAATCTGAGCCGAGATAGATCCCTGCATGGTTCGGGTGGACCGTTCTACCTACGTGCATAACGATCATGTCACCGCGCTGGGGCCGGTCGACGCGTACAAACCCGGCAGCCTCGTAGTGCTGCTCATAAAGGCTGGCGTTCTCTGCACTCTCCCACCAGCCATCGGTGCGCTGGAATGCTTCAAACTCCAGACCCCATTCCCGCTTATACCAATCTGCGCAAACCTGCCAGCAATCCCAGGCCCCATGCACAAACGGGCGCTTGAGCAGCGGCGTGCTGCCCGTGGGCGTGATCGTGCGCATGTCGCCCTCGGGCCAGGACAGAATGTGCCAGGGCAAGGCCGTGGCCTCGCACATGGCCAAGTCATGCGGTGACGGCCTACTGGTGGCGTCCGGGTGCGAGTGGACAATGCCGATCACCTCGCCGAGGTCTTCGGCCGCGGCGTAGTCGTCGGGATCGAGCCGGAACTCTTCGCTTGGCTCAGTGGCGATGTTCGTGCACGGGAAGTACTTCTGCTTGCGCCCGATGGCCAGCAGCAGGCCGCAACACTCTTTCGGATACTGGGCCGCCGCGTGCACCTGGATAGCCGCGATGATGTGCTTGCGCATGATCAGCTCCGGGCAATGAGGGAAACGGCGGGGAACCCACCGAAGGACAGTTCGTTGTTCTCGCCGAAGCGCAGTTTGCAGGACGACAAACAGCCCTTGCACTGGTCCAGGGCTGGATCGTCGGTTGGGTTGTCCTCGTCGTCGAACATGGCCGCGCCGGTATAGCCGCAGTCCGGCCCCCGGTAACCATTGGTCATAGCCCAGTGGCAGAACGTCGTCATTTGGCGCCCTGGCAGCCCGTGGTTGTCGATCTCGCCCGGGGAGGACAGCTCCCAGACCACCGCCTCGCCGTCCTCGCTGGTTTTCTGGTCGATGTACCAGATCTCCAGCGCCTCCTGGGTTGGGTTGGCAGTTGGATTGCCGTCAGGGAAGTTTGCCGCATCCAAGTACTGGGCCAGCGTCTCGCGAACCGTCAGCTTGAACTTGAGCATGTCCTCGAAGGCCAGGCACAGCGCCGTGACGCGCCCGTTGACGTTGCCGGCGGCGAAGGTCGGCCGAGAGGCGGTGCCGTCGCTGCTCGAGGAAATACCCTCAATCTGCACCGGCCAGGCTGCGTACTCCTGCCCCTGCCAGATAATAGACTTGGCGGGCAGGTCCTCTTCGGAGCCCTCGTAGGCCAGCAATTCCTCTGGCGTATGCGGGATGGCGTGACCGTGGAAGCGCAGGTAATCGGCGCCGTATTCCGTCCCGTCAATTTCGAACAGGCGAATCTCGCCGCCGGGCTCCAGCTTCTGGATGTCCGTGATCAGTGCCATGGGGGGTTATCTCAGGGATGAAAGGTTTGCTGGAAGGTCGCGGTGATGGCGTAGACCTGGCCACCGCGGTGCACTGGCTTGTAGCCGTTGCACTTGTAGAGCCCAAGCACGCCGAGAGGTGGCGTCCAGAGAAACGCCTTTGCCCCTTTGTGCTTGTCGAGGAACTTCCTGATCTCCAGGATTCGCGCGGCCATACCAGTAAACGTCACCCGCCAGGATTCCGACTGATTGTTCAGTCCGTCCTCGACCGTCTGCTCATAGCCATCGCCAAACTTTTTGGCCCGGACGCGCTGGGTGATATCACCCTCCGCGCCCTTCTCCGTTGCCCAGATGAATCGCTCGATAGCCATCATCGCCCCTTGATTGCATTGTTGATGACGCCGCCCTGGCGCATATCCTTAGAGCGCAGCTCCTGATATTTCTGCTCCACGAAAGTCGCCAGCTCCTTGCCGAACAGGTCGTAGCCAGGTGCGTCGGCGGTGGACGATGCATTGCCATCGCCATCGATGTGCACCTCGACATTGATCTGCGTTCCGCCAGCCCCACCGCCGCCCATGGCCATAATCCCAAGCTTGCCGCTCGACGTCCGGGTCAGGGGCATAATTGCCTCCTCCCCAGCCTCGCCCATGACGCCGGTCTTGCCATTGGCCATGCCGAACGCTGTGGGCTTGCTGACGATGGAGTTCGTGAAGGCGCCGCCATCGGCAAACAGCTGCACACCGCCCGACCAGGCGCCGCCCTTCGCTTGCGGGAAATACGTGCTGGAATAACCGTCTGCAGATGCACCGAGGTTTGACGAATTCGCCCCTGCTGAACCGGCAGCCAACCCATTTCCACCACCGCCGCCACTGAAGTAGCTGAGGCCAGCACCAAACAGGCTGCTGAGCAAAGCTGAACTTGCCTGCCGGGTGGCAATGCGCGCCATGTCGGCGAGTATTGATTTAGCGAAGTCAGCAAACGACAGCTTCCCAGTCATGGCGAAGTTGACGACTGCATCCTCCATGGAGCTGAAAGCGTTACCGAACAGCGTCTTAGTCTGGCCAGCAATGTTCCTCGCCGAATCCAGATAATTCGCCCAAGCCGACGTAGCACCATTGGTCCAGTCGCCCTGAGCGGCCTCAACGTCCGCATAGTTTTGCCGGATCTGGTCGGTAGCCGCCTTGTTCGCGTCAGCGAGCGCCTGCGACTTCCGCTTGAACTCCTCTTCCGACATGTTGCGCGACGGGTCGGACTTTTGGTTGTCGAGTTCCAGCGACTGCTGAGCAAACCGGTCTTGCTGGCTATTGAGTTCGCCGCTGAGCGCGTTCTGACGATCGCCCTGCCCCACGCCGAGCACTGCGCGCTGGCCTGCCAGTTCCAAAGCCCGCTGTTGCTGCCTCAACGCCTGCACGTAAGTGCTGATCGCCCGCTCCTGTTTGGCAAGGCGGCCAGTCTCGTTGGTAGCCAGCACTTCAAGCTGACTGTCGGCATCCTTCTGCGCCTTGACCATCCCTGCGCGCGCATCAGCGATCTTCTGGTCCAGCTGGATGCTTTGCGCGGCCGACGTGGTCTTCTTGCCCTTGGCGGCTTCCAGCGCGGCAATCTCAGCTTGGTAGGCTGCCGTCGTTTGGTCGAGTTGGTTGCCGATCAGCGCCTGGCGCCGCAGCAGATAGTCTTCCTCAGACAGCAGGCCGGCCTTCTGCGACGCTTCCAGTTCCTTCTGGTAGTTCTTGTAGGTGTCGGTGATCGCCGCCAGGTTGTTCTTGGCGTTGTTGAAGCCGGTCAAGTCGACTTGGGTGCCAGCCGCTTTCGGGTCCTTGTTCTTCTCGGCGATGTTGGCCAGGCCTTTGGCGACAGCCGCAGGGGTGACGTTCTCGTCGTTCGGGTTGGCTTTCCGCAGCGCCTCAACGTCGCGCAGGTACTCCTTCTGCAGCTTGTTGCGCTTCTCTAAAGGCGTGAGATTTGCGTCGTTCTGAGCTTTCAGGCGAATAGCCGCCTCAAGACCTGCCTTCTGAGTCTCACCCTCAAGCTGATGAGCAGATCCAATCGCCCGTTCGGTATCCAGTTGCTGCTTGCGGAATGTCAGCTCCTGCTCAATGTCCGCGATGCGCTGCTTGGCGTCGCCGTCCTCGAAACCAGTGCCCACCGTCGATTTCAGATAAGCGAGCTTCTGAGTCAGATCAGTGATCTGCTTTTGAGCGCTCTCTGCACGGCCGATATTACTCAGCGCGTCCAGGGTCTTTTTGGTCTCGTCGCCGACACCTTTCCACGCCCGCTCCCACAAACTTAGGTTCTGGATGATCTGGCTAGATCGGTCTTTGATCGTGTCTGCGTAGGTGTCGGTCAGCAGCTTGGTAGCGCCGATCGTGTCGCCCTGCTCCTTCAGCGCAACGATCTGCGAGTAAACCGAAGCTGTCAGGAAGTGGTATTGGTCGTTCAGCGACTTGGCGGCAGCTACCGGGTCGTCTGCGATCTTCACAAACTCGGCGATGGTTGAATCGACTGACTTTCCGGTCGCCTTCTCCATCTCCAGTGCTGCTTCGGTGATCTCCTGGAAGCTGCCGCTCGCGATCTTGCCCGATCCAGCCAATTGGGCCAGAGCCGAGGCAGCCGCGCCAGTGGTGCCCACGGTTGCACTGACCTGACGCGCTACGTCGGCGAGCTGGCCAGCGCTTGTACCTGCGTAATTTCCGGTCAGGATCAGCGATTTGTTGTAGTTGTCCTGCTCCTCGCTGCCCTTGTAGTAGGCATATGCGAGGCCGCCAACAGCAGCCGTTGCAAGCGCCATCGGCCCCAGGATTGCAAGCAACCCGGCGGCGCCTGCTCCAGCGCCGGCACCTAGTTGAGCAACCGCACGCACACCGCTACCCCAGTCGCCCGAGGAGAGAGCATTGCCCAACTGCACTACGTTTTCCTGCGCCTGGCGGGTGCCGAGGCGAAGTTTGTCGAAACCGGTGGTGGTCTTTTCGAGCTTGGCGTAGTCCTTGTCGATCTTGCTCAAGGCAGCGTTGTACTGATCCTGGTTGATGCGGCCGGCGTCCAGGTGTTTGCCCAGTTGCTCGACCTGCGTATCTAGCTTCGCCAGTGCAGCACGGGCCGGGTCGATAGCACCCAGAAGGCTGTTCAGGGCCTTTTGCTCGTCCATGGCGGACTTGGCCAGGGCCACCTGCTGCTTGTCGAGCTGCGCCGAGATCTTCGCTGCCTCGGCCTCACCGTAGGCGCCGATCTTGGTCAGCCTGGCGAGTGCGTCACGCTGCTTCGCTAGGTCCTGCGTGGTTTTGGCGCTGGTAGACAGCGACTTTTCCAGGGCCTGCATTTCGCTCATGAGTGAAACGGCGGACTGCTCGGCCCGGCCGCCGGCCTTCGCCATTTCATCCAGGCTCGTTTTTGCTTGGATTGCATCGGCCGAGTCGATCTTGACGCCGAGTTCTGCAATGTTCATCGACTCACCTTGAATAAGTGCCCTTGGTTACGGGCTGTTTTCCCTTTCCTCCGCCATGACGCGCAGGGCTTCGCCTTCCAGCACCTGAAGGTCAGGGAAGATTTCAGCGAGTTTCTTTTTCTTGATGCCGAGGAACCCGGCCACGTCGCGGATGCAGGTGTAGTCGAGGCCGATCGCGCCACCGGCACCCGCCCGCCACTGAGTCGACATCCGGTTGAACAGGAAGAACGCCGGCCAGTTGCAGGGCCAGACCTCGGTCACATCTTCAAGGTCACCCGGGGTGAGCCCGAACAGGCCCATCAACTCAGCAGGTGCCGCCGGCGCGTAGAGTGCGCGGGCGGCGTCCGTCAGTTTCCCAAGCGGGCCTGATTGAATGCGCTCTGGTAGGCATTCACGACCGCTTCAGCAGCGCCCTGGCAGGATGTCACCAGCGCCCGAATGCTCTTGTCGTCGAACTTGTCGTCGAAGCCCCAGCCGACTACCAGGTCCTTGATCTGCTGCGACTGCTGCTCAGTGTCAGCAGCAACGATTTCGGAAAGCGTTGGGCTTTCACCCAGGGAGGTCCGAGCTTCATCGCGCTTCAGGTTCCACTCATCAAACAGAGCGGCAAGCCCCGGGCGATCCCGATACTTGAAGGTGAACTCGATTTTCTCGGGCTCACCCCCAACGATCGGGATCGACACGAAGGCCTTGAACGTCGGGTTTTGGGCGATTCTGATCTTTGCCATGGGTTACGCCACCGCAGTCAGGTAACGGGTCGGCTCGGCCTGCAAGGCCAGGTTGACGGTGCGCGTCAACAGGTTGTTGCGGGAGACTGCCGGCTGCTTGGAGAACGACGTGTAGGTGCCGTACAGCAGGGTGTCATTGCCGGGCAGGTTGAGCCGCGCTGCTTCAATCTGCTTGCCGGCGTCAGCTTTCAGCAGAACGCTGTTGAATGCCTGCGCCGGGTCGTCAGCGATGGTCAGCACCATGCTTGCCGCCGATTTATCGGTGGGGATCTGTTTGCCCTGGTCATCCTCGAGGAACACCACATCCAAGTAGTTCTGTTCGCCGCCGGAGAAGGCAACGTCGGAGATCTGCGGGATCTGCACCCAGGTCAGCACTTTGCGCATAGTTCCTGCACCGCCTGCTGCCGGGAAAACCTGAGTATCGGTGGTGTCGATACCTTCCAGGGTGATCGCTGTTGCGGTTGCCGCCTTCACGCGTACAACCTTGCTATCCAACTTGCTCCAGCCGGACGTGAGCAGAACGATATCGCCGGCGGCAATGGTGCCGCCGACTACGGTAGCCACCGCCTCGCTCGCATTGCTGATGGCGGCGAACGCCAGTGCCGCGCCGTAGGTTGCGGCGTGCTGGAAGGTGCCGCCGTTCGGGAGTTTGTAGCCCATGGGTATTTCCTCTTTGCAGATATGAAAAAACCCGCTCAATGTCGGGTTTGTGGGTTTGCCCAATGGGCGGGATCAGTTGGTGTCGGCTCGGTATAAGAAAGAAACCGGGACGGTGTAGGTGGAATCGCCGGTGATGCCGGGGCCTGGATCGACTGGCGACATGGTTACCACGGTGACCGAGCCCTTCGTGTCCCTGGCGTATAGCGGGAACAGATCGGTCAGCTCAGCTGTTATAGGGTTCGTCTTGGTCTTACCGGTGCCCGTCGGCGCGATGATGCTCACTTGGAACACGCCGGTGAACAGCCGGTGATCACCGCCGAGTGTGTTGCTCGCGGTGTCGCCCGGGATTGTGAAAGCCCGCAGGTAGGTCTCGCCCGCCATCGGTGTGTAGGCCGTGTTCTCGAAGACGATCTTCAACTTCTCCGACCTGGCAGCGTTCCAGGCGATGAGCTTGGCCTCGTAGATTGAAGCGATGATTGCGTGACTCATACCTGGTTGTTCCTGATGGCCTCCAGCACGATCTGCTGGAAGCGAGCCACGGTTACCCGAACCATGCCGCCGGGGGCCTGGGTGGAATGACCGAACTCCAGCGGAATCGCATAGGGCAAGTTGTTGATGATGTAGGCCATCTGGCCGGCGGTGAAGTCGCTCATTGCTGCGACCAGCGCCGCGGTAGTCTCGGCGCCGCTCGGGTCTACCTCGTCAAAGGTGACGTTCTCGACCACGCCGAGCGATATGTGCCAGTTCGCCCGGAACCGGCCACCGACGTAGCCTTCTGGTGCCTTGATGTCCATGCCGTCGTTGAGCTTGCGGCCTTTCTTCAGCCTACCGCCCTTCGTGAGGTTAGCCGGATCACTGCGCAGCGCGCTGTTGTGATCGTCGACGGCCTTGTTGTACTGGGTGGCCACTGCGTTCTGCGCCCAGATCTCCGGGTTACCCACGGGAGACATGCGGATCAGGCCGCTTCCGACCTCGATGATGATTTCACGCACGCTGGCATCGATGGCTTCGCTGGTCTGGGCGGCGAACTCGGCCAGGCTCAGGGCGAAGCTGCCGGATTGAGTCGCCATTTCATTTCCTCAGTTGCGCCGTCCACGTCGCATCAGCCGGGTCGGCGGACAAGTTCATCACCCGCAACCCGTTGACGATATCGCCAATAGCCGGGGCAGCCGGTACCGCCGTCGGAACGCCAGCCTCCGATACGAACAGCTCGTTTTGCAGCACCAGCAGCTTCTTGTCGCTGGTCTGGATGAGGGAGCCGTCTATTTCTTTGGACAGGTAGCTGCCAAGAACGCCGCGCCCCGAGTACGTCACGGTGATCTCCGGCGTTTCGCCGCCCAGATCGGGGTCATACTCGCCAGCGACCTTGCGCACGCCTGTCACCGGCTTGACCGCATCGGCCAGGCCATCGGGATCATCGAACGCCTCGGCCAATTCGGCCTGGATCTCTTCACGCATGCCCACGGTCAGATCCTCTTCAGCATCATCACGCCGGAGCGCTTGATCCACGGCTCCAGTAAGGCCAGGGCGAAGTTCACGCCCGCCGACTGATCGGTAGAGCCCGCCACGTAGGTCTTGCTCACCGATGTGCCGGGCTGAGCCGAGACCGTCTTGCTCTGCACTTCCTTCTGCGTGGCCGTGTACAACTTGCCCGCCGCCGCCTCTTTGGCAACCTGGGCGCCGGCTGTTTTGATCTCGGCCGGGACCGGATCGGGAACAGGCCGCTTAATCTTGGCCGTGAGCCAGGCATTGGCCATGGTCACAGCAAGGACCGGATCACCGGTGCCAGCCCAGTCAGGACCCAGCGAGGCATCAACATCGGCAACGGTGATGAAGTCGGTCATGTGCTTGTCCTTATTCCGCTGGCACCAAGGCCTGCAGGTCTTCTTTCCTGGCGGTCGCGTCGAAGGTAATGCCCTTCGCGCTCAGCCACTCTTTCAGCTCGGGGACCTTCATTTTGAGAGGGTCGGTTTCAGGTGCTTCCTGCTCCTTGCCGTCGGAAACCTTGATGCCGGCGGCCTGGTAAGCATCGAAGATATCCGGTGCATCGCCATCAACGACCACCTCGGTCGCGGAGCCGATAACGCCGAAAAACTCGCTCAGCAGGCGGTAGCACACGCCGCGCTCTTTGCCCGGCTTGTCCGTGTAGATCACTTTCATGAGTCACCTCAAAAGCATCCCGGCGCCATAAGGGCGCCAGGCTGTGTGGGCCGGATTACGGCGTGGTGGTACCGCTGATCACAGCGGCGAACGGGACCTGCTTGCGGCTGAACACACGCTGCCAGTTCCCAGCGGCGGCGTACTGAGTCGCGGTCGGGCTAAGGTTCTGAGCCTCGGAGCCCTTCCAGCTGAATCCGGCAGGCTGGAGGATGTAGGTCTTCCGCTCCCACAGCACTTCGGCACCGCCGCCGTTGCCACCGCCCGGCTTACGCTCGAGTTCTACCGGCACCTTCGGCGTGCCTTCGCCGTAGCCGAAAGCCCCCTGACCGAAGAACACGGACAGGTACTTGCCCGCGCCGTAGACCAGAGCGTCGTCCATGAAGACTGGCTTGCCGAGGTAGGTGGCCAGGATGATCTTGCCGTCGGAGTCGCGCAGGTACTCGATGAGGTCCTGCTTGACCATCTGGTTCATCACCACCGAGTGCACGCCGATCGCGCCGAACTGGTCGGCTGCGTCGCCGGCCGTAAAAGCGGCATCCTGGAAGGCATTCGCGCTGATGGTCGCGCCCGCGTCGATGACCATGTCACCGCCGTTGTTCGCGATGTTCGAGGCGATGATGCCGCGAGCCGCGCCCAGGGTGTAACGCTGCCACTGGCGGGTCCAGTAGGTGCCGAAGCGGTTGCGGATCTGCTGCTGAGGCTCGCTGTTCGCAAGTTCAGCGGTCAGGTCAGTCACGCCGTAGCCTTTGTTGAGGTACAGAACTCGGGCGCGCATGCTGTCTTGGGTGACTTTGCCGACTTCACCCTGGTCGTTCGGGTCGTCGTTGCTGATGTTCGGAGCTTCATCAGCGTTGAGATCCTGCC
>Ga0153921_1001267_pt1 | contig 11602 bp, 10 predicted proteins | sample TSNJ005MetaG_FD_104691 | JGI IMG/M metagenome (GOLD analysis project Ga0153921, IMG submission 104691) | Attine ant fungus gardens microbial communities from New Jersey, USA - TSNJ005 MetaG | ecosystem: Host-associated > Fungi > Mycelium > Unclassified | place: USA: New Jersey, Brendon T. Byrne... | reverse complement strand
TTGCCCCCTTTTGTCCGTATCTGATAATCATCCCTCCTTTCTCATCTGTAAAAAACTGTTTTATCAGACGCCATTGCTCTGACTCGTAATCTTGCTGAAAATACTGTTTACCAGACTGGTAAGCTGTTTTTTAAAGATAATGACCAAACCTATAAGAACGACTAGAATCAAAATGACTTCCACTACACCAATGCCATCTTCCTCCTGCAGAAAAGCTCTTACATGGTTCATACCTATTCACCTCCTTTCAAACACGCGGTAAAATTTTGACGCTGCCTTCAAAAGCTCAGGAAAGCAGGTACCATTAGAATAACCAGAACGATCAGCAGCATCAACATCATTGGAATCAGAAGTTTTGTTCCAGTTTCTTCCCCCAGCCTTCTTGCTTCGTTCTTTCGTTCCTCCATGCCAATCAGCATTTCTGTTTCCAAAAGTGCAATCAATCCCTTAGATCCTTTTTTTAAATTTTGAGATAGGATAGATCCCAGTTTGACATAGCAAATTAACTGGCAGCGTCTTCCAAATTGCTCATATGCACTTGCCTCTGCTACACCGGTCTGCATCTCGTAATACGCACACAGCAGCTCTTCATATGCATAATGCATTTCCTTTCCTCTATGTTCCTTGTATTCCAACGCTACTTTCGTCACTGCCGCTTTAATAGTAAGACCTGCTCCCAGCAGCATATTAATTTTTAAGAGTAATTCCGGATAATCCAAAACCAACTGACGCTTTCTGCTTTCCACTTTTTTCTTAACATCCTGGCTGCTTCTCACCAGGATAACGACTGCAATGACACAGCATAAAACAATCAATGTAAGTCCAACAGATGTCTTTTCTTTTGCCCAATGAATACTCTTTCCTTCTACTTCTGATGGCAGCACAAGTACCGGTTCATGAGCAGACGACTCATCTGCTGCCGCAACTTTCTCCTGTATGGCCGCTAAATAAGCTTCGGCCTCTGTCTGAACCGGAGGATACACATGTACATACAAAGTATACTCCGCCTCCTGTTCCTGGCATTTCAACGCTGCACGCATTTCTACCAATTCTCCTCCTTCTTTCGGTTCTTTCATGATTTCACCTCTGCTGTCTATGATATCGGCAGGCATCGAAAACCATTCTATTGAAACCAATCCATTTTCCATAGAAGACGGAAGCGAAAGACTGCTTCTGACTTCATCCAAAGATTCATTGTTATTCAGTATCATACTGTCAAGTTCATTCATTAGACGTTGAAACAAACTTTCAAGTTCTTCCATAGTTAATTTTCGCTCATTAACCTGAACCGGTATCAATGTTTGCTCTGTCTCACCTTCAATATATGCCTCAAGCTCTGTTTCCCGCTTCCCCTCTCCATAGTTCGGCCGCTGCAGGCGGTTGTCAACGATCCATTGACTCCCTTCTCCCAAAATCACATCTGCCAGCAGAGAAATTCCTGTCCCCCAGAATAATATGGCAATAAAAACCGATAATTTTTTTGCATAGAATTCCTTAACCCCTTCTTGTCTTTGTCCGGGTGAAAGAGCCGCCAGATCCTGTTCTAATTTATATGCATTTCTACCAAACTTTTCAATGGGAATAAGTGAAATAATCCAACTGCTGAATCGATAGAACGGTTTCATGATTTTATTCATATTCACACCTCTATATCTACAATCTTTCTTCCTAAAAGCCAGGAAATCAAATAAACTGCAAGACATATACTCATTACTAAAATTCCGAGTATATTATGGTACATTACATTCAAAAAACCCGGTGAAGCTAAATCAATATAAATTAATATCAAAAAGGGTATCAGGCTCATAATATTTTGTTCCAATTGCTTTGAAGCAATGCAAACCTCAATTTCTCGCTTTGTTTCTTCCTTTTGGTGGATTGCGGCTACCGTATGCCGGATGATCGCATTCAAATCTCCACCGGACCTTTTAGCCGCAGATAATACTTCTGCAAAATTATATATATCTTCAATACCGCTGCGTCTGCCCAAATCCAGCAGCAAGTTTTCCAGATTTTGATTCATGCTTAACCGATTCACAATATATCTGAATTCTCTGACGATCATTGTCTCCGGTTCATAAACCTTCTTCAACTCCTTCAATGCTTCTCCAAATGCATTTTCTATGGAATAACCGGCTGTCAATGCTGTAGACACCCCTTGCATTCCGCACAGAAATTCTGCTGTCAATCTTTGTTTCCTTTTTTTAATCAATTGTTTTTTCTGCTCCTTTATGTAAAATAAAATACCTGGAATAAATACCAATGCGGCTATCCATGAGTGATAAAAAACTATGCTGATTCCAATATCTATAATTAGATAAATCATGATATAAAGTATCCATTCTTTCAAAGAAAATTGATATTTATGATAATCCATAAGCATTCATCACTCCCAGACTCCGGCACGAAGCAGTTTTTGACTATTTGTCAGAGGTTCTCTTTTTACTAGTTTTCCGCTAAATTCCTCGCCTCCCTTTCCTTTATCTTCTAAAAATTCAAAAAGCGTTCTGGTACAAATCTCTTCTGTTTCATGCCGATATCCTGTGATTTCTAATATTTCCAATACTTTTCTGCTGCGGTCGCGCACGCGTCCCAGGTGAATCATAATATCGATTCCTGAGGCGATCTGCCTGCGTATAGCAGACACCGGCAGTTCTAATCCCATCAATACCATAGTTTCTAAACGGGAAAGCATATCTCTTGGACTATTCCCGTGACCGGTGCTCAGTGAGCCGTCATGTCCTGTATTCAAACTCTGCAGCATATCAATGGCCTCTTCACCTCTGACTTCTCCCACGATAATGCGATCCGGCCGCATACGTAAACTCGTTTTAATCAAATCCCGTATTGTAATTTCATATTCTCCCTCCGTATTTCCTTTTCGCGCCTCCATACGTACTAAATTTTCTACTCCTAATATTTGCAATTCCGCATTGTCTTCAATCGTCACAATACGCTCCGACTTTGGGATGAAATTGGAAAGTGCATTCAGGAACGTGGTCTTACCGGAACCTGTCCCCCCGCTGATAAAAATATTGTATCCGGCTATCACTAATTTCTCCAGGAAATCAACTACTTCCCGGCTTACTGACCCCCATGCGGTTAATTCCTCCATCGTAATCGGCTGATCAGGAAACCGCCGGATCGTCACGATTGGCCCATTAAGTGCAACTGGCGCTAATACTACATTCACCCTTGCTCCGTTTTCCAGTCTGGCATCAACGATGGGCACCGATTCATTTACGATACGGTTGCATCTGCCTGCGATCTGCTGTACAATATCCTCCAGCTTTTCTTTCGATGAAATCCGCCTGTCCCATTTCGTGACCGCCCCATTTCTTTCAATAAAAACACCGTCTGTACCATTGATCATAATCTCTGTTATGTTATCATCATCAATCAGATCCTGTAATATATCCAGCTTTCGGATCCCATTAAACAGCTCTTTGCGCAGCTGGCTTCTCTGCAGCAGGCTCATGTATTTTTCTTTGCTTCTTTTCATGATCAGAGCATCAATCTCATCATAAATCTCTTCATCACTGATTTCCGTAGTCCGGTCTATGCACTCCAAAAGTTCCTTTTGCAGGCTTTGGATCTGCGTTTCTTTCTTTGTCACGTTTCTCCTCCTTACGTATTAATTTTCTTACCATTCCGCTTAATTTGTAGACTAGATTGAAAGTAACTGATAGAATATTGAACGCGCCGTTATAAATTTCGTCGCTTGAGAACAAGGATCCTTGAAATGATTCCCCCTATCAGAATTGTAATTAAGATACATAAAAGATTTCTGTAGTTTTTTCCTCTTTGAATATGTTGGCTGAACCAGCCTGAGTTTGGTTTAGAACTTTAGAAGTATGTTGATTATAACCCTTTTGTTTCCTGTTGTCTATAGTATGTAATGATGTTTTTTATTTTTAGTGAAATTTAACAATGTAATGTGATTTTTTATTAATAACTCTTGACATATTTATTTACACTGTTATCCCTTTCCGGCAGGTATAGGTATTTGTGGATTCGTTATATTAACTTGTCCTTTACATAGAAGATATGGTTACAGTTCAGCCATCAATGTCATGATACCAGGGTCAAAAGGTCATGCGTTTCATGCTTGCATGAAAAAGCATGATGTTGGGACCCCAACATCATGTCATTAAGTTAGGGATTGTCATCCTGAGCGAAGCGAAGGATCTTTCCAGCGAGAGTAAGATTCTTCGCTAACGCTCAGAATGACAGCGTTTATGTTTTTTCTTTAGCTTAATGACATTGGCTGAACTGTAACAAGATATGAACAAATCACAGTTTCCTGCTTGCAATATCGCATTAAATCAGCTATATTTAAAACATAAAGGCGTTATGAAGGAAATTTACATAATACGATGCTCACAATAATGCGATATTGCAGATTTATAAAATAAGTATAACAGAGATTATGACTATAATAACATTTATAAGGAGTGATTTTATGAAAGTAATACCCGTCAAGAAAAATAATTACCCTAAATATCCTACTACTAATCAAGTTGAACTTGACCAAATGCTTTTAAAGCATAAACCAAATAAATGGCAAAAAACTTTAATTGCATCTACTTTATCAGCAACTATTGCTTTAGGAATTTATGCACCGTATATGACGGCTTTAGCTGATGCAAAACTTCCGGCGTCAGACAAAAAGTTACCTGATAAGACTGTTTCATATGGTGGAGAAATGCCTCCATCACCAAATGTATTAACAGAAAAACAAGCAAGGAAAATTTTAGAAAATGTGCTGAATGAATACGGTTATAAGTTAAAAGTTTCCCAAAAAAAATATAAAGCACTTCCTGTTCAAAAATATTTTTTTGAATATACTGATGACAATAAAGGCAGTACTGTTACAACATCGCATTACAAGTCGAAAAAAACGAATATATCAATGGTGATGGATTACTATATATCAAAACATAATGGAAAACCTAAAAAACCTATTAGACTTGAATATGTTTCATACAAATTTGCAACTAAACATAATTACAGCAGTCAAAAACAGTGCGCACAACAGCTTAATATTGCATTTCAAAAATATAAAAAATCTATAAATAAAGCTTTTTATTCGGAACCGGTATATTTGTACGGCAATAAAGAAGATGATGATAAGAAGCTTGCTATCCAAAAGAAAAAATATAAAAAACAAATTCGTCAATTTTTAAATTATCTGAAAGCCGAAAATATTATTTAGGAGTAAAGTATGCATTTTACATTGCACATTACAGAACGATGTAACCTGAACTGCACATATTGTTTTACCAAAAAGAAAAATGTGGATATGACAATTGATATTGCACAAAGGGCAATAGACCTTGCAGCACGCTTAAATAAAAATGGCTGTGGAATTGCCTTTTTTGGTGGCGAGCCACTCCTAAAAAAACAGCTTATTATTGATACTGTTAATTATGCAAAAGAAACATATCCCCAAAAGCAGTTCCATTACAAAATAACAACCAATGGAATTCTTTTAGATATGGATTTTATTGAATTTGCAGTTTTAAATAATATTTATATTGCAATTTCTATTGATGGGAATCAAAAAGCACATGATAGCAGCAGAGTAGATGCAAATGGCAAGGCAAGCCACAAGGTTGTTGAAGCCGCAGCTAAAATGCTATTGTCAAAAATGCCACATGCACCTGTTATGTGTACAGTATCAACGGATAATGTGCATTACTTCGCAGATTCGGTTGATTATCTTTATAATCTAAAATTTAAATATATAATTTGTACGCTTGACTTTTCAGGGGATTGGAACAAAAAGCTCTTGAGAATACTCAAAAATCAATATATAAAACTTTCAAAATTTTATTACAAGCATACCATTAATGAAGATAATTTTTATCTCTCACCTTTTGAGGTTAAAATCAGTAGTCATATACACAAAAATTCTTATTGTCACGAGCGATGCGAGCTTGGTAAAGAAAGCGTTTCAGTCGCATGCAACGGCTATATTTACCCATGCGTTCAGTTTGTTTATGAAGAAGAATATAAAATTGGTGATATTAAAATCGGGATCGACCCCAAAAAACAACAGATACTTTTTCAGGATAACGAAAGCGAAAAAAACACCTGTACGGATTGTTTTATTAAAGACCGTTGTAACCACTATTGCGCATGTGTAAATAAACAGACAACAGGATATATAAACCAAGTTTCACCTGTGTTATGTGCACATGAGCGAACTATATTACCAATTGCTGACAAAGTTGCAGAAAAGCTTTATAAAAAACGAAATGGTATGTTTATTCAAAAACATTATAATGAATGGTATGGTGTTTTGTCAGTTGCAGAAGAAAATTTAAATGATATATAATGAATTTACAAACCTCATATCGCAAATTTAAAAATGTGCGATATGAGGTTTGTAATCTTTTCCAAGCATAAAGACGTTTCCGAAACTGCTCTGTCAATTACACTTCGGGTCAATCTTATTCAGTACAGGGACTATTAGAAATTATTTATTACCGCTTCTGATATTTTTTCTGCTAATATTACAATATGTATATGCTATAAATAATCTATGCCAACAATTGCAAGAAATCTATATGGCTTTGCAGATAAATATTGAATAGTGGCAATTTATGGTTTATTATTAATATATAAATCAAAATCATAATCTGATAAAATACAGTCGTCAAAACATTTGAGAATTTTACAGTTAAATCATGATGTTTTGATAGATAAAAAGAAAAAAGCAGGGAGCATGGCTATGAAAAAAATTAAAAAAATAAGCATTATGATTATCGCAATTTGTATGCTGGTGACATTTGTCCCACATCAATTTTGCCAGGAAGGACTAACGATTGTTGAAGCGCATTCCGGTCGTACAGATTCCAGTGGTGGGCATCGTGACAATAAAAATGCCAGTGGCCTTGGTTACTACCATTATCATTGTGGAGGAAATCCGCCCCATCTGCATTCCAACGGAGTTTGTCCATATAGTGCGGGAAGCTCCAGCAATGATAGTACCTCCTCTAATGGATCTAACACCGCTAAGAAGGTATCTATTAATAAAAAAAAGACCACTCTAATTATAGGTAAGCAGATGGTGTTAAAAGTAAAAAATTCTTCTGGGAAAATAAAGTGGCGGTCAAGCAACAACAAAGTTGCTACTGTGTCTGGCAAAGGAAAGGTCGTTGCGAAGAAAGCCGGTAAAGCTACTATTACAGCGAAAACAGGAGGAAAGACTTTAAAATGCAAAGTTACCGTAAAGAGGCAGTATCCAAAAATAAAAACCCTACGTTGGAATCCGCATGGAAACAACCTCTATCTTCAAATAAAAAACACTACAAAAAGAAGCATTAAGATTTATCCAGAATTGAAATCGTATGATGATGATTATAAATATTTCGCCTCCATGTTTCTAAATGGTGGGAAACCTATTACTATTGCCAGCGGTAAAACAGCCACGGTATGTTTTTCCGGAGACATTAATCATTTCAAGGTGACTGACTACATACAAGATTATTATAATTATCAAGGGTTATATAATGATGCGTTCGATTACAAGAAAGAGGCTTATGGAAATGGGATCATTTGGTTTACTCAAAAATTTACATTTTCACTGCTTGTAAACGGTGAAACCTTAAATTGCCGTGCCGAATATACAGAAGATGATTATATTCCATATGTTTTTTCCTTTAAATAAAATTCATAATAGGATGCTGTCAATTTCGTGGCACTATAGCTATTTGAGACCGATGAAGTACCGTATTTCTTAGCCCTTGTATAGGAGTAGATGAATTGAATAAAAAAATACATATATGCTACAGGATCTGCATCATTGTTTTAGCTTTGATTGCCGTCTCATTAGCAATAACAGATTTGATATACGGATTAAATGAATGGCTGCTTATCGCAGATAACGTTATCCTTGGAATTTTTATAGCCGATTACCTTATTCGGTTGATTCTTGCAAAAAGAAAAATTGATTTTATCAAACACAATATTTTTGACCTGATCGCAATCATTCCATTCAGTTCATTCTTTAGGGCTTTCAGGATCGCCAGGCTTTCTCGTTTATTGAAAGTTGCCCGTTTTTCCAAAGTGACTGCATATATTCTTCGTTTTACGAAAAAAGCTAAAATTTCCTTTAGAGCCAACGGCTTTAAATATGTTTTGACCCTTAGCTGTGTATTGATTTTGATTGGAGGCTTCGTCATACATTATGCAGAAGACATGAGCCTCCTTGATGGTTTTTGGTGGTCATTTGTCACTACTACCACGGTCGGCTACGGTGATATCTCCCCCAATACTGGTTTCGGCCGATTTGTTGCTATAATCCTAATGATTACTGGTATCGGTTTGATCGGGACATTAACCAGTACCCTTACTTCTTTTTTCTTAAATTTAAACCCACGGCATACATATAAGAACGATACTATTGATTTTTTGAAAAAGCAACTTGATAATATGGATAATTTGAGCGATGAAGACATCGACCACATTTGTGGGATACTAAAGACATTCAAAAAGACAGACAAAAGATCGGAATTAAGTTGATTATAAAGAAGTAGGGAGTTTGATATGGAAGAAAAATCAAAAGTAAAACACCATCGGAATAAAATTCTAATTGTTTTGGCTACAATTTTTATTTTTTCTTTGCCTGCCTCATGCGGAAACAATAATGGATCTGTTTCACAAACCGAATCCGCATTCTTGACAAATGAATCGAAATCTGCTGCGTCTCCTACTCAAAGCGTTATTACTGAACCAGAATCTGCTACACCAAATATTGCAACCGAATCCAAATTCCCGGAAGAAACGAAGCCGCAAGGACAGATTGAGGACGAATCCCATTCAAGCGGTGAAATGCAAGTACACTTCTTGGACGTTGGACAAGGCTTGTCTATTTTTATACAATCCGAAGGTCAATACCTCATTTATGATGGCGGCGACAGAAAGACTTCCAGTTTCGTTGTAAGCTATCTAAAGAAACATGGTGTAAGCCAAATAGACTATCTGATCTGCTCCCATTACGATTCTGATCACATGGCCGGGTTGATCGGATGCCTGAATGCTTTTGATGTAAAGACAGTGATTAACTCTGATTACGAGCACGACAGTAAACTATATGATTCTTTTATGAGTGCTGTTGCTGATAATGGATTAACCGTGCAGCATCCAGAGGTTGGAAGCGAGTTTGTTTTTGGCTCCGGTAAGTTTACAGTACTTTCTCCCTCCAAAATTGTTGCGGACAGCAATGCTAATTCTGTAGCAATAAAACTTGTGAACGGAAATAATTCCTTTATTTTCACCGGAGATGCAGATCATAAAAGCGAATCGGCTATGTGTACATCCGGGATAGATTTGGATTGTGATGTACTATCTCTTGGCCATCACGGATCTGCTACTTCTACTAGCTATGCGTTCTTGGAAAAAACAGTTCCTGCATTTGCAGTGATATCCTGCGGCGCTGAAAACCTATATGGCCACCCCCACAAGGACACCTTGGAAAAATTGGAGAGCATGGAAATAAACATATTCCGTTCGGATAAACAAGGTACCGTGATTGCAACCAGCAATGGCAAGAAGATTGTATGGAGTACCAATCCTTGTAATGACTATTCTCCTGGGGAAGAAAGCGATTTGGGAACGCAGCTGCAAGGTGATCCCCCCGTCCAGTCTGAGTCCAGTTCAACAGAATCCAGGGCAGAATCTTCCGGTACAGTTGTTTATATAACAGATACCGGCAGCAAATATCACAACAGTGGATGTAGACACTTAAAGAAAAGTAAAATAGAGATATCTCTTTCCGATGCAAAATCGCAGGGGTATGACCCATGCGGCACCTGTAAGCCGTAGCAATGATTTTTTGCACCGTCGCAAATAAAATATATTTTGTGCAGAATTGCACAATCCCTTTTAACATTATTTCAACCTTATCCTGTTGCGACACATCCACTGACGAAAAATCCGCATCTTTTTTTGTCCGGTAGTATTTGCAGCACTCCGGATATTATCACTATTACTTTGTATTTCATGTATATTTTTTTATATGAAAAAATATAATATGCATTCTGCGTTGTCTTCAATTTTTACAGCAAGCACTACGTTCACTCTTGCTCCATTTTCTAGTCTGGCATCTACAATCGGCACAGATTCATTTACGATGCGGTTGCATCTTCCTGCAATCTGCTGTATAATATCCTCCAGTTTTTCTTTCGATGAAATGCGCCTTTCCCATTTACTTAAAGTCCAGAAGCTCCTTTTTCATATTACGAATCAGAGATTCTTTATCTGTCATTTTTCTCCTCCTCACGAATCAGTTTTCTGACAAAATCACCCAGTTCACCCCAAATAAGCTGCTCCACATAACATTCTCTGTTTCCAAAGCTGTTATGGAATGGCATCTTCAGCTTTTTCGTCTTCCCCAAAATTTCTTCATATTCTCCGATTCGCAGCACAGATTCATATTGTTCCAGTTTTGCGATGGAAATACTATCTTCTCTAACCGGCATATAAATACGGTCGCATCGGTTTATAAGTTCATAAAGTTCGTCCACCAGGTCGCCAAAATCTATAATGATCGTGTCATAGGTACTATAAATTTGAATCTGCTCCAGCAGCATTAACCATTCATTCAAAGTAACACTTCGAATATCCTGTGGTGAAAATACAGGCGGTATATAATCCAGATTGCCCAGATTATGCACCATTGCGCTTAATTTGTAGATCAAATTACCACTATCTTGTCTTGCAAAATACATTAAATCTGAAATATTTGATTGAAATTCTTTTCCCATCAGGGATTCAAATCCGGCATAATCCTCCAAATTAATATACAGAACCGCTTTCTCTTTCGCCAAAATCTGTCCAAGAGTCAATGCAAAAGATGTTTTAAGCGTCCGCTTGATTGGTGAATATACTCCCAGAATTTCTACCTTTTTCTTGAGCAGGAGCTGTGGAGACGGCGCTTTTTCTGCGGCATAAAGATCCATAACCTCTGCAATAAGGCTGTCTGATGCCTGATATTTATAAATCGCAGGATATTCAGAAAGCTCTTCAATTAACTCCCCTTCTGACAAAATCATGATTCTGCCTATAGGTAATTTCTTTACTTCATTACACATTGCCTGTGCTGAAATAAGCAGTAGTTCAATATCCTGTTCTTTGGCAAAGGAACTCAAACTCTTAACACTGGTAAATGCCTGTATTTCAAAACCGGAGCCCTGCTTTTCGTAAATATACTCCATAAGGTTATAAGCATACGACGTTTCCAAATCGCACACTGCAAAAATATTCTTTTTCAATAAATTCCTCCTATATATAAAATTATACTTATCAAAATAGGAATACTAAAATAGAAATGGCTGTCTGATTCCTCTACTTTCCGATAAGGTCTCCACTCCTTTGTTTCTGAATAATTTTGAAAATAACTGATAAAATACCGGATACGACGTTTTAAATTGCGTCGCTTGAGAATAAGGAACATAGAAATGATTCCTCCTGCCAGAATCGCAGCTGCTATACATGAAAATATTGCGGAGGCTCCCATAAATCCTCCTAATACAGCCAACAATTTAATATCGCCGGCTCCCAGCATCCTAAAGAAAAAAAGAACTGCCAATAATAA
>Ga0153921_1001265_pt1 | contig 11608 bp, 10 predicted proteins | sample TSNJ005MetaG_FD_104691 | JGI IMG/M metagenome (GOLD analysis project Ga0153921, IMG submission 104691) | Attine ant fungus gardens microbial communities from New Jersey, USA - TSNJ005 MetaG | ecosystem: Host-associated > Fungi > Mycelium > Unclassified | place: USA: New Jersey, Brendon T. Byrne... | reverse complement strand
ATAGCGGAGCTCCTAAAAATGCTGGCCAATGAGAACCGGCTGATGATATTTTGTGCGCTGATGGAGCGGCCAATGACGGTGGGCGATATTGCAAAGCATGTGCCGAATATCACACAGTCGGCGTTGTCACAGCATCTGACATTACTAAAGGCGCACGGAATTCTTGACTTCAGCAAATCCGGCCAAAGCATTACCTACTCCATTGCTGACCATCGGGTGGAAGAAATTATTCATGTGCTGAAAAAGTATTACTGCGACTGAATCATCCAATGCCGAAGTGGCAATAATGGCTTGTACCGAAGTAAGGAAATATACAATAAGGAAGGAGCAACAATTTGGAACTTAACAGACAAACGATGAAAAAGCTTTTGTCTCTCTTGTGTTTTGGTATCGTATTATATTGGGCGCTGTACCATCCTCATGATGTGAGGGACGCAGTTATGAGGGTATTTGCTGTTTTTTCGCCCCTCATTTTCGGCCTTTGCTTTGCCTTTGTCGTCAATATTCTGCTAAAAGCTGTGGAAAATCTCTGGAACCGCCTGTTGCGAAAAAAGCAAAATGTATGGATTGACAAATGCAGGCGTCCGGTCTGCCTGGTCATCTGCATTACGGTGATTCTTGGTGTGTTGCTTGTGCTGCTGGTAATCATTATTCCGCAATTAAAACGAACGGTTCAGTCGGTTGTTGTCATGCTTCCGCAATATGCACAGTATTTGGAAGAGCAGTGGCTAAAACTGACGGATTTGCTGGCCGCTCAATCCATTCAACTGCCCCAGTCTGACCTTGATCCAAATGAAATTGGCAGAATGGCGGGACAATTTTTGACCGCAAGCGGGCATTCCGTTTTCAACCGGACCGTTGATATTACAACGTCGATTTTTTCCGGCGTACTCAATGCCGTGCTGGGATTGGTATTTGCCATTTATATTTTGCTGCAAAAGGAAAAGTTATGCGGCCAGCTGAAAAAATTATTGTATGCTTTCCTTCCTGGCGAAAAAGTAGTTGCCATTTTGGATATTACCGACTTAATCAACAAGACATTCACAAATTTTGTCACCGGACAGATCACGGAGGCTGTTATCATTGGCGTATTGTGCTGGGCGGGTATGAGTCTGTTTGCCATGCCATATGCGGCCATGATTTCCGCATTGGTAGGCTTCACAGCACTGATCCCTATGTTTGGCGCCTTTATAGGCACTGCGGTCGGTGTGTTTCTGATTCTGACGGTCGATCCCGTGAAAGCCTTTTGGTTTATCATCTTTATCATCGTTCTGCAGCAAATTGAGGGCAATCTCATCTATCCACGAGTCATGGGACAATCCATTGGCTTGCCGGGGTTGTGGATTCTGGTGGCTGTGATGGTGGGCGGCGGCGCTTTTGGTCTTTGGGGCATGATCCTGGGTGTGCCGCTCGCAGCCGTTTTGTATACGTTGCTTCGAAGGGCTGTACAGCGGAGACTGGATCACACGGACGCAGACGGATATGCCTGATACCGAAATTTAAATCTTTTTGAGGCAGTATAATTCGTGCGAGTTATACTGCCTCAATTCATTAGATTATATTATTTTCCTAAAGATGAATTAATAGAATCGTTCACGGATGGTTGCTTTATAGCTTCCGAGATTTTCCTTGAAAAGGATAGTCACAGGCGCACATTTTTCGATGCACTCGCGATTCTTCAGGATTTGATGCAGATATAGCTGCTGTACGGCGTTATATCCCTGGGAAAAAGGTTGCTGCGAGATCAGGCAGTCAATCATGTCTGATTCAAGGAGTTCTATATTCTTTGGGATTGCATCGTATCCGATGATGGCGGGCCGGGCTTTAGCGTATACCTGACGAATCTCTTCCATATAGAGATAGGTGTAGGTGTTGGTGATAAATATGCCATTAAGTTTTGGATGCGTGGTAAGAAAATTCTGCAATTGTTCTTTTATATTGTTGGTATGGTCAAGCAGACAGTTGCTGACTGTAATATTTTTTCGTTCTGAAAAATAGCTACTGTAACTAGCCATTCGTTGTTCAGAGGAATTCTGCTTGCCTTTATAACCAATGGCAGCAAAGTTTTTACCATCAGGTTTTAGCATCATCATGATTTTGGCAGCTGTTTTTCCGGCCATGGAGCAATTCTGTGAGGTATCGATCAGAGGAGCTGCCCCCGGATAACTCATATTAACAAATGCATACGGAAGTTCGTTGATTTCGGCAAGAAGCCGCTCCACTTCCTCTGATGAATTCGGTGCCAAAACCAGACCGTCAATGTCCTGATCAAGGAGCTGCTTTCCGACATGATAAAGACTGGTTTCCGGAGAATCGTTGAAATATCCAAAAATCAGTTGTGCAGACAGTGATTTCATATCCTTTGAAGCGGCAACACAGCCGTCGTGCAGAATTTCCCAATAGCTATTATCTCCGCTTTGAAACTCTCTGATGAGAACTCCGAATTTGTACTGCTTATTTAATCGCAAATTGCGGGCATATTGATTAGGCTCAAAACCATCTTCCCGAATAATATCTTGTACAAGTTTGATCGTTGCCGCAGAGACACGCCCTCTGTTATGAAGGACACGATCCACTGTGGCAGGAGATACGTTGGCTTTTTTTGCAATTTCTGAAATGGTCATAGTAATTTTCCTCGTATATATGTGTAATGATTTCTTTAAATGATAACGGAAAGCATGACAGATTGGGCTGGTCTTATAGGGATAATAATTAAATCTTATCATATTATAAAAGAATGTCAAGATTTGCCAACTGAAAATATAAAATCAGGTATTTATATTTGAAAAGTTTTTGGTTATTTTGTAACATTGAAGTTGACAAATATACGAATGATATGTATAATATGCATATGCGGGTTCGATACCGCAAAATAGGACGCGTGTAAGAGAAAGGAGAAGTAGGTATGAAAAAGCAGATGAGAGTATTATTGGCAGTTGGGTTGACAGCAGTCATGATGATGGGCTGCAGCGGTACAGAAAAAGTACCGGCGGAGAGTGAAAGGCAGACGGAGAAAGTCCTGGAACAGGTTCAGCCTGCGGACGAAAAGGAAGTGACTGGCGAGAAGCCGGACAAGGTTTACACCGTAAAGATTTCCACTCAAAACTCTGAAAACACACCAATGGTTCAATCTATGCGCCAGCTTGCGGACAGTTTAAATGAAAAATCGGGAGGAAGACTGAATGTAGAGGTTTATCCATCCGGAGTTCTCGGCTCTGATGAGGATCTGATCGAGCAGGCAATGCAGGGAGTCAATGTAGTTGTACTTACCGACGCATCCAGAATGAGCAGCTATGTACCTGACATGGCGGTATTTGGAATGTCCTACTTCATCGATAACTATGATGAAGCTCTGGCAGTGACCAGGACAGATGTTTATGCAGAGTGGATCAAGGAGCTCAGTGAAGAAAATGGAATTCGCTTATTTGCATTCAACTGGTTTGCAGGTCCAAGATATTCTTTCATCAACAAGGAAGCAAAAGTACCTGCAGATTTCAAGGGAATCAGATTAAGAACCGGTGGCGGCGCAGCCTATTTTGAAGGAGTAACAGGACTTGGAGCAACACCTGTCAATATGCCTCTGAATGAGACCTACAGTGCCATATCTTCAAAGGCAATTGACGGTTGTGAAGGTACTGCTATTGCAGCAGTCAGCAACAGATACTTTGAGGTTTGCAGCTACTGCATTCTTACTGGGCATTTCCAGTTGATCAATGGCCTTATGTGCGGTGAAGTGTGGTTCAAGACACTTCCGGAAGATCTTCAGGAATTGATGAGCGCTGAGATCGAAGCATATGGAATCGTTGAGTCCGAAATGGCACAGGAAGCAACCAAGGAGGCTCTTAATGAACTCAAAAATCAGGGCATGACCCTTGTAGAGATCGATAAAACACCATTTATCGAGGCATCAAACGCAGGCTATGAGAAATTGGGTTTATCTGAACTGCGAAAAGAGATCTATACACAGATTGGGAAATAAACCCTGTTGGCACAAGAATAGGCAAGATAAAAGCAGATAGGGAGGAATCTATGGACGTAATAAAACAAATATATAAAAGCTTTATAAAAGCAGAGGAAATCGTTCTTGGCGTACTGCTTGCAGCAATTACCATTCTTGTTTTCGGTTCCGCCATTGCGAGATCGATAAATTTACCGATTATTTGGGCGACAGACCTTTCCACATTCTTCTTTGCCTGGGAAGTGTTTTTGGGCGGTGATTTCCTAATCAGGAATACGTCACTTGGCGGAGTGGAACTAGTCGCAGACCGCCTTCCCTCTAAGATTCAGAAAACGCTTAAATTGCTGTGGTTTGTATTGATTATAGGTTTCTGCGCAGTTCTTACATTTTATGGGATCAAACTTTGCCTTTCGAATACAAAGAGAACGTTTCAGGCTATGAATTTCAGCTACAGCTGGTGTACATTGTCTGTTCCGTTTGGATCCATTTTGATGATCATCTCTTCTGTTATTCGAATGAAAGAGGTTTTGCATACCCCAGCAAGTTACTGGAAACAGATGGACGGAAGAAGTAAGGAGGAAGTAAGATGAGTGGTATGGGTGTTGCAATAATCATTTTTATGTTCCTGCTTTTATTTGGAATGCCTATAGCGTTTGCTATCGGTATTTCCGGATTGACCTTTTTTCTGGCGACACCAGGTCTGCCGCTGACAGTAGTTGCCCAGAAAGCAATTTCAACGACACAGTCCTTTACCATGTTGGCAATTCCGCTATTTATCTTTGCCGGAAACCTGATGAATAACACGGGCATCACGAAGCGACTGGTAAAGCTTGCCGATGTTCTGACAGGACATATGTATGGAAACATAGCACAGGTGTCCTGTATCCTTTCTGCTCTCATGGGCGGCTGTTCAGGTTCTGCTGCAGCAGACGCTGCCATGGAGTGCCGTCTGTTGGGCCCGGAAATGATAAAACGTGGTTATTCCAAAGGTTGGTCAGCGGCCATTAATGGTTGGTCATCACTTATTGTGTGTACGATTCCGCCATCTATGGGTCTTATCCTGTATGGTTCTGTTGGCGAGGTGTCTATTGGCAGGTTGTTTACAGCCGGACTGATTCCGGGAATCCTGATGACAGTATTGCTTATGATTACCGTGAGCATCAGCGCAAAGAAACGCAATTATACGCCTGCCCGCAGTGAGCGTGCGACTTTGAAGGAAATACTTTTAGCCGTCAAAGACAGTATCTGGGCCCTTTTATTCCCAGTCTTCCTTATCGTATTCCTGCGGTTCGGAATTATGACAGCCTCTGAATCAGGCGCATTTTCTGCACTATATGCAATGTTTGTAGGAAAGTTTATTTATAAGGAACTTACATGGCAATCCTTTATTACCTCGGTGCAAGACAGTACGAAGGATATCGCTGCTGTAGCCCTGGTCCTTGCACTTTCCGGAATTTTCGGATACGGTATTGTATATGAAAGTATTCCCCAGGTTATGGCAGAGGGACTTATGGCAATCACAACCAATCGATATGTGATGTTAGGCATTATCTGCCTGCTTGTGATATTCATGGGAATGTTCGTTCAAACCACAGTGATATGCCTTATGATGACACCAATTCTCATTCCGGTGGTGAGATCCATGGGGATTGACCTTGTTCATTTCGGACTTATTATGATGACATGCTGCACGAGCGGTATCATGACACCGCCTGTAGGAACTGCATTGTATGCAACGTCTTCTATTATTGATTGTTCGCCAGAGGAAACCTTTAAGGAAGGCCTGCCGTTTTTTATGGCAATCCTCTGCACAGTAGCAATCATGGTTTTCTTTCCGAATATTGTACTTTGGCTGCCGAATCTTTTGTTTGATTAATGCAGTGATCCAGTGAAAGGAGGTTTGATGTGATTCAATTTACTGAAAAACAAGTAGAAATGTTCAGAAGCAGAGGGGCACAGACACAGGAGATGATCAATTGGCTCCTTGTGGAAACAAAGACGGTCAGAGAGCATGAGCTGGTCATCCCCAAGACCGGGCGGGCTACCTGGCAGCTTTATTACTATTGTCCGGACTGCTCTGTACGTCTGGAGTTTGATATAGACAGCCCGAAATCCTACCGATGCCCTCTTTGCCAAAAGAGTTTTCAGGGCGAACCATATGAGGGTGCCTGGTGGAGATGGCTCAATACCTTCAACTATGTAAATACTTATTATCTCGGTTTGTTGTATCTTCTTACAGGCGACAAGCAGTATGGAGAGCGGGCGAAAGAGATAATCCTTACTTATGCTGCATACTACCCGGACTATGAGGTTCATGGGGATATTCCGTACAATAATCCCGGCAGAGCAAACAGCCAGACTCTTGATGAAGCAATCTTTTTGAGATATTTTGCGTTCAGCTATGATCTCATCGAAGATATGCTCAGTAATAAAGAAAAGGAGTTAGTCAAGAAAAATCTGTTCAGAATAGGCGTGGACTTCCTAAGAGAATATCGTAAGGATCAGCTCCATAACCACGAAGTGGATGTGGATTCTGCAATGGCAGTATTAGGAATCATTCTGGATGATGAAGAAATGATCCGTCATGCATTATATGAGCGATATGGGCTATATGACCAGCTTGAGAAAGGAATGCTGAAGGATGGATTCTGGTTTGAGTGTTCAAGCTGCTATCATTTCTTTGCTTTGATGAACTTCTTCATGTTCGAAAAGTTTGCTGTTAACACCAGGTGGAGCAATATAAAGCATCCTAATTACAGGAAGATGATTCTGTTTGCATGCAAACTGCTAAAGAGTGATTACAGGCTCCCCATGCTGAATGACTGTCAGATCTATCAGGGGGACCCTGATGCCTATGAGTGCTTTGAGTTCGCCTATGCACAGCTGAAGGAAAAGGAAATGCTTGCAGTATTGCAGCGCAAATACAAAAACAAACCACGCTGCGGCATGGAGTCATTTTTCTATGGCGTGGAAGTTCTGCCGGAAGAACCGGTAGTGGCCGCTATGGAGGATTATCACGATGAGAGCGGTTCTGGCCTGACGGTTCTGCATCGAAAGAATGACCAATATCTTCTGTTCAAACATGGTCCTTTCGGTGGCGAGCATGACCATTATGATAAGCTGGAATTTTCTTATGCTTATGGAGGAAAGTCTGTTTCCACTGATTTGGGAACTACCGGATACGGTGCTCATCTTCACTACGATTATTTCAAAAATTCGATTACCCATAATACCATTGTTCTCGATGAGGAGAATCAGGCTCCTGCCTGCGGACAGGTCAGACGATTTGAAAATAGCGGCGACTTCAGCCTGATTGATGCACAGGTGGTATGGTCAAAGGATTATGAGCTTCCGGACTCCTTCATTATCAAGCAGTGGAGCGATGAAGCCTATGAAGGGTCTCATTTCAGACGCCAGATAATATTCTGTGATGATTTTATTGTAGATCTGGAGACGGTGAATTGTCCGCAGTGCAGGAGGATTGACAGCAGCCTGCATTTTTCAGGAGTGCTGCTGGAGGGAATGGGGCCGGAGGAAGAGGCAGCAGGTCATATGAACAAACTGGGAGAAAAGGAGCCCTACAGCCATCTGACCGATTGCATCGCGTTTATGGCCGACAAAGCATCCCATCTGGTTTATAAATCAGAAGATATTGTGACAGATTTGTTCTGTATGCCGATCAAAGGACTTTTGGTTCATGCAAAGGGTCCGGGAAATCCTTCCAATACCTTAATCCCATATGTTATCGAGAGAACCGAGGGTATGAAGGCATGCTTTGCTCATGTTTTGTCCAGCAGAAATGAGAAGGATGAAGCAAAGGTTCTTGGGGTAGAGTTTGTTCCAAATGACAAATATCTGCATATAACAGTCAGAACAGTTTCAGGTTGCCGTGAATTTGATTTGGAAATGGAGTAAAGGTATGAAACCATTTATGGATAAAGATTTTCTTCTGGAAGGTGATACCGCAAGAGAATTGTATCATCGTTTTGTGGAGGGGCTGCCACTGTTTGACTATCATTGCCATCTTCCGGCAAAGGAGATAGCAGAAAACCGTCCGTTTGATTCCGTTGGCGAATTATGGCTGGCACATGACCACTATAAGTGGAGGATGATGCGCTCATGTGGAATATCCGAAAAGCTGATTACCGGGAAAGTGTCATGGTATGAAAAATATATGGCATTCGCATATGCGCTTCCTTATGCGGTGGGGAATCCTGTTTATCACTGGACGCATCTTGAACTTCAGCGGTATTTCGGCATTTTAGAGCCATTGAACGCTGAAACTGCGCAAGCAGTGTGGGACAAAACGACAGCAATGCTGTCTAACGGCAGCTTTACTCCCTGGCATATCATGGAATCTTCCAATGTGGATACGGTCTGTACCACAGATGATCCGGTTGATTCTCTGGAGTACCATAAAATGCTTGCAAAGAGTGATTTGAAGACCCGTGTTGTTCCTGCTTTCAGGCCGGATAAGGCTTTAAAGCTTGATGAGGTGGGGTACCCTGAATATATCCAAAGACTTTCGGAGGTCAGCGAAACAAAGATAGTAGATTTCGGCTCTCTTGTTTGTGCGCTTGAAAAGAGGATGGCTGCGTTTGATGATGCGGGCTGTTTTGCCAGCGATCATGACATGTGTACTGTGTTCTATCAGATCGAGGATGATGAAAGTGTTGACCAGATATTTAAAAAGGCTTTGAATGGTGAGAAATTAACCGGGGAGGAAATCAGTACATTTAAGGCGACGCTGCTGTGCAAGATGTGTGAAAGCTATGATAAGCTTGATTGGGTTATGGAGCTGCATATTGGTTGTAACCGAAATGTCAATGAGTTAGGAGTCAGGAATATCGGACGGTCATCCGGATTTGACTCACCTGGCGATCAGGAGATTGCCAGACCGCTTGGTGCCTTGCTGAATCAGCTGAATCTCCGTGGAATTCTGCCTAAGACCATTCTCTTCTGTATGAATCCAAAGGATAACTGGGTATTGGCAAGTCTCGCCACAACATTTCAGTCGGAGGGAACTCCGTCAAAAATCCAGTTTGGAACGGCATGGTGGATGCAGGACCATATTCCGGGTATGATGGCACAGATGGAAGCATTGGCAAATACCGGTGTTTTTGGACATTTTGTGGGAATGCTTACGGACAGCAGATCCTATCTTTCCTATACCAGGTTTGAGTATTTCAGACGGGTTTTATGCAATTATCTGGGAAAACTTGTTGAAGGCGGCCAGTATCCGGCAGATATGAAAACACTGGGAGAGATTGCCCGGAATATAAGTTATTTTAATGCAAAGAATTATTTCAAATCATAAGAGCATTGTTTGTGTAAGGGGCTGTCCTGAAAATGTAACTTCGGGACAGCCCCTTGCAAGTACAGCAAATAAACATGATAAAAGATAGTGGTGGCTACAAATATAACCGAAATTCATTGTCAAACGGCTGGTTATAGAGTAAAATAGTTCTTGTATAACTCGAAAAATTTTATTCAGATAAATGGAGCAATAGACGAATGGAAACTAAAGTACAGATTTCAAAGCATATGCAGCAATACCGTACGAATGATGTGAAGATGCTTTATGAACTTATGAGTAAAATTCTTCTGGGAAATAATGATTTTCGATTGGCAGAACTGGTAGACACAGATGATGTACGATCAGTCATAGAAAATGAAACGGGAGAGAAGATTGATTTTCCAATCGAGTCAGTGATCGGAAAAGAAAAACTTGCTGTTTGGAAGAAAATCGACAGTATAGAATATAATGGGACAAAATTGAAGAAAGCGGACAGAGTGGAGCTAATCGCTGATGTTATGAGTGACGAAACTCTGTTTGAAGGTTTTTGCCTGGCTTTTTATGAGTCAGATGAGTATTTGGAAAATCTCTGTGGTAACTATGGCTGCACAGAGCAATATTACGAATTATTAAAGGATCCTGTCTATCAGAAGAGAAAGAAACATATGCGTCTGATATCAGAATATGTCAGAGCAGCGGTCAATCTTTATGGTGTCATCCATATTGCGGAATTTTTGGAAATCTTGAAGGGCTATGAAAAGGGATTAGAGGATTTTCACGGATATGGCAGAGAAACCGGAACGTACCAAAATACAATCATGTTCCAACCGCGATATTTGGGGATATATAGCCTGCAGCACCTGATTGGTGATGCAGTGCCGACTTTATGTACTACAATGGACGGACTTTTGCTTCATGCATGTTTTATAGAGGATTTTCTTCAGGAAACCGAAGATATAATGAAATTCTTTGCTTCGAAAAATCGAGAAATCATGGAAATGGATCTTGATGAGTTTTTTATAGCAGCCAGTGAAGAAACATCTTATCGTATCCTGTTGCTTGAGGCGAGGGATAAGCAAATATATTTGCCATCGAAAAAGGAGTTCTTACGGTATACCGATGAAAATTATTATGAAGTGTCAGCTGCCGAGAAGCGGTTCAGGCAGTATCTAGAGAAAAAGTATTTGGCGAATTTTGGTCGTGTTGCGAAAAAAGTTGGAATATCCACAGCAGAATGCATCGATGATTTCATGAGAGCTCTGCATGATCAGGCAACGGATGTTGGAAAAAGTGGAGAGGAACGGGATCCGCATGAATTTGTCCAGTTTGTATTTACTGCCATACAAGGATGTGATATTCATGTCGAAAACATGGATGAAGCAAATGAAATTCTGGGATATGCAGTAAGGATGATGAATTCTGTGCGTTTGTGGATAAATCGAGGCAATTCACCAGAAGAACTGTCGCATAAGATGCCGATGAATCCCAATCAAACAACAGTGGTACCGGTAAGTTCCGGGGCGGCCAGAATATTAAGTGAAGGAAGAGAAGAGCTGGAACATATGGGACTGAATATCGATCTTGATGCAGCGGCAACCGATGTTTCCACATTCTCTTTTGCAGATGGAATCAATGGAAAAAGTCAGAAGATTGTAAAAAAGGTATATCCGAATGATCCGTGTCCATGTGGTAGCGGGAAGAAATTTAAGAAATGTTGTGCCAAAAGACAATAGGAGGTATATTAATTTGGAAAAATGGAGAAATGTAACAAAGACATTTTCAAAAGCGCAAAGACATTATAGGAACATGTATTTAGAAATATGTGAAGTATTTAATGATGAATTAGAAGTAAGTCTTTTTTCTTCAAAAGTAGAATCATATGAGATATACTTTTCCTATGGAATAATGTACGGAATTATTTATGCAGAAGAAGAAAATGCTGCTTTAAAGTACGAAGAGGTGAAAAAAGAACTGGAATTAGAATACCGCCAGCGTAAGGAACCATCAAGTGAGTTTATCAATGAATTTGCTGAGAAGCATAAGGTATGTTTACCAAATGATATTTTTTTTGATGCATCATCTCTTTTTGAATAGTGTGAAGACGTTGTTGCCGATGGCATGGGCACCTTTAGGCGGGAAAAGAAGCAAAAACTCTGATAAAAAGCTATCATGTTGATTTAGATTGACACAAATTGTCGGTTCTCTTATAATTATATAAAAAATATGTGTTTAAAAAAAGAATAATGGAAGAGGACAGCAGACATGACAATATCGTTACTGATTGCAGCAATTATTATCTTGCTTTGTGTGGTTTTAAACCGTGTATCTGATAAAGCGGGAGTTCCGCTTCTGTT
>Ga0153921_1001263_pt1 | contig 11628 bp, 14 predicted proteins | sample TSNJ005MetaG_FD_104691 | JGI IMG/M metagenome (GOLD analysis project Ga0153921, IMG submission 104691) | Attine ant fungus gardens microbial communities from New Jersey, USA - TSNJ005 MetaG | ecosystem: Host-associated > Fungi > Mycelium > Unclassified | place: USA: New Jersey, Brendon T. Byrne... | reverse complement strand
GTTCTTCTTCCTGATCCACGACGAAACGTCGTCGCACGAATCCGTGATTCCGGTGACGGTGCCGCCCGGCGGTCACATGAGTGTCAACCCCGATGGCACGGTCACCGTCTTCGACGCCGACGGAAACCCGGTCTCGACAATCGATGCCCCGTGGGCGTACGACGCAAACGGCACACCCATCCCGACGCATTACGAGATCCGGGACGGGCAACTCGTCCAGGTCGTCGACACCACTGGCATCGAGAACGTGCTGTATCCGATTTTGGCGGACCCGGAAGATCACACACAGAGCGGCAAGAAGGCTCCAGCTCCGGCGCGCCCGACCAAAATCTCCGGTGAGGACGACGGCACCCGCCCGGAGGACGGTCAACATTGGAACGAGCCGCCACCAGTCCAAGGCCACAAGGCCCCCAATCCGCCAGTCCAGAAACCGAAACCCACCCAACCAACAGCCCCACCCGCGGTGGAGCCCGAACCACAAGTCCCTGAGCAGGCTCCGGCGCAAGTGCCGGAGCAGGCTCCGCAGCAGTCGCCGGCCGCGGACATCGGCGGGGACGGACCAGGTGCCGGGACATCCCCATCCATCGACCCAGCGCCCGCTACACCGGACGAAACCGACACACCCCAAGCAGAATTGGCAGGCTTCTCGATTTCCTCTGTCGCAGAGGCCGTGGTGGGCGGTGTGTCGTTGGCGGTGGCGATTGCGAATTTCTTCGAGCAGATCGCCCGCGGTGCCAGGTTGGACGACCCCGCTGTACTCAAGGACCTGCTGAACCTGCGCGAGTTGGCGCTCAAGGCCGGACTGAACTTCTACTCACTGCTCATCGAAGAGATCGCGAAGCTCTCCGAGGAGCAACGAGCAATCATCAATGCTGTTCTCAATCCGTTGGCGACGATACCTCCAGTGCGTACCGTGCCGTCCGGGCCGGCAACGAAACCATCACCGACGAAGCCGAAACCGCGCCCTGGGCCCCGCCTGCCTGGCGATCCTCAACCCGACGATCCCACAGGACCGCAAGATCCATCCGGCCAACCAGATTCACCCGATCCGACCACACCGTCGGATCCGGGTTTCGAACCACCAGTAGACCCCGGCACCACCACACCTGGATACGTTGACCCCGAACAACCTTCGGCTCCCGAACCCGGCGAGCAGCCATCCGTCGATCCGGTCAACCCGGGCCACATCCCGATCGATCCCGAAACACCCGGTGCGCCCCAACAACCCGGTCCCCCGGATTTCGACCCCTTCGATCCCGACCCGAGCACGATCCCACAGCCAGGTGCCATCAAAGATCCGACAGAGCGGCCCTCTACCCCAACCCCTGGGACGACATCACCCGATACACCGCTCCCCGGCGTACTAGTGCCACCATCAGCAGCTATCGAGCCGGGCCCAGCCCGGACGCCGAGAACTCCGCCAGTCATTCCTCCTGATTCGCCGCCACCTACTCAGGACCAGGTCGTTATCGACCATGTGGAGCCGATATTGCAGTATCTGGCGTCTCTGGCATGGCGGACCGTACTTGAGCGGAACGGGACACACCTACCCCCGTGGCTACTCGGCATTTTCGCGCATTCGATGTTTGAAGGATTCGTCCGCAGTATTCTCTCTCCACAGGTCGAGCAGCTCTTTCCTGGCGTTGAGTTACTCCCGGAAGTATCGTTCAGGCCGATCGAGGGGGGACCGGAAGTCGCGGTTCGAGGTGAGCCGGGAAGCTTCCGGCCTGACGTCGTATTAGTCCGCACGATCGTCGATGCATTGGGTACTGCGACACCGACTATTCTGCAGGTGTGGGATCTGAAGACCGGAAACGCGGCGATCGATCGTGCCTGGGCAGAGAATGCCGCGCAGTTCCTGCAGATTCCGTTGAACTGGATCAAGAATCTTTTCCCTGAAGCGATGGACAACGAATGACGTTCGATGGACAGGATGTGTACAGATGAGCGATGACAAGCCTAAGCCTCCGAAATCGGTCAGTGAGGTGCTCGAATCCCTAGGAATGGACCGAGATCAGTTGCGGGCGATGGCGAAAGATGCCATCGCGGATCTGACTCCGAAGAAAGGGAGAGGCGCCGCCTGGGAGAAGGTACTGGACACGGCGGCGGAGAGGCTCGGCCCGAACTGGACCATCATCGGAAACGGTTTGCGAGCGGAACTACTGCACACTCCGGTGCGATGGTTCTTCGACACAGTCGGGATCGACCCTATCCCGAACCGAGAACGGCTGATTGTCGGGCACACACCGCTCTTCGAGCCTCTTGTTCCACGTGCGATCACCCTCACGCAGGATAGTTCGGACAGTAGGCTCCGAGACAAAGAGTTTCGGCGACTGCAGATCGACATCTTCGACACCGATTCCGCTGCGGCACTGGTCACGCGGTGGGCTCAGGGACCCGCAACGGAACTGTTTGCTTTGAAGCCGATCGACGCCATTACCGCGTGGTTCGAAGACGCCTACCTAGCTCGCGATGAGCAGCACCGTACCAACTGGAAACTCTTGGCAGGCCTGCGTCTAATCGCCGATACAGGCTCACCGCTCGAGGTCATCGACAGCCAACTCGACTATCTCCGCAGCCGGGCTGCCGACCCGGCAGGTCCACTTGTCATGTTCTGGGAACAGTTTCGTGAGGTAACCGCTGCCGGTGATCGAGAGACGACACTGCGGTGGCTCGACGAGCATCGACGTGCCACGGTGCGTGAGCACTACGCGCTACCGGATTCGGTGTTCGCCGACGTTCTCGACGACTTGGGCAACGGCTAGCCATGTGAGTACAAGAATCTCGAATTTGCTTCGACCACAACACTTCAGGGAAATGAGAATTCAATGGACCACTGGGTCGTCGTCCCGGAACAGCCAGGGTTTGTCGGGGATCGCGCAGTTGTCGATACCGCAACCTCGCCGCCGACGATAGAGAGGGCGCACTTCGTGTTCACCCGGGAACCTACCGACGGACTGATCGGCGCGGGCCCGCTGGTGTTGGTGGACCGTGAGACCGCGGAAGCGCTCGAGGACAACGTCTTCGGTGAAGTGTCCCTTCATCCGGCGGACCTCGATACGGACCCGGCGTCGGGGTTGTTGCAGGTTCCCGGCTTTGTGTGGTGTCAGGTGCATGGGCAAGCGGGGATGCTCGATATCGGCCTCGCCGAGGACGGTCGCCTGGTGATGTCGGGGCAGGCGTTGCTGGTGTTCCACTCTTTCGGTGGCGGTATCGAGAACGCCACCATCTCCGAATGGATCGGCTGAGCCGATCTCTTACGACATGGGCTTTGCCGCAGTCAAACTATCTTGGGGTATGTGTTGGACGGTCTTCCGCTGCCTCGCGTCATCGCCGAGTGCTAACCTCGGGCTTTCGCGGTGAGCGCTTCGACGACGAGCAGTGGGCGTCGGTATACAAGACCGTGCGGGTGATTTTGCTCGGACTACTCCAACGACTGTCGCTGCCGGCGCACGATTGTGCGAAGTCGACTACCTCCTTTGAACTGGACCTGCGGCATGCCTCGGGTAGGTCGAGGTCTGCTCGAATGACACCGGCCCACGGTATCTGGTTGAACGGGGTCAGTCGCGGCGTGACGGTGAATCCCGTCTGGAGCCGAACGCCGTTGGCGTCAAATACGGAGTGAAATGTAAGGAAGGCTTGCCTAGCTAGGTTTGTCTCAACTTCAGTATCGGAGCTTGTCTCATCGGGTCTGTTTCCGCAGGTGTCTGTCTCGACTTCGGGCGATGGCGGCACTGCTGCCGCCATCGCCTGAAGGTGGGACGGATTTCAGATCTTGTGAGATCCTGCTACAAGCACCAATTCGATTCCACTAGTGCAAAATTCGGTTTGTCTACAGGTGGGGTAGTGCTGCAGTGAGGAAGACGATGCCGAAGGCGATTCCGGCAATGCCGGTGAGGATCCCGACCACGCCGGCGGTGTTGTCCCCCGGATCGTGTCCGGGGGTGTCGGGTCGGCGCGCTGCCAGTGCGGTTCCGATGGCGGCGGCACCGAGGAGGATGCCGAGGCCGAACATCCAGAATGTCAGTATCGAGAGTGCACCGAGCATCAACGCCATGTCGCTGTATTCATCGCTGTTGATCGGGCGGTGGTGATCCCACCAATCGGGCGAGGTGTGCGGGCGGGATTCGGTGTTGCCTGTGTTGTCGGATTGTTCGTGCGGGGGGATGGTTGATGCAGTCATGACGGCTAAAGGGTTCTCGTGCTGATTCTTTCGTGTAGTGGATGGGCCGATCGGCCATACGGGTGCAGAGGGGATCGAACGGCGGTGGGGATCGAACGGGCGGTGGGGTGAGTCCCGAGCACGCATCGCGTGTCTTCGGAACGCACCCCACCGTGGGAACGCTCGTCCGGGCCAGCAGGATCAGGCTTCGACCTGCACCTGCTTTGTCGCTTCGATGGTTTCGGTACGTGAGGGCGGTCCGGAGGAGACCTCGATCCGCCGCGGTTTCGCCTTCTCCGCGATCGGCAACGTCACCGTCAACACGCCGTTGTCGTACGAGGCGACGATCTGTTCGGCGTCGATGTCGTCGCTGATCGACAGCTGTCGTCTGTAGGTTCCAGCGAAACGCTCACTCGCCAGCCAGCTCACACCCTCTTCGGAGAGGGCCGTGCGATGCGCGGTCAACGTCAGAGTCGAGCCGTCGATGTGAACGTCCACCGAGCCGGGATCGACGCCGGGAAGATCGGCGTGCAGGACGTACTGGTCCTCGACCTTGTAGAGGTCCATTGGCATGAACCGTGGACTGCGTCCGTTGCCGGTTCCCGCGGCGAGGACGGACTTGGTGATCGCATCGATGTCGGTGAAAGGATCGAAACGAAGCACAGCAACACACCTCCCATGTCGTGAAACGAAAGGTCCCCGCCACTGTGGCGGTCGACCGAACTCACTGTGCGAGAACATGATAACCACACGAATTAGCACTCTGCAACTGAGAGTGCCAGATTTTTTCGAGGAGTGTCTCGGCCGCGAACAAGGCAGCATCGGAGCAGGAACAACGGCGGTTGCCAACCCCATGGGGTGGGGGCGGAACGGGAATTGCCGGTGTCGAGATGCTGTCAGCTGCCGGTCGAGTTCGTGCGGGATTACGACTGCCGCTGCGCCCAGCAAGATCGATGTTCGCGTACAACGGCGATTGCTTCAAACCCGTATTCTTGCAATGTGTTTCGATTCAGAAACTGCCGCGTCTCGTAGATTTCGAGTAGACAGGCGCGTTCTTCCATGGTGAGTTTGCGCTGACAGCCCTAAACTGCAGAAACGGCGGCGGGGGCTGACTTTGATGCGTGGTCAGCCCCCGCCCCGTATGCCCGGAACCTGTCGTGATGAACGAGTATCGCCGATTTCGGGAGTGCTTTGTAGTTGTGTTCGGGGCGGTCTGGCCTTGCTCGGTTCTTCGGGACACGAAGCAATGCAGAGGCTGTTTTCTCTCGCCCTCCTCAGGCGGATACGAAGGTCAGTTAATTCCGACGACTTCCTGGGCGATCGCCGCAAGTCTTGCCTGTGCAGCGGATACGATGCCGTGTCGGTTCTTGTGCGCTTCCTCGTACGCAACGATGTCTCGTACCTGTGCGGCGTCGGCCAGTTCCTTCACCGCGGAGACGGCCTGGGTGACGTTGAGTTCGTCGAAGTCTTCGATGGGAAGTTCAGCGGGGTCGAGTAACCCACTCGACTTGCGTACCGAACGGAAGACATCCGCGGCACCGTCAGCACCTTCTCGGCGAGTGACTTTCTCAGCCGTGGCGATGGCCGCATCCCTACTGGCCGACAGTGTTTTCACAGTCACGTCACCGGCATATGCGCCCCAGCTGATCAGCTCACCCAATACCGGCGGCGATGTGCGAACAGCGTCGATGGCACGGTCGAGACTGCGGGTGGACCAGGAGACCGGAACGTTGACCAGTCGAATGGCTGCTCCGGTGGCCGCTTGGAAGGGAGTGCGACGCAAAGCTGCCGGCCCCCCGAGAGCCTCCTCGGCAAGGACGGTGGTCAGCCAGTCCACAGTCGCGGAGTGTGCAGTGATGAGGCGGTCGGCCAACGCCGCGACGGTCTGATCGCCGCCGGCAGTGGCCAGGGCCTTGAGGTAGCGGGAGCGGTCGAGGAGTTGATGTTCGAGCGCAAGGTCTCCCAGTACAGCTTCGTCGAAGGGCTGGGCCTGTTCGACCATCGCTTTCACTCCTGCTGTCGCTCGTCCGAGGAACGGACCGACCGATTCCGGAACGCCACCCAGATCGCGAATCGTGGACTCGATGGAACTGGCCCTTTCTCGACCGTTCTCTGCGTTTTCCGTGAGTTCGCGTCGAACCGCTTCGGTTCTGGCCTGAGCGACGCGTGTTTCGGCGACCTGGATCTCGGCATGTGTCAGACCGAGGATGATGCGCAGCTGGTTGATCAAGGCGGACGTGGTTTCGGAGTTGCTCATATCGGGGTCGTCCCTTCGTCGGTGCGTGCTTTACATGATGTTCAGCTTGTGCTCGACGAGTGCTCCGCGGACCGCGGAGCCACCGCCGATACGCGGGCTACCCCGACCTACCGCCTAGTAACCACCGCAACTTCGCTGCGGATGTCGAACCGCATCGACGAGTAATTGGGCCAAGGGTGGCGAGGGCCGATTTCATGGTGGGGCGGCCTGATCCGTCCGCGAGGCTCTCGCAGTCCCTGTACCACCGCGCGTGTAGGTCGTTGGATACCGCGGACCAACATTCCGGATTCGCCGTGCGGCGGACGGGGTACCTCCAATGCGTCGTGACCCCGAAACTGATATGTCGGCGAAACAGGCTGCCGAGCAACCCGTTCGAGTGTCGGCAGGTTGCCTGAAGCGACGACCGGTCGGTGTCGATGCAGAGAGTGGGATACCAGTGAACGTGGAAAGTTCCGGGCACGTTGATGCCGGCCAAGAGGGTACGACTGGATCCGGAGCGAGTCCGGACACCGCTGACGGGGCGAAAGAACTCGCGGACGAGATGGACAAAAGATACGAGCCTGGATCGATAGAGACGGTCACGGTGCCCGGGACCGGCGGCACAGTCGCCGGGACAGCTTTCGCCGACCACGTCACGGAGATGTCGGACGAGAAGGTCGAAAACCTCGACGAACAGTTCTCGGAATTCCAGGCTCGTGCTGACGACAAGCATCATGAGGACTGACCCGGGGTCCATGCTCCGGTGTGCCAGATGGAATCGTGCGGAAACCCGACAGTCCAGGCGTCGCCGAATGCGGCGTTGATCAGATTGCCCGCCTTGATCTGGCTCGCGACGACCGTCTCGTGGTGGTCGAGAATGACTCCGACGTAACCGTTTCCCGATACCGGAGTCGCCGCCGAGGCAGATCCTGCGCCGGCAACCGCCACAGCTCCAGCAGCCGCTGGGATGGCCAGAGCGGCAACGAACTTGAGTGCACGTGTCATCGAAAGGGCCTTTCTTCGTTCGGATCTAGTCAGGAGCCGAATCCGGTGTCTCGAAACCAAAATAGGTGGAGGGGGCGTGCCAGTGAACGCCATTTGGCAAATAATCGGCAACCCTATGGGTTTACTTGGGAGTCAGATCACATCGGTGGGATTGTTTCGCCGCGGTCGGGGTGCCGGTTTTCGGTCGACCGGGTGTAGGACCTTGAGTCCGTGTGGGCGTCTTCCGGCTGCTTTCGGAGATACGTAGTGCGGCAGCCAGATTCGACAACAGTTCAAGTGAGGTTGCCGAGAGTCCGTTCGCGGCCCGGAGCAACTGTCTTAGTTCCTGGTCGGCGAGATGATCGACTATCTCCGCGTCCTCGTCGTGAACGCGCGCGCGATCGCCGGACCAGGGGATGGTGAAGAAATAGCCGGGAGGGACATCGAAGTAGTCGGCCAACGCCGACACCACCTCATCCGATGGGCTCGAGCGGACGCCGTGTCGAAGCTGGGAGAGATACGGTGTCGAGATCCGGTAGCCCCGTGCGAGAAGGCCGTTAGCCACAGCGGTGTTCGTCAGGCGCCGATCGGAGCCGGAGAAAAGCTCGTTCAACCGCAGTTGAAAGACGTTCTCGTCCGTCGCACGGCCTACCATCACCGCTACCTCAATTCTCTCGTTCCTATCCTGTGCTTGCCGAAGCGGTGCAGGCTTAGCAGATGAGCCAGTGGCCACTGGTGGAGGTCAACGACACGACCTTGCCGACCGAGGTATCGGGAGCGTCATCCAGATGTCCGCGCACGGTCGCTGTGGCTGTCGATCCTTGGAGGGTGACGTACTCGACTGCATCGAGTGTGATTGCCGGCAACACCTTTCCAGTGGTCGTGGTTGATACCTGCTTCTCGGCGCAGACGGTGGCAGCAGCGCTCTCGGTCGAGTCGGTACGGAGGGCATCGAGGTGAGATCGGATCACCGTGGTGATCTGCTCGGAGTCGGTGGGCATCTTCGACGACTGCCTGCCTTCGGTAGTGGGGTCTGCTGAACTGATCGTGCATCCCGAGAGCAGCAGTGCTGCAACGACTCCGCCGAGGAGGATCGATTTCACCGATCGCCGGCGGTAGTGGTTTATGGGTGGATTCACCGAAACTCCTTCATTCGTGAACATGTTGCGCCCGGAAAGTCATCCAGCCGTCGGTCAGAAGACGAACGCGGCGGACAGCAGAGCAAGGCTGAGGACCGCGGTGGCATTGGCGGCGCGAACAAAGACGTACCGCTCCACATCCTCGGCGCCGAGACACAGCGCGGTCAGCTGCAAGGCCAGCGACAACATCCCGGTACCGAGCGCGCCGAGGGCGAACAATTGTCGTGCATCCATCAGCGGTATCCAATCCCGTTGCGGTCCAACGGCACAACGAGCAGGTCACATACGCGACCGTGAACTCGGCGAGAGTTCTCCGCACCAGCGGCCGAACTCCTGAACCGAGGATGCAGTCGAGAAGCTGCAGGGGGAGATTTCAGCATCTGGTGAGGACTCCCCGGCAAAATGCGACACAAAACGTCGCTACTTCAGGTGGTTGGGCCGAATCGCAATCCGCGGAGCAGTCGGCGGTAGGAGAAGCGGTCGTCCCAAATGCGAAGCAGGCCGTTTGCGAATGTGTAGTGGCCGTCTACGTCGAGGTGCATGGCAAACCATCCGATGCGGATGATCTCTCTTCGCCGGGAGGACACGGTGTTGTGGTCGGTGGTCATCGTGAGCACTTCCACGACCTCGTACCTGGTGATCAGGCGAGAGACGATCGTGAGCGCCCGTTCGACGCGTTTGCTTCCACGCACGCTGGGCAGGCCGGTGTTGCGCCATTCGATGTCGGGATCGACGAGTGCGCGCACGGCATCGGCGTCCATTTCCTCCAGTGCGATCATCAGGTCCACCACCCGCGATGTCAGTTGATCGTCGTTCAACAGGTACTCCGGTCGTCTGGAATTGTGTTTTCTCATCGGTGGATTCATGTGGTGACCGTCAGGCAGGGACTGTTGCTCCGCGAAACGCACAGGAGCATCTTGCCGGCGGCGCGCTCGGCTGGGCTCAACGAATTGTCACGATGATCGACGTCGCCGTCGCTGACGTGGACCATGCAGGTGCCGCAGAAGCCCTGACGACATGAATAGGGGGCTTTCGGGTTCACACGCAGGACCGCGTCCAGTGCGGTCTGGTCGGCGGCGACATCGATGACCTGACCGGTGCGAGCCAGTTGGATGCGGAAGGGTCGTCCATCGACGACCGGTGCGGCGGAGAAGCGTTCGGCGTGCACTTCCACACCGGGCTCGTTGCGCACACAAGCTGTGATCAGGTCCATCATCGGGACCGGACCGCAACAGTAGATCGCGTCGCCGCTGCGGACATTCGGCGGGAGAAGATCGTTCGCTGCGGGTAGGCCGTATTCGTCGTCGGTGCGGATGGTGACCCGATCACCAAACGGCGACAATTCCTCGAGGAACGGTAGTGTGCGGCGCTCGCGACCGACGTACATCAGCGACCAATCCAGGCCCATGCGCTCCGCCTCGCGGACCATCGGCAGTATCGGTGTGATGCCGATGCCACCCGCCACGAAGTGAACGCGCTTCGCGCGCTCGATTCGCCCGGGTTCGACGAACCCGAACGCGTTGCGTGGACCGCGAACGCCGACGACGGTACCGACTGGCAACTCGTCGTGCACCTCGTTCGATCCGCCGCCACCATCAGGAATCCGGCGTACCGCGATCCGGTAGCAGCGTCGATCGGCGGGATCGCCGCACAGCGAGTACTGACGTATCCGTCCCGAGGGCAGGTACAGGTCGAGGTGTGCCCCGGGATACCACCGTTCGAGGTCGCTGCCGTCAGGTGCTCGCAGTTCGAGACTGACCACATCGTTGTCGGTGGCCACCGTCGTGCGCTCCGACACCGTGAGCGTTGTCTTGTACTCGTCGATCCGGTTTTCCGGTGGCTCGTCGCGATGAATCAAGACCGCCACCTTGACCTGCGTGGAGACCAGGACATCCAGAATGCGCAGAATCGAGTCGCGGCGCTTGCCGCGGCGTAGGTCGACCGGGATCTTGCGGGGGGCCGGCCACCGCTGCGTGAGTTCGGGCGCGTTGGGTGTCATGTGTTGACCCGCTTGGCCGCTGGCGATTGCGCGACGTAGGCGAGGGCCTGGGCGGTGGACCCCACACTGTCGGGGTGAAATCCCGGCACGAACGTCGACACACCGCTCCAGAACCATTTCGATACACCAGGCACCAGTCCGCGGCGTCCGGCGCGGACGAATTCCAGTAGCAATCGCGGATAACCGATGTTCGGCGTGTTGGGGTCGTTGCGGCTCAGATACATCGCAGCACGGAGCAACCACCCCAAAAAGATTGGCCACGTGATGATCATGGAGATACAGCGGCGAAAGTAGCCGACTCCGAAGTACGTGGCGACCTCGTGTGCCACGGCACGATGCTCGACCTCTTCGGCCCCATGCCACCGATAGAGGTCAAGCATCTGCGGATCCGCGCCGAATTTCTCCAAGTCCGCGTTCAACGCCCAGTCGCCCACGAACGCGAACATATGCTCCGAAGACGCGCAAATCCCGAGACGCTCGATCAGGCGCTGCCGGATGGCCTGTGGATCGGAGTCGTCACCGATGCCCAAAGTTCTACGGAAGAAATACTGCATCTGGCGGTTGAACGGGGCCGGGTCGATCCCGTGCCGTGTGAACACCTGATTCATGACCTCGTCATGCGCCTCTGCGTGCAGCAATTCTTGGCCCATGAAACCGAGCATGTCCTCGCGAAGCTTCTCGTCGTGCACGTCCGGGAGAGCCTGCTCGAAGGCCTGGATCATCATCCGTTCGCCCTCCGGGATGACGAGGTTCATCGAGCCGAGGAGGTATGAGGCGATCGGCTCGTTCGGCAACCACACCAAAGGCGCTTTCTCCCAGTCGAAATCGACTCGCCGCGGACGGATCGCTACCCGGCCGGGCGGTGCGATCGGGCGCTGTGTCAGTCCACTCGTAATTCGCATGACCACTCCTCTTTCATAAGTACGCAGCAGTACTTATGGGAGAGCATGGCGATCTACCCGTGGCTTGTCAACACCGGACTACGAAGGGTCGGACGAGAGATCCAGTACCCGTTCAAGGAAGGACATGATCGGCGCATGAAGATTCATGTACGAATTCGACCCGTCAACCACCTGGCGGTAGAACAACTCGTTGCAACCGCCGATCG
>Ga0153921_1001259_pt1 | contig 11656 bp, 8 predicted proteins | sample TSNJ005MetaG_FD_104691 | JGI IMG/M metagenome (GOLD analysis project Ga0153921, IMG submission 104691) | Attine ant fungus gardens microbial communities from New Jersey, USA - TSNJ005 MetaG | ecosystem: Host-associated > Fungi > Mycelium > Unclassified | place: USA: New Jersey, Brendon T. Byrne... | reverse complement strand
TGGTAAGGAACCCGGGACAGTTTGATGTGATCCTGACGGAGAATATGTTTGGTGATATCCTGTCGGATGAGGCAAGTATGGTTACCGGTTCCATCGGTATGCTTTCATCGGCCAGCTTAAATGAAAGTAAATTTGGACTCTACGAGCCAAGCCACGGCTCTGCTCCGGATATTGCCGGAAAAGATATGGCAAACCCCATCGCAACCATACTTTCGGCAGCAATGATGCTTCGTTATTCCCTGGATCTGGAGACGGCGGCAGATGCGGTGGAGGCAGCCGTGAAGCAGGTGTTAAAAGACGGATACAGGACCGGGGATATTATGTCTGACGGATGTACGCAAGTGGGTACGGTCCGGATGGGTGACCTGATCGCAGAAAGAATATAGAATAAAGGATAGGTGAATTTATGAGAAGTGACGCAGTTAAGAAAGGTGTACAGCAGGCACCGCACAGATCATTGTTTCATGCACTTGGAATGACAAAAGAAGAACTGGAACGCCCTTTGGTGGGTATTGTAAGTTCTTACAATGAAATCGTTCCGGGGCATATCAATCTGGACAAAATCGTAGATGCCGTAAAACAGGGAGTCGCCATGGCCGGCGGAACACCGGTGGTATTCCCGGCGATTGCGGTCTGTGATGGTATAGCCATGGGGCATATAGGTATGAAATATTCACTGGTGACCAGAGACTTGATTGCAGACTCTACGGAAGCCATGGCATTGGCACACCAGTTCGATGCACTGGTGATGGTACCCAATTGTGACAAAAATGTACCGGGACTTCTTATGGCTGCCGCCAGAATCAATGTGCCTACCGTGTTCGTCAGCGGAGGTCCTATGATGGCAGGGCGGGTAAATGGCAAAAAAACCAGTCTGTCCAGTATGTTTGAGGCGGTCGGCGCTTATAGTGCCGGGAAGCTTTCGGAAGAAGAAGTGACGGAATTTGAAAATAAAACATGTCCCACCTGCGGTTCCTGCTCCGGCATGTATACTGCTAACAGCATGAACTGTCTTACAGAGGTACTGGGAATGGGACTTGGGGGAAATGGAACGATACCGGCCGTATATTCGCAGCGGATCCATTTGGCAAAACATGCCGGTATGAAAGTGATGGAAATGTACGAAAGAAATATCCGCCCGCTGGATATTATGACGAAAGAGGCGATCTTAAACGCCCTGACCGTAGATATGGCACTGGGATGTTCTACCAACAGTATGCTGCATCTTCCGGCAATTGCACATGAGATTGGATTTGATTTTGATATCGCATTTGCAAATGAAATCAGTGCCAAAACACCCAACCTGTGCCATCTGGCACCGGCAGGTCCTACTTATATGGAAGATCTGAATGAAGCAGGCGGCGTCTATGCGGTCATGAACGAATTGACGAAACTGGACTTATTATATAAGGATGCGATGACAGTAACAGGCAAAACCGTAGGAGAAAATATTAAGGATTGTGTCAATTTGAATCCTGAAGTCATCCGTCCCGTGGAAAACCCATACAGCAAGACAGGCGGTCTGGCCGTCCTGAAAGGCAATCTGGCACCGGATGGCGGAGTCGTGAAACGCTCAGCCGTTGTACCGGAAATGATGATACATGAAGGACCGGCAAGAGTATTTGATTGTGAAGAAGACGCATGTGATGCGATTCTTTCCGGAAAAATTGTGGCAGGTGATGTGGTGATCATTCGCTATGAGGGTCCCAAAGGCGGTCCCGGTATGCGTGAAATGCTCAATCCCACATCTGAGATCGCAGGGATGGGACTTGGTTCCAGCGTGGCTCTGATTACGGATGGACGTTTCAGCGGCGCATCCAGAGGCGCATCCATCGGACATGTCTCACCGGAAGCAGCAGTAGGCGGACCCATCGCATTCGTAGAAGAAGGCGATATCATTAAGATCAATATTCCGGAAAACAAGCTGGAAATTGAAGTATCACAAGAAGAGATGCAGGCGCGTAAAAGACAATGGGTTCCAAGAGAGCCTAAAATCACATCAGGATATCTGGCGCGGTATGCGTCTATGGTAACCTCAGGAAACCGTGGCGCTATCTTAGAGATCCCGAAATAAAAAGCCTGCTTCATATAAGAGGAAAAGGAGAACGTAATATGAAACTGACTGGTTCGGAAATAGTAATTGAATGTTTAAAAGAACAGGGCGTAGATACCGTATTTGGTTATCCGGGCGGTACTATTTTGAATATTTATGATGCACTTTACAAACACAGTGATGAGATCCGGCATATTCTGCCATCTCATGAGCAGGGAGCTGCTCATGCGGCGGACGGCTATGCACGTGTTACGGGAAAAGTAGGAGTCTGCATGGCCACTTCAGGACCGGGTGCGACAAATCTGGTTACCGGAATCGCTACGGCATATATGGATTCCGTGCCGCTGGTTGCCATCACTGCCAATGTGGCGGTACCCATGCTTGGAAGGGACAGTTTCCAGGAAATAGACATTGCCGGGGTAACGATGCCCATTACAAAGCATAATTATATAGTGAAAGACATTAAAAAGCTGGCAGATACCATCCGGAAGGCTTTCACAATCGCCCGGGAGGGAAGACCCGGTCCGGTTTTAGTGGATATCACCAAAGATGTAACAGCGGAACTGACCGAATATAGCCCTCAGAAGCCCTATGAAGTAGAGCGGAGTACGGAATATATCAGGGAAAAAGACCTGGAGATGGCAGTTGCTTTGATTAATAAGAGTAAGAAACCCTTCGTGTTCGTAGGCGGCGGTGCAGTGATTTCCGATGCCTCAGAAGAGTTAAATGAGTTCGTAAAGAAATTAAATGCTCCCGTTGCAGATACCTTAATGGGAAAAGGAGCATTTGACGGTACGGATGAGCTGTATTGCGGAATGCTTGGAATGCATGGAACCAAAACCGCTAATCTGGGTGTCACCAAATGTGACTTGCTGATTGCCATAGGTGTGCGATTCAGCGACCGGGTAGTAGGAAATGCAAAGAAATTTGCGAAGAATGCTAAAATTCTCCATATTGATATAGATCCGGCAGAAATCAACAAGAATATTGTAGTGAATGCCTGTATTACGGGAGATATCAAAGAAGTTTTAAAAAGACTGAACAGCAGGATTGAAGAGCATAATCATGATGAATGGCTGGAGAGCATTTTTGAATTAAAAAATAAATATCCTTTGAAATATTCACAGGAAGGCCTTAGCGGTCCATACATTATAGAAGAGATTTACAAAATCACCAAAGGAGATGCCATCATCACAACGGATGTAGGCCAGCATCAAATGTGGACGGCTCAGTACTACAAATTCAAAAAGCCCCATACCTTTATTACTTCCGGAGGTCTTGGAACCATGGGATATGGACTGGGTGCATGTATCGGAAGTAAGGTGGGAAAACCGGATAAGACGGTCATCAACATAGCCGGAGACGGATGTTTCCGTATGAATATGAATGAAATTGCTACCGCAGCCCGTTACAATATCCCGATTATCCAGGTGGTTATCAATAATCATGTATTGGGAATGGTACGCCAGTGGCAGAGCCTGTTCTATGATCAGCGCTATTCTTATACTACGTTGAATGATGCAGTCGATTTTGTGAAACTGGCTGAGGCAATGGGGGCTGCAGGTATTCGTGTAACGAAAAAGGAAGAAGTAGCACCGGCCATTGAAAAAGCCATATCACTTGGCAGACCGGTAGTAATTGACTGTCAGGTAGACAGTGATGATAAAGTATTTCCGATGGTATCGCCTGGTGGTGCCATTGAAAATGTATTTGACCAGGATGATTTAAAAAACGGGAATTGATGATATTTTAACAATGAGATAGAATGGATAATAATGAAAAAAGCTTTCATAAATAAGGAGGAAACATAAAGTGAGCAGAGTGTACAATTTTTCAGCAGGACCGGCTGTATTGCCGGAAGAAGTACTTAGGGAAGCGGCAGCAGAGATGTCGGACTATAAAGGGTCCGGTATGTCCGTGATGGAAATGAGTCACCGGTCTCAGGTTTTTGAAGATATTATTAACAATGCAGAAAAAGACTTGCGTGAATTGTTGGAAATACCGGATAATTACAAAGTATTGTTCTTGCAGGGTGGGGCATCCCAGCAGTTTGCCATGATTCCAATGAACCTGATGAAGAACAAAGTGGCTGATTATATCGTAACGGGACAGTGGTCCAAAAAGGCATATCAGGAAGCGCAGAAATACGGAAAAGCCAATAAAATAGCTTCCTCCGAGGATAAGACATTTTCCTATATCCCGGATTGCTCTGACCTGCCAATTAGTGAAGATGCAGACTATGTGTATATCTGCGAGAATAATACCATATACGGCACGAAGTTCAAAACACTTCCGAATACAAAAGGAAAGACGCTGGTGGCTGATATATCGTCCTGTTTTTTATCTGAGCCGATGGACGTGACGAAATACGGAATACTCTTTGGCGGTGTGCAGAAGAACATCGGACCGGCGGGGATGGTGATTGCGATCATCCGTGAGGATTTGATTTCCGCTGAAGTATTGCCCGGCACGCCCACGATGCTGACCTACAAAGTGCATGATGATGCGAAATCTTTATACAATACGCCCAATTGCTATTGTATCTATATGTGCGGCAAAGTATTCCGGTGGCTCAAAGATATGGGCGGGCTGAAAGCCATGAAGGATCTCAATGAAAAGAAAGCAGCCATCCTCTACGATTATCTGGATCAAAGCAAATTGTTCAGAGGTACCGTAGTGAAAGAGAACCGCTCTCTGATGAATGTGCCTTTCGTTACCGGCAGCAGTGAGTTGGACGCTAAATTCGTAAAAGAAGCAAAAGCAGCCGGCTTTGAAAACCTGAAAGGGCATAGAAGCGTAGGCGGAATGCGTGCCAGCATATATAATGCCATGCCTTTGGAAGGTGTTGAGAAGCTGACAGCGTTTATGAAAAAATTCGAAGAGGAGAATCTGTAAGATGTTTAAATATAATTGTATGAATCCAATTTCACCCGTAGGCTTGGATTTATTTACGCAGGAATATGAAAAAACAGAAGATGTAAGTGAAGCGGAAGCGATCCTGGTGCGAAGCGCAGTGATGCATGAAATGGAGTTTTCCGGGAATCTTCATGCAATTGCAAGAGCAGGCGCCGGAGTAAATAATATTCCGCTGGATAAGTGTGCGGATATAGGAATCGTTGTTTTTAACACACCCGGAGCAAATGCGAACGGTGTAAAGGAATTGGTGATTGCAGGAATGCTTCTGGCGTCCCGTGATATTATAGGAGGCGTAAACTGGGTTCAGGCAGAACGTCAGAATGAGGAAGTGGCAAAGGCGGCAGAAAAAGAAAAAAAGAATTATGCCGGTCATGAAATTAAAGGAAAGAAATTGGGTATTATAGGGTTGGGAGCGATTGGTGTTCAGGTAGCAAATGCGGCTACTCATCTTGGCATGGATGTATATGGATATGATCCGTATATCTCTGTAGATGCTGCCTGGAATTTATCCAGAAGTATCAAGCATATTAAAGATGTCAATGAAATTTACAGAGAATGCGATTTTATTACGATTCATGTGCCGCTTGTTGACGAAACGAGAAAGATGATCAACAAAGAGTCTATAGAAATGATGAAAGATAATGTCGTAGTATTGAATTTTGCCAGAGACTTATTGGTGGATGAACTTGATATGGTAGAGGCGCTTCGGCAGAAAAAGGTGAAGAAATACGTGACCGATTTCCCCAATCCGGTTACTGCCGGTGAGAAGGGATGTATTGTGATTCCCCATTTAGGAGCTTCTACAGAAGAATCTGAAGACAATTGTGCCATGATGGCGGTAAAAGAATTGAAAAATTTTCTGGAAAACGGAAACATCAAAAATTCAGTAAATTATCCAAACTGTGATATGGGTCAATGTACGCAAGTCAGCCGCGTCTCAGTCAACCATAAAAACATAAAAAAAATGATTAGTCAATTTACAACTATTTTTGGTGAAAATGACTTGAATATACCTAATATGGTGAATAAGAGCAAAGGCGATTATGCATATTCACTATTTGATTTAGATCAAAAGATCACAGAAGAGGTACTTGAGCAAATCAAGTCTATTGACGGTGTATTGAAAGTTCGTGTGATTAAATAGCAATCACAGGGGGTGTTGTATGAGTATGCAGCATCCTTTCTTTCGTATGAAGATTCATTTCTGCATATTATAATTAAATTACAGGAGGACAACTTATGGCACAGATAAAAGCATTTCCTTGTATTCATCCCAAACCGGAATTAACGGCACGCATCGCGGCACTGCCTTACGATGTATATAACCGCAGCGAAGCAAAGGCAGAGACGAAGAAGGAGCCGCTTAGTTTTCTTTCGATAGACAGAGCGGAGACCCAGCTGGGTGATGAAGTGGAAACCTATGCCCCTGAAGTTTATCAGAAAGCACATGATATTTTATGGGATATGGTGGAAAAAGGACAATTTGTTAAAGAAACGAAGCCCTGCTATTATTTATATGAATTGACGATGGAAGGACGTTCCCAGACCGGTTTGGTTGCCTGCACTTCCATTGATGATTATTTAAGCGGAGTCATCAAAAAACATGAGAATACAAGGGCCGATAAGGAAGCAGACCGCATTCGTCATGTGGATGTCTGCAATGCACAGACAGGACCGATTTTCCTGGCATACCGCAAGAATCAGAACATACAGAAGGTAGTAGATAAAACAAAGGCAGGAGAGCCCATGTTTTCCTTTGTTTCGGATGATGGAGTATCTCACAGAGGCTTTCGTATTACAGAACCTTCGGATATTAAAACCATTGCAGAGGAATTTCGGAAAATAGATCAGATTTACATAGCGGATGGTCATCATCGCGCAGCATCCGCAGTTCAGGTGGGTATCAAGCGAAGAAAAGAACATCCTGTCTATGACGGCACGGAAGAATTCAATTATTTTTTGTCCGTGTTGTTTCCGGATGAAGAATTGATGATCATGGACTATAACCGGGTGGTCAAAGATTTAAATGGTCTGGATACGGAAGTGTTTTTAGGAAAAGTAAAAGAAAAATTTTTTGTGGATGAAATGGATAAGCAGGAGAAACCTAAAAAAAGAGGACAGATATCCATGTATCTGAAGGACACCTGGTACGGCCTTACGGCAAGAGCGGAAGCTTCTTGCGATAATCCGGCAGACAGTCTGGATGTTTCCGTTTTGCAAAATGAAATTCTATATCCCATTTTGGGAATAGAGAATCCGAAGACGGACAACAGAATCGATTTTATCGGCGGCATACGGGGGCTGGATGAACTGGAGCGTCGTGTGCGGGAAGACTGTGCAGTAGCTTTCGCAATGTATCCCACATCGATTCAGGAACTGTTCGCAGTGGCGGATGCAGGGCTTTTGATGCCGCCTAAATCCACCTGGTTTGAGCCGAAGCTGCGCAGCGGACTTTTTATTCATGAAATAGGAAAATGAATGTATACTTTTATTTATTTTAATTGTATGGTAATATTAAAATATAATATGACAGACAGGAGGGTACATTATGGATGAAAAATTATACGAACTGATGGATTGGGCGGCAATTGAAGCAATTGTTTATTCGGAAGAGGACAATCCTCATGCGCTTTTAGGAGCCCATATTACAAATGATGGAATTTTGATTCAGACATTTATTCCCACGGCAGAGAAAGTATCCGTGAAAGTAGAGGGAGTGAAAAAAGAGTACCCAATGGAGCAGGAGGACGAAACAGGCTTTTTCGCCGTTCTGCTTCCAAGAAAAACGATTCCAAAATATGTCTATAAAGTAACCTTCGACAACAAAACAGTAAAAGAATGGAAAGACCCTTACGTCTTCCCACCACAGATATCTGAAAAAGAGACAGAAAAATTCAACGCAGGAATCAGTTATGATATCTATGAAAAGCTGGGTGCGCATCCAATGACGGTCAATGAAGTAAGCGGCGTCTGTTTTGCCGTATGGGCGCCGGGAGCCATGCGCGTAAGCCTGGTGGGAGATTTCAATCTTTGGGACGGCAGAAGGCTTCCCATGAGAAGGCTTTGGAATTCCGGTATATTTGAACTTTTTGTGCCGGGTTTAGAAGTTGGAACCATTTATAAATATGAAATAAAGGCAAAAGGCGGTCTGACCTTTTTAAAGTCCGACCCCTACGCAAATGCGGCTCAAATGCGGCCTGATAATGCATCTGTTGTTGCGGATTTATCCGGTTTTGAATGGACAGACCGTACCTGGATGAGCCGCTTTAAGAGAAAATTGACAAAAAAGATACCGATGTCAATATACGAACTGCATCTTGGTTCCTGGAAAAAACCGGAAGATGAGGAAAGCTCATTTTACAATTACCGGGAGCTGGCGCCTATGATTGCGGATTATGTGAAGGATATGGGATACACCCATATAGAACTTATGCCGATCATGGAACATCCGCTTGACGGTTCCTGGGGATATCAGGTAACCGGTTATTATGCGCCTACCAGCCGTTATGGAAGCCCGGAAGATTTCATGTACTTTATGAACTATATGCATCAGGAGGGAATCGGTGTTATTCTGGATTGGGTACCGGCACATTTTCCAAGAGATACCTTTGGATTATGTGGATTTGACGGAACCTGTCTGTATGAACATCTGGATCCGAGACAGGGTTCACACCCCCACTGGGGTACTTTGATTTATAACTATGGAAGACCTGAAGTAAGTAATTTCCTCATAGCCAATGCGCTTTTCTGGATAGAAAAATATCATGTGGACGGCATTCGTATGGATGCGGTGGCTTCCATGCTGTATCTTGATTACGGAAAAAAAGATGGCGAATGGGTGGCTAATATGTATGGAGGGAATGAAAATCTGGAAGCAGAAGAATTCCTGAAGCATTTGAATTCCATTCTTAAAGAGAAATATCCGGGAGCCCTGTTGATTGCGGAAGAATCAACAGCCTGGCCGAAAATCACTACGCCGGTGGAAGAGGGCGGTCTGGGCTTTGATTATAAATGGAATATGGGATGGATGAATGACTTTATAGGTTACATGCATTTGGATCCCCTGTTTCGTTCCGGGCATCATGGAGAATTGACGTTTAGCATGGTCTATGCATACAGTGAGGATTTTATCCTGACATTTTCCCATGATGAGGTGGTTCATGGAAAAGCATCCATGCTGAATAAGATGCCGGGAAAACGTTCCCTGAAGTTTGCGAATCTGCGTGTGGCATATGGATTCCTTATGACGCACCCGGGCAAGAAACTTCTTTTTATGGGACAAGAGTTTGCTCAGGATGCGGAGTGGTCTGAGGAAAGAGCGTTAGACTGGGACTTACTGGATCATGAAGAGCATAGGCAGATGCAGACTTATGTGAAAATGCTGAATCATTTATACAAAGAGTATCCTGCACTGTATCAGCTGGATTATGAACCGGACGGATTTGAATGGATCAATGCCATATCAGCAAATGAGAATATGCTGGTATTTACGAGAAAAACCAAAAAGAAAGAAGAACTGCTGCTGGTGGTGTGCAATTTCTCCCCTCTTTTATATGAAAATTATAAAATCGGTGTTCCCTATCATGGAAAGTATAAAGAAGTTTTCAACAGTGATCGGAAAGAATTTGGCGGCAGCGGCGAAATAAATCCACGTTTAAAACAATCCAGGAAAGAGGAATGTGACGGCAGGGCAAATTCAATTACGATTAAGGTCCCTCCAATGGGAATTTCTATTTTTTCTTATAAAAAGACAGTTAAAAAAGCTGCAGCGAATGTAAAATCCAAAAAGACAGCAGAAGTGAAAAAAGATTTGAAAAAGAAACTGGAAGAAAAGATCGTGACAGAAGGCAGCAAGAGGTAAATACCGGATGGAAGAAAAAGTACAGGAGCAAGTGCAGGAAGTGAATAAGTTAGTAGAATACCTGCAGGGTAAGCTGCCGGGTTTGATGGACTTTGGCTTAAAGCTTATTATTGCCGTTATTCTGTTTCTGATTGGAAGCAAAGTGATTAATCTGATACGGCGGCTGATTCGGAAGCCTTTTGAACGTGCAGGCATGGAAGAGGGAACAAAGAATTTTATAGATTCCCTGTTGAAAGCATTCCTGTATATAATTCTGGCAGCCTGTCTGGCGGTATATCTGGGAGTGGAAGGTACTTCCATAGCGGCTCTGATAGGATCCCTGGGAGTCGGGATAGCACTTGCTTTAAAAGAATCCTTATCAAATATTGCAGGCGGCTTCATACTCCTGATAACGAAGCCGTTTGTGGCAGGGGATTATATCAGGGAAGACAGACATGGAAATGAAGGAACTGTTTCCCATATGGATTTGTTTTATACCACTCTGGTCACTTCGGACAACCGGATGATCAGTATTCCCAACGGTAACCTTTCGAATACCAGCCTGACCAACGTTTCCAGACAGGAGACCCGGCAGATCAGGGAAACGGTAGGGATCTCCTATCAGGCAGATATAAAGAAAGCAAAGGACATCGTAACATACATTTTGAATCATGAAGAGGGGGTTCTTCAGACTGAACCTGCGGAGGTCTATGTAGAGCAGCTGGGTGAGTGTGCTGTTATACTGGGATGGAGCGCATGGTGCAGATCAAATGAGTGGCTGGCAGTAAAAAGGCGGATCATCGAACTCATGAAATATGAATTTGATAAAGAAGATATCAAGATTCCTTATCAGCAGCAGTGCATGACCCGTAAGGAACCGCAAAAGTAATTCATATAAAACAGGAGGAGTGCATGGAACAGCAAAAGGGGGTACATGGGCATACCCATACACATACCCATACCCACGAAAATACAAAAGCAGTCATCAACCGGTTGTCAAAAGCCATCGGACATCTGGAATCCATTAAAAAGATGGTGGAAAACGGCAGAGACTGCAGTGAAGTGTTGATTCAATTGTCAGCCGTAAAAGCAGCAATCAATAGTACGGGAAAAGTAATCCTTCAGGATCATATACAGCATTGCCTTGTGGATGCCATAGAAACCGGCGACACGGAGGCCATTGAAGAATTGAACAAGGCGATTGACCGGTTTATTAAATAAATTTGCTTGACATAATATAGGAGGTCTAACAGATAAAGATGGGAAAGAAACAGATTGATAAGGACAGTAAGTCATTTAAAAAATTTAGAAAAAGAAAAATTCTGTTTATTGTAGAAGTAATAGTACTAATACTTTTGATGGTAGTGGCATTTTTTTACATACAGCTTCAGAAAAAACTGGATACGATTCAAATACAGCCAATGGACACTGAGAAAATAGAAATCAATGAACCGGTACAGACAGACGAGGCGCTTAAAGGGTATACGAACCTGGCGCTTTTTGCCGTAGACTCCCGCCTGGGGAATCTAGAACGGACCAATACGGATACGATTATCATTGCAAGTATCAACAATGATACGAAGGAAATAAAACTGGTTTCCGTATACCGTGATACCTATTTGAATGTAGGCGATACGTTGTACCGGAAAGCGAATGCGGCATACGCAAATGGCGGACCGGAATGGGGCATCAGCATGTTGAACCGCAATCTGGATTTAGACATAACGGACTATGTGACCGTAGATTTTAATGCGATGGTAAATGTGATTGATCTCTTAGGAGGTCTGGAAATTACTGTTGACGATGCAGAATGTGTACATCTGAACAATTATTGTGTGGAAACATCC
>Ga0153921_1001258_pt1 | contig 11663 bp, 9 predicted proteins | sample TSNJ005MetaG_FD_104691 | JGI IMG/M metagenome (GOLD analysis project Ga0153921, IMG submission 104691) | Attine ant fungus gardens microbial communities from New Jersey, USA - TSNJ005 MetaG | ecosystem: Host-associated > Fungi > Mycelium > Unclassified | place: USA: New Jersey, Brendon T. Byrne... | reverse complement strand
CTTCAACGATCACTACGCCTCGACCGCGTGGAATCTGCTGCCGTTCTCCATCCTCAACATCCCGACCTGGATCTCGCACCTGCCGACCGCTTACGGCGACGGCATGAACCGGATCATCGAGTCAAAGTTCTACGACCTGACCAGCAAGGACTCGACGATCATCGTCGCCAACCTGTCGGACCCGGCGCGGGCCAACACCTGGGTGCAGGATCTGAACCGCAACGCCGAAACCCACAAGGGCAGCACCTTCATCATTGGCAGCGACAGCAATGACCTGATCCAGGGCGGCAGCGGCAACGACTACCTCGAAGGTCGCGCCGGCAACGACACCTTCCGCGACGCTGGCGGCTACAACGTGATTCTCGGTGGCGCCGGCAACAACACCCTCGAGTTGCAGAAATCGGTGAACAGCTTCGACTTCGCCAACGACGGCGCCGGCAACCTGTACATCCGCGACGCCAACGGCGGGATCAGCATCACCCGCGACATCGGCAGCATCGTCACCAAGGAACCGGGTTTCCTCTGGGGCCTGTTCAAGGATGACGTGACCCACAGCGTCACGGCCAGCGGCCTGAAGGTCGGCAACAACGTCACCCAGTACGAGTCCAGCGTCAAAGGCACCAGCGGCGCCGACACGCTCAAGGCGCACGCCGGCGGTGACTGGCTGTTCGGTCTGGACGGCAATGACCATTTGATTGGTGGTGCGGGCAACGACGTGTTTGTCGGGGGCGCCGGCAATGACCTGATGGAATCGGGGGGCGGGGCGGATACGTTCCTGTTCAACGGTGCGTTCGGTCAGGATCGGGTGGTGGGTTTTACATCGAACGACAAACTGGTGTTCCTTGGCGTGCAGGGTGTGTTGCCCAATGACGACTTCCGTGCGCATGCCTCGATGGTGGGGCAGGACACGGTGCTGAAGTTTGGCGGGGATTCGGTGACATTGGTTGGGGTGGCGCTGAATAGCCTCAGTGCCGATGGAATTGTGATCGCCTGATGCATCCGTAACCTGTGGCGAGGGAGCTTGCTCCCGCTGGGTCGCGAAGCGGCCCTGAAGATTTTGTGAGCGCTACGCGCTCAAGCGGGAGCAAGCTCCCTCGCCACAACTCGGTATTGAAAGTGACTCGACAACCACACCCTGACTCAAAAGCTGTGCAAACAGCAAAAGCGGCCTAAAGCCAGCACGTGCACACACGTTCTACAGCTAGCCGCCATCGAGTACAGGAGATGCACACGTGAGAAGGTTCAAGGGGTATGTCGCGATTGTCGGGCTGGCGCTGTTATCGGCCAACGCATGGGCCGATCTGCCTCCAACCTCGATTCTGAGCCGTTACGGCATCAGCAGCGATCAACTGCCGAAACCGGCGAAAACCGAAGCAGTCCAGTCGGTCGAAGAGAAAAGCCTGTTTCAGATCCAGCCCGAACAGCCCTTCGTGACGTTCCGGCGCGGTGATGACAAACAGGTACAAGCCACCGGCAACCTGAGCATCGACCGCATGACCCAGCAGGATCTGGAACGCTGCCGACGCCTGCAAGCCGAACTGGCGCGGCGGGGCGAGCAGTATTTCAGCTGCGATCACAGCATTGTGGGACTGCCTGCCTTCGAATAACCCAAACGGATAACGCTATCCCTGTAGGAGCTGCCGAAGGCTGCGATCTTTTAAAGACAAGATCAAAAGATCGCAGCCTTCGGCAGCTCCTACAGAGGTTGCGGGTCAGTCTTGTTTGCGTACGGTTGCGACTTCGTCAGAGCGGACCTTCACCTTGGTTCCGGAAATATCCTCGAATTCATAGAACCCGTCCTTGGTCTTGGTCTTCGGCATGTCCTTGGTCAAATACTGGGTGCCGTTCTGCAAGGTCACCACGGTCGGCGTGGAGCAACCGCCCAGTGCCAACAGGGCGGCTACCGCCAGGGGAATGCCCAGAGTCTTGATTTTCATACCCACCTTAAATACCTCATTCCATATGAACTGACCGTGTTCGGTCTCTAACGCGATTGGTGCCATCAAGCGGGGAAAAGTTCGATGGCACCCTGAAAAAATCCTGAATGCCGCTGCCATTGATCTTTTTCCGTTTGCACGGGGCAGGGTAGAGCTGGTATCTGTACGCATAACCAGTATCTGCTCGCCATGGCTCAGAATTCCCGTGATTGCCAACCCCCTCGACGATCCGTTCTATTACCTCAACAACTTCCGGCAAGTGCTTGATTGGCTTGAGCTTCGCTATGCCGATGTGATGAGTGAATCCGAGCACGGTTTTATCCGCGACTTCAAAGCCCTGCCACGCGCCTCTCAAGGGCTGCTGGTGCGCATGGTAATGCGCAAGGGCGTACATTTCCGCCTTGGCAAACTCAACTACCCGGAAATCGGGGACATCAGCGACGCCGCCGGGCCGTTGCTGAGTCACGGCTGGCTCGACGATCAGGCTCTGTTGAGCGTGGCCGAAGTGTTCGACGTGTTGCTCAAGGCCGAACTGCTGCAAGCGTTCGGTACTGTTATCGAGCAACCCAAGGGCCGCAAGGACGAGTGGCTGCCGACGCTGGCCGAGCAGTTCAGCGAATCGCGCAGCCTCGGCGCCTGGGCACCAACGCTCGGTGACCGCTTGCTCAGCCTGACCATCATGGAGCTGTGCGACCGCCTGCGCCTGATGTTCTTCGGCAACCTGTATCAGGACTGGTCGGAGTTCGTCCTCGCCGATCTTGGCATCTTTACCTACGAAAAAGTCGAATTCTGCGCCGACTCCCGTGGCCTGCGCAGCCGCGAGGACGTTGACGCCTGCCTGTTCCTGCATCACTGCCAGCAGCGCTTCGAGGCGGGTGAGCCGCTGGACATCATCGTCGAACAGGTCAGTGCGCTGCAGTTCGACAACCCGTGGCTGCAACGTCGTCGCGACAAGGTGCTGTTTCAGATCGGTCAGTATTGCGAGCGCATCGGCGCGTTCGCCCAGGCATTGAGCATTTATCGCGATTGCGCCTACCCCGGTGCCCGCCAGCGGATGATCCGGGTGCTGGAGCGCTGCGGCGAATACGCCCTGGCGCTGGAACTCGCCCTGCTGGCCGAACAGGCACCACAAAGCGCCGCCGAGCAGCAGAGCCTGCAACGGATGCTCCCGAGATTGCGACGCAAGCTCGGCGGGCCGCCGCTCAAACGCGCAGCGCCGCGCCCGGTCGAGCGTCTTGATCTGCAACTGCCGCGCACTGATCCGGCGCTGTCGGTGGAGTTCTACGTGCAGGCGCATCTGCACGAAGACAGCGGCCCGGTGCATTACGTCGAGAACAGCCTGATCAACTCGCTGTTCGGCCTGTTGTGCTGGCCGGCGATTTTTGCGCCGTTGCCGGGGGCGTTCTTTCATCCGTTTCAACGCGGGCCAGTGGATCTGCTCAACGAGGACTTCCAGCAGCGCCGCGCCGAACTGTTTCAGTCTTGCCTCGACCAGCTCGACGATGGCCGTTACGCCGCGACCATTCGTGAACGCTTTGTCGCCAAGTGGGGCGTGCAGTCGCCGTTCGTGTTCTGGGGCGCGTTGAATGAGCCGCTGCTGGAGCAGGCGCTGGCGTGCCTGCCGGCCGAACACCTCAAGCACTGGTTCAATCGCCTGCTGCTCGACATCAAGGCCAACCGCGCCGGCATGCCCGACCTGATCCAGTTCTGGCCGCAGCACAAGACCTACCGGATGATCGAGGTCAAAGGCCCCGGTGACCGCTTGCAGGACAACCAGATGCGCTGGCTGGAGTTCTGCCATCAGCACCAGATGCCGGTCGCCGTGTGTTACGTGCAATGGGCGGAGCAGAGCGCTTGAGCTACAGCATTGCCGTCCGGGCCCTGTGCGAGTTCACCGCCAAGACCGGCGACCTCGACCTGCGATTCACGCCCTCGCCGACAGCCCTCGAAGGCATGCTCGGCCATCGCACCGTGGCCTCGCGGCGCAACGACAAATACCAGAGCGAAGTGGCGCTGGAAGGCGAGTTTCTGCAATTGAAGGTCAAGGGCAGGGCGGACGGCTACGACCCGCTGCAGAACTGTCTGGAAGAAGTCAAAACCTATCGCGGCGACCTGAGCAAGCAGCCGGCCAACCATCGTCAATTGCACTGGGCGCAGGCCAAGGTCTACGGCTGGCTGATGTGCCGCAAGCTTGAGCTTGCGCAGATCAATCTGGCGCTGGTGTATTTCGACATCGTCAGCGAGAAGGAAACCTGTCTGGTCGAAGCGTTCAGCGCGCAGGCCCTGCAGGTTTTTTTCGAACAGCAATGCCGCTTGTTTCTCGACTGGGCCGAGCAGGAAATGGCCCATCGCCAAGCGCGAAATCTGGCCGCGCAGCAATTGAGCTTTCCCCACGCCGACTTTCGCCCCGGCCAGCGGCATCTGGCCGAATCGGTGTTCAAAGCGGTCAGCACCGGCCGTTGTCTGATGGCTCAGGCGCCCACCGGGATCGGCAAGACCCTCGGTACGCTGTTCCCGTTGCTCAAGGCGCTGGCGCCGCAGCAACTGGACAAGGTGTTCTTCCTGACCGCCAAGACCCCGGGGCGCAAACTGGCGCTGGATGCCAGTCAGGTGTTGTTCGATCAATCGCAAAACCTGCCTTTGCGGGTGCTGGAGATGGTCGCCCGGGACAAGGCCTGCGAACATCCGGACAAGGCCTGTCACGGTGAGTCCTGCCCGTTGGCCCAGGGCTTCTATGATCGCCTGCCCGCCGCCCGGCAAGCGGCGAGCCGGATCAATTTGCTGGATCAGGCGGCGATGCGTGAGGTCGCCCGTCAGCACACGGTTTGCCCGTACTACCTCAGCCAGGAAATGGCCCGCTGGGCCGACGTGGTGGTGGCGGACTACAACTATTACTTCGATTTCAGTGCGTTGCTGTTCGGTCTGGCCCAGCTCAATCAGTGGAAAGTCGCGGTGCTGGCGGATGAAGCGCACAACCTGGTCGAACGCGGGCGCTCCATGTACAGCGCCAGTCTTGATCAGGCCGCGCTGGCCAGTGTGCGCAAGACTGCCCCCGAAGTGCTGAAAAAATCCCTGCAACGGGTCAACCGTGAATGGAATGCGTTGCAGCAGCCGCAACTGGCGCCGTATCAGGCCTACGACAAGGCCCCGGAAAAACTGCTGCAGGCCGTTTCCCTGTGCAGCGCGGCGATTGGCGATTACCTCAACGATCATCCGCAGGGGCTCGACAGCGCGCTGCAAACCTTCTATTTCGACATGCTGCAGTTTGGCCGGGTGGCGGAGCTGTTCGACGAGCATTACCTGTTCGACATCAGCAAGCGCGACCTCGACCGCAAGCGGCCGCTGTCGCAGCTGTGCCTGCGCAACGTGGTGCCGGCGGCGTTCATCGGCCCGCGCCTGAAAGCGGCGCGCAGCAGCGTGCTGTTTTCCGCGACGCTGAGCCCGCGGCGCTATTACGCCGATCTGCTCGGCACACCGGCGGACACGGTGTGGATCGATGTTGAATCGCCATTCAGCGCCGAACAGTTGCAGGTGCAGATCGTCAGCCGGATTTCCACACGCTTCAATCATCGGCAGGCGTCGCTGGAACCGATCGTCGAGTTGATCGCCCGTCAGTTCAGTGAGCGTCCGGGCAATTATCTGGCGTTCTTCAGCAGCTTCGATTACCTGCAACAGGTGCTGACGCTGCTTGCCGAACGCCATCCGCAGATCAATCTGTGGCAGCAATCGCGGGGCATGGCCGAGGGGCAGCGGCAGGCGTTTCTCGATCAGTTCACGCCCGACAGCCAGGGCGTCGGGTTCGCCGTGTTGGGCGGTGCGTTTGGCGAGGGTATCGACCTGCCCGGGGCACGGCTGATCGGCGCATTCATCGCCACCCTCGGCCTGGCCCAGCTCAACCCGGTCAATGAACAGATGAAGCGGCGCATGGCAGCGATTTTTGGTGCCGGTTACGACTATACCTATCTGTATCCGGGTGTTCAGAAAGTGGTACAGGCTGCCGGGCGGGTTATCCGCACGCGCGAGGATCGCGGCGTGGTGATGCTGATCGATGACCGGTTTGCCGAACCGCGCATCCAGCAGCTGTTGCCGCGCTGGTGGGCGCTCGACGCAGACGCCTCCCTGGCGAGTGCACGAGGCCTTGCGTGAAAGCGAGCGTGTTTTTGCACCTTCCCAACGCGCCGGATTGCCGCATACTTGGGCTATTGAAAACCAGCGGTGAACCTGATGAGTGAAAACCCGAGCAAAACCGCCGCGATCGAGGAGATGCGTTTCCGGTTGTTGATCGATGCGGTGGTCGATTATGCGATTTACATGATCGATCCGGACGGCATCATCACCAGTTGGAACTCCGGCGCCAAACGCTTCAAGGGCTACGAAAAGGAAGAGATTCTCGGCGAGCATTTCTCGCGTTTCTACACCGAACCGGATCGCGCCGCCGGCTTGCCCCAGCGTGCGCTGGACACGGCCATCCGCGATGGGCGCTTCGAAGGCGAGGGCTGGCGGGTACGCAAGGACGGTACGCACTTCTGGTGCCACGTGGTGATCGATCCGATCATCGACCCGGACGGCACGCTGCTGGGCTTTGCCAAGATCACCCGCGATTTGACTGACCGCAAGATGGCCGAAGAAACCCTCAAGCAAAGCGAGCAGCAGTTCCGCATGCTGGTGCAGGGCGTGACCGACTACGCCATTTACATGATCAGCCCTGAAGGCCGGGTGTCGAACTGGAACCAGGGCGCGCAGCGGATCAAGGGTTATCTGCCGGAAGAAATCATCGGCGAGCATTTTTCGATTTTCTACACCCCTGAAGACCGGGAACATGGAGAACCGCAACGGGCACTGGAGATCGCGGCCCGGGAAGGTCGATTTGAAAACCGGAGCTGGCGCGTGCGCAAGGACGGCAGCCGGTTTCTCGCCCACGTGGTGGTCGATGCCATTCGGGGTGACACCGGGACGTTGCTGGGTTTTGCGAAAATCACCCGCGATGTGACGCAGGCCCATCAATCGCAACAGGCTCTGGAAAAGACCCGCGAAGCGTTGTTCCAGGCGCAGAAAATGCAGGCCATCGGACAACTGAGCGGCGGCATCGCCCATGACTTCAACAACCTGCTGACGGTGATCCTCGGCAACCTGGAAATCGTGCGCAAACGGCTGGGCGATGACCCGAAAGTCAGCCGCCTGCTGGAAAACGCCACTCAAGGAGCATTGCGCGGGGTGTCGCTGACCCAGCGCATGCTGGCCTTTGCCCGGCGCCAGGAGCTCAAGACCGAACCGGTCGATGTCGCCCGGTTGGTGCAGGGCATCACCGGTCTGCTGCGCAGTTCGCTGGGGCCGGGGATCAGGATCGAAACAGCGCTGCCCGAAGGTCTGGAACCGGTACTGGCAGACACCAACCAACTGGAACTGGCGGTGCTCAATCTGGCTACCAATGCCCGCGACGCCATGCCCGAGGGCGGCAGCGTGGTGATCAGTGCGCGGCCGGAGGTGGTTCTCGAAGAAAGCCATTCTTCGATGAAGGCCGGGCGGTATGTCTGCCTGAGTCTGGTCGACAGTGGCGAAGGCATGGACCCATTGACGCTGGCGTCAGCCAGGGATCCTTTTTTCACCACCAAAGGCCTGGGCAAGGGCACCGGTCTGGGGCTGTCGATGGTGCACGGGTTCATCGAGCAGCTTGGCGGCCGGTTCGTTCTCAAGAGCGAGAAAGGGCATGGCACCGCAGCGGAACTCTGGCTTCCGGTCGCGGCAGGCAGCGTGAGTATGCCGTTGGTGCATCCACACCCGGAACCTGCGACGGTGCCGCGGCTCAGCGTGCTGGTGGTGGATGACGACTCACTGGTGTTGACCAGCACCACGCTGCTGCTCGAAGACCTCGGGCACCGTGTCATCAGCGCGACATCCGGCGAGAAGGCGCTGGCGCTGTTCGATCAGGGTGAAGTCATCGATCTGATGATCACCGACATGGCCATGCCGCAAATGAGCGGCGCCCAACTGGCCCATGCCGTACGTTTGCTCAAGCCGGATCTGCCGATCATCCTGGCCACCGGATACGCCGAGCGCCTGGAAGGTTTTGCCGAAAAACTGCCGCGCCTGCCCAAGCCATTCACCCAACTCAACCTGGTGGAAATCATTGCCCGGTCGATGAAGTGAATCCGCCTGAACTTGTCCGCGGCGGGGGCCTTCTAAAAGGTTTCCCCGCCCCGGAGCGTGCGCCCCTTGCCTCGCATACTGACCCAGCCAACCGCTGAAGAACACCTGACCGAACATGACGCCAAGATGTTCGGCTCGCCCAAGGAACGCCTGGATTTCTACCGTAAGGAAATCCAGTACGAAACCAGCATTCTGGCCAACCGCACCGATGCCTATCTGGCGGCGCAGTCGTTTCTGGTGATTGCCTTTGCTTCGTGCATGTCCAACCTCAACCCCGAGTGGGGCAAGCTGTTCACGCTGGTGGTGCCGCCGTTTCTGGCCTTGCTCGGGCTGCTCAGCTCGCTCAATGCGTGGCCGGGGATCCGTGCTGCGTACGACATCATCGACCACTGGCACTACAAGCAGAGCGAACTGTTGCGCAGCGAGCCGATCATGGGCATGGCCTATGACGAATCACCGCTGTTCAGCGAGATGGAGTCGAGCCACAAAGGCTACCGCAAGTCGCTGTTGTTTTCGGTGCGCACGCCCTGGATCTTCGCCACGTTCTGGATCCTGCTGGGGGCCTATGCCGTGTTTATTCAGGTGACCAACCCGGGTGGCTGAACGCCACTCAAAGAAAAAGCCCGGACTTCGCAGCCGGGCTTTTCTCTGTGCAGTCATTCGACGGTTTCAAGCTGTCGACGCAGTTCTTGCGAATGATGTGGCGACATCGGGATCGGCGGGAAATCCTCGTTGAGGACACACAGGTGATCGATGGCTTCTTCGAACTTCGCATCGGCTTTGCGGCGCAACGCTCGATAGCGTTCAAACTGCTCGATGTCCAGATTGTCCGCTTCCAGCAGCTCGTAAGCCGCTCGGTTAAGGGTGTGAGCCTCTTCGAACAATTGACGATTGCGTTCCAGGGCCAAAGCCCTGCAAGCCTTGATTTGCGCAGGAGTCGAGCATTCTTTCATGACCGTGACCTTGTTATCCGGGTGGAGGGTTATGGTTGTGACCATCACTCGTTGCGCGAAGATCCATTTTTTTTGCGTTGTTCGTAACGCGCCAGGATTGGCTGAGTACTGATGCCGTGCAACAGGATGCTCAGCGCCACGACGGACAGCGTCAGGTCGGTACACAGCGCGGCCAGCGAGCCGTCGAGTCCGTGGTTCAGGGCGTAAAACAGGTAGAACAGACTGCCGATCCCGCGTATGCCGAACCAGCCGATCAACAGGCGCTGGCGCAATGCCAATAAGCTCCCCCACGGCATCAGCACCACGCACGCCGGGCGGATCAGGCAAAACAGCACACCACCGACCAGCAGTGCACGCCAGTCCCAATGCGCCATCAGCACGACACCGAGCAAGGTCACCAGAAACACTTCCATGGCCCGTTCGACCAGACTGCCGAACGACAGCATGTCGCCCATCATGATGCCGGCGGCGACCTGGCTGTCCTCCAGCTGTTCGGTGTCGCCATGCACCGCGTGTTGCGGCTCGACGTTCTGATGGCCGACCACCGGTTGCACCAGATGCTCCGCCGGGGGCTGCTCGACGCCGGTGGATTTCACTTCTTCCTGACGCAGGCCCAGCCCGGCGGCGAAGACCGACAGAAAACCGTAGCCGCCAATGGCCTCGGCCACCACGTAGGCGAGGGCGATCAACGCCAGCGCCAGATAGTCGTTCGGGCTCAGGGTGCTGTCGTCATTGCGGATGCGCAGCGACAGCGTTATCCGGCCGATGCCGCGGCCCATCCAGTAGCCGGTCAGCAATCCGGCAGGCACCGCCCACAGCACCTCGCGCAACAACCAGTCCGGCCATTCGCCGGCGTGCCCGGAACCGTCGAGCAGCAATAATCCGAGCAAGACGAAAGGGAAGGCAATACCGTCGTTGAGCCCGGCCTCACCGGACAGACCAAAGCGCACACTGTCGACGTCCCGCGCGTCGTTGACCTGCACCAGCGCGGCCAGCACCGGGTCGGTCGGTGCCAGCATCGCGCCGATCAACAGCGACGGCCCCCACGACAGTTGCAAGACGAAGTGCAGCAACAGGCAAACCGCCGCGATGGACAGCACCATCACCGGCCCGGCCAGGCCGAATGCGATGCGCCAGCGTTTGTCACGCAGCGGCAAGCGTAATTTCAGTCCGCAGACGAACAGGGAAAACAGCACGGCCACTTCGGTCAGATGCTCCATCCATGACGAGGCACCTTCGAGCGACAATTTCAGCAGGTTCAAACCGCTGGGGCCAATGGCGACACCCAGCAGGAGGCACACCGCCGAGGTGGTCACCGGCATCCAGCGCAGATACGACGAGGTCAGCGCGAGCGCCAGCAATACACCGCCGAGCACCGCGACCCAAACCACGAAGGTCATGACTGGCCGCCTGTAGACGGTGCCCGCATCAAGTTAACCCACGGTGCTGCGAAGGTACTCGGGCGTGAGCACGTTGAACCACAGCAGGATCATCGACACCAGAAGGGTGACCATGACCAGCAATCCGATGCCCCACACGCAGGCAGAGTTGAGCAAGCCTTGCTCCTTGCGTTCATGCATGAAGGTCGGCAGGCCGACGAACAACAGAAATGTCGAATACACCGACGCCGCGCCGAGCACCAGAATCGCCAGCCAGCGACTGGGATAGAGACCGGCAATGCCGGCCACGAAGAATGGCGTCACGGTATACGCGGCAAAGCCGATGCACTGATTGAGCGTTGGCCGCGCATCGAAGCTGCGCGACATCCAGCGGATGAACCCGCCGATCAGCGCCACACCGAAGATGATCGCCACGTAGAGCATGACGCTCAGCTGCAGCGCGCTCGACGTGCTCAAGCGCACGACTTCACCGGCCGCCAGGCTCCAGCCGACATAGGTGGTGCCGATGAACAGGCAAACCGCAGGAATCAACGCCAGTATCAGCAGATGGGCCAGATAGTGCCGGGGATGGGCTTCCTCTTCGCGGCGGATATCGGTCCAGGCGAAATTGGGTTGGGTGAACAGTTTGACGATAGGGGCGGACATGACGACCTCCTGATCCGGCAGACCGGTTGCGGGTTCTTAAAGGTATGGAGGGACGTCATGCCGTCAGGTTCAGTTTTTCTCGCGCACGTCAGAGCATCGGTTTGCCACCGGTGATCCCGTAGCGCTGACCGGTGATGTAACTGGCTTCATCCGAGGCCAGCAGCACATAGATCGGCGCCACTTCCACCGGCTGCCCGGGGCGGCCGAGCGGGGTTTCGCTGCCGAAGTTCTGTACTTCTTCGTCGGGCATGGTCGAGACGATCAACGGCGTCCAGATTGGCCCGGGGGCCACGCAGTTCACGCGGATTTCCTTTGGCCCGAGCATCTGCGCCAGACCGCCGGTGAAGTTGGCGATCGCACCTTTGGTGGTGGCGTAGGCGAGCAGGGTCGGTTTGGGCAAATCGGAGTTGACCGAGCTGGTGTTGATGATCGACGCACCGGCGCCCATGTGTTTGATCGCCGCCTGGCACAAGCGGAAGATCGCGGTGATGTTGACGTCGAAGGTCATCACCCATTCGTCGTCGGGGATTTCTTCGAAGGTTTCGTGGGTCATCTGGAACGCGGCGTTGTTGACCAGAATG
>Ga0153921_1001256_pt1 | contig 11670 bp, 15 predicted proteins | sample TSNJ005MetaG_FD_104691 | JGI IMG/M metagenome (GOLD analysis project Ga0153921, IMG submission 104691) | Attine ant fungus gardens microbial communities from New Jersey, USA - TSNJ005 MetaG | ecosystem: Host-associated > Fungi > Mycelium > Unclassified | place: USA: New Jersey, Brendon T. Byrne... | reverse complement strand
TAAAGATGGGTTGTACTTGCTGGCTTCAAGGGAATGAATGGTCTGCCTGGTGACGCCAAGCTGCTCGGCAACATATTTCTGTGTCCATTTCTTCTCAGCACGAAGCACATACAAATTATTGGTGAGCACTCTGTTTTTATCTTTCAATGGCGTCCTCCATAAGTAAAATATATATTACATAAGTAATATATATTTAACACAACTAACTGTCAACAAATCAGTAATAAAAAACCAATCTTAACCCTTATATAGCCGTCGGATCGCTATGCGTTCGTTTACATAAAAAAAATCCCGTCGCCCATACTAAAGGCTAGGAAGGAGTGGGTCTACATGGAAATCCCGGCACATGCCAAGGGAAGCGGCGGAAACGGCGGCAAAAAAGGCGATAAGAAATTAGCATGGTGGCAGCTCAGCCTGATTGGTGTAGGCTGTATCATCGGGACAGGGTATTTTCTTGGCTCTGACATCGGCATCCGGATGGCCGGTCCAGCTATTCTCATTTCCTTTGTCCTTGCCGCAATTGGCTCGCTGATCGTCGCTGAGGCACTGGGCAAATTATCCGCACAGGATCCTCAGGAAGGCGCTTTCCGTTCCTATGCCAAAAAAGCATTCGGCTCTTGGGCCGGTTTCAGCAGTGGCTGGGTGTACTGGTTTTCAGAAATGCTGATTGTCGGCAGCCAGCTCACTGCGCTTTCCATTCTAAGCCGTTTCTGGTTCCCCAATGTTCCGCTCTGGGTATTTGCGACAGCCTTTGCCATTCTTGGTGTGCTTGTCGTCATCATCGGAACACAAGGGTTTGAGCGGGCACAGAATATGTTTGCGATCATAAAAATTGCTGCGATCTTTATGTTCATCATCCTGGCAGCCGCCGTTTTGTTCGGTTTCTTTGGCGGCAGCAGCAAGGACTTCCAGTTTGCCACATCAAAGAAGGAATTCTTGCCGAATGGGATGCGCGGCCTCTGGTCTTCACTCATTTTCGGTTTTTATGCTTTTGGCGGAATTGAGATTATGAGTATGATGGCCAAGCGGCTCAAAAACAAGGAAGATGCAAAAAAGTCCGGTACGATCATGCTGCTTGTGCTGACAGTGATCTACCTGATTTCCCTTGTCCTTGCGATTAGCCTGGTCTCTCTGGACAAATTTAAAATCAATGAGAGCCCCTTTGTTGTCGCGCTTGCCAAATATAATCTAGACTTCTTTCCCCATGTGTTTATCGGCGGCATCATCATTGCCGGTTTTTCAACGATGGCCGCTTCGCTGTTTGCTGTCACCAGCATGATCGTCACATTGGCAAAAGACGGTGACGCGCCGAAGCTCTTTGCTAAAAAAAGCAAGCTGAAGGTCGAGCCGTTTGCGCTGGCTCTGACGATTTGCGGATTGATTGCTTCCATAATTTTGTCACTGGTCATGCCGGACACTGTGTACGAATACATTACAACGGCCGCAGGTCTGATGCTCCTTTACAACTGGCTGTTCGTCCTGCTCTCTTTTCCGCGACTGCTTAAAGCCACTGGATTCGACCACGTGAAACGCTTCTTTGGCATGGGGCTGATCCTTGTGGCCATCAGCGGCACCTTGTCAGATAAGACAAGCCGGCCAGGATTTTACGTCAGCATCATTTTTGTCGTGCTGGTCTTCATTGCATATATGATCATTAAGAAGGTTCGTAAAAGAAGGACCGCATAAAAATTGGGGAGGCTGTCCACTTTTTGGACAGCCTCCCGTCGGTTTTTATAAAAACAGCAGCCGAAACGCCTGAACACCGAAATAGATGCCGAAGCCGATCAGCGATAATCCGGAAATAACGGAAATGGCTTTCAGCGCTTTTGCTGTCAGCAGCCGCCTGAAGCTGCTCGCAATGCCAGCCATGACAACATCCCAAAGCAGCAGGCCAAGAATAATGGCAACACTGTACAGAACGACATAGGACGTGCTGTATGAGGCAGCAGTTTGCGCCAGAACGGAACCAAAAATACCGATCCAGAATATAATCGTCAGCGGATTTGAAATAGAGATCAAAAAACCGGAAAAGAAGGATCTCGGCAAAGAATCCGTACCGCTTCTCATATCCGCTTCGATGTTTCCAGCCTTCACCAGACCCTCTATGCCTGTGTAGACAAGGACGAAAAATCCGAAGCACCAGAGAAAGGCTTTCATGAAGGGAATCTCCAGAAAGTGAATCGTTCCAAGATAGACGACCAGCATATAGATCAAGTCAGCCGTCACCGCACCCAGTCCGACAAGCCAGGCATGCAGAAAACCGCTCTTGATCCCTTTATCCAGCTGGGCAGCGTTGACCGGCCCGATCGGGGCTGCCAGCGAAAGGCCAAGGAAAATATAGCCTAGAAATACCCCCATGCACAACACCCCTTCAACCAAAATAATGCGCTCAAGACAAGCTATTCCAGAATATCGGGATATATGAGAATGAAACAAAAACAAACATAAAAAAGCAGCTGGCACATGCCAACTGCTTCAGCCAATGATCATTTTCTCTTTTGGATAATCAAATTTGGTCTTCTTGTCACCGCCGCCGACGATCAGCAGGAAGGACGTTAAGCCGATACGGCCAATGAACATCAGGATCATGAGAATGCATTTTGCAAACAGGCTCAGATCCGGTGTAATGCCCAGAGACAGGCCGACGGTTCCAAAGGAGGAACAGACTTCAAAGATGATCGCAATTAAATCAAGCTGCTTATCTGATACCTTAATCAGGAGAATCGAAAGCATGCACATCGCTATGGCTATCAGCGTAAAAGCCAATGACCTTGTTACGTCATCCTTATAGATTTCCCGGTTAAAGGCCTTAATATAGCGGTTCCCTTTTGTATAGTTGTAAATGAACAGAACAGACAGCGCAAAGGTCGTTGTCCGTATCCCCCCGCCCATCGAATTCGGCGAACCGCCAATGAACATGAAGACACTGAGCACCAGGAGTGTTGGTCTTGAGAAGTCGCCAATGTCCATTGTCGTAAGCCCCGCACTTCTGGTCGTCGTTGACTGAAAAAGTGCATAGAATAAGCGCTCATGCCAAGCCATCCCCTGGAACGAATGATTGGCTTCAAGAATCAGGATGGCAAGAGTCCCAAGCAACAGCAGTACGCCATATGTAACCGTTGTGAACTTGGTGAACAGCGAGAATCGGAACGGGTAGCCGCGTTCTGTTTTCTTCCCGGCCAAATACGCCTTGATCTCAATCAGCACCGGAAACCCGATGGCGCCGATAACAATTTGAATAATGATGATCAGTTGGGCAAAGTAATCCCCGGCAAACGGTGCAAGCGATTCTCCCGTAATGTCCATGCCCGCATTGGTCGTCGCACAGACAGAAGCAAACAGCCCCTGCAGGAACGCCTCCTGCCAGTCCGGAAAATAACGCAAGAAATGAAAGCCAAGAATCACACCGCCGACCAGTTCAACCACGACAATGATTTTTAGAATATCCCGGACAAGCCGAACAAGTCCGGATAACAAGAACTGGTTATTGTCGACCATGATCAGCTGCCGTTCGCGAAGGCCGATTCTGCGCCGCAATACAAGCCAAAAGAACGTGCTGACCGCCATAATGCCGATTCCCGCAAACTGGAGGATAATCATAATGACAAAATAACCGAACACGCTATAGGTTTCGGCAACATTGATAACAGTCAAGCCCGTATCACTTACGATGCTAATTGCCATAAAGACCGTGTCGCTAAAGGACATATCGACACCAGATTTATGAACAGCCGGAATGCTGAACAGCAAAATCGATACGGTGACAGCAAGCAAATAATAACCGGTAATGACTTGAGCAGGCGGCCGTTTTTCCAGCCAGGCTCTCAGGTTTCCCACAAAAACTTCTTCCCTTCCATTCTGCATTACGATTTATGTAAAATTGCATAGATTGTCCTCAATCTCATACCATTATACCCGTCTTTCCTTTCTGCGCATACCAGGATACAAATGAGTTGTAAAATGCTTTTCCTCTAGCACTGCCGGCTTTGGTAGGCAGCCTGACCCTTTTTAAATTTAAAAAGACCTTGAGCGGGCATGAAGCCTGTCAAGGTACAGATTTCGAGAAGTATTTAAAATTAATTTGTTTCTTTTAAGTCTTTTTCTGCCAAATCAAGGGAAACAGCTAATTTAATTTGATCTTGCTTACTAAGTCCTTTTAAATACTGACGCATTGCGATAGTTTGGACCATCGCTTCCCCTTTATGATCATTACGATACATTTCTATTTCTGTTACAGTGCTATCATTTATCAGAAGCGTATAAATATCCTCGCCTTGTTCAGGTATCCATTCAAGAATATAAGCTGCTTTCATTTCTGGAAACGACCTCTTTATCACTTCTAGAAGCCTTTTTTTCCCTTCACTTTTGAAAAGTAATTGATTAGATTTAATAAGCAGTTGTCTGATTTCCTGTTCTGTTTTGCTTCCAATTAGTTTCACAAACATCTCCTCTATTTCTTCATAATGCTTATTAATTAATTTCACTTAATAATCATCTTATTTTTTTAATACTATACTTTGACTTCTTAGCTTTCACAAGATTTGAAACCATAAATTCACTCTATCAATTCACTCCAAATTTTAGGGTATCCAGTGGTTTGTACATTATTTAAGTTTAATAATATTTACGAATTTATAATTTGTTTTGTTGTAAAAACGCTTCTAAAATCCTTTCAACAGGTAAACTAGCATTTTTTAATATTTTCTCTACTTTGTCCTTTATTTGCTTATTAGAAGCAATTATTTTTCTATGCTCTTCTCCATCAAAAGAACGTAAAGAATCTATTGCATGTTCAGCGACTTCATCACTCTCATTAAGTAAATCTAATAATAAATTAAATCCATATACTCCGTTATCTTCATCTATACAGTAGGCCAATCTGATTTTATATTTATCATCTTTATCTTTTAATCCTTGAATTATATTCTCCCAATCAATATTAGAAAACTCACTCATCAATTCTTGCACATATATAAATTCATCGTCATAAAAATAATTATCTGCGCTATTTTCAGATAATACTGCATCTACTTTATCGTACATTCACTTTCTCCTCTATTTATTAAAACCACCTGGTAATGGAACATTAATTTTTCTTGTTGGTATGATGAATTCAATCTCCTAATTTGTAAAAACGTTGTTACATGAGTATACTAACATCATGAGCTTCCAACCAAACGAATCATGTTTAAATTGCTTCTCACCAATATCAGCTGACTTAATATAGATAGAAATAAAAAGACCTTGAAAGACACTTTTGCCTATCAAGGTGTATGTTTAAAGTTTATTTACTATCTCTTTTCCATACAATTTCTCCGTCCTTTAAAAAGACTGCGCTTGGCGGATCATAAAGTGAAATTTCAACTAATGAACTTTTCTTTTGTATTATCCAATTATACACACTACTTTTTTCACAAGGATGCACTAAAATATCACTTACTTGAAAAGTTACTGCATAATATTCAGTATATTTCACATCGTCCTCATCCAATCCATTATCTGTTTCAAAAAGTGTGTCAGGTTCACCAATAATCTTTAATCCATTATCCCACTTTATTATCAAGTCACTATCTTTATATTCTTTTAACGCTTTTATTAAAGGATCATATTCCATGTATATCCTCCTATAGCCTTGTCCAAAACCGGTTTCTGGTCTGCTTTAAAGTCCAACTACATGGCTTCTAATATTTCTTCTTACCTTCCCATAATCCCTTGGCGGTACCTCGCATTGTTCTTATCAAATAACAGCTGATCTAATGATTTAAGCAAAAAACCCTTGAAAGGCCATTTGCCAATCAAGGTTCACAATTTTAATCTTCACATAGTTGAATAATTTCTTTGGGTACAGTTTCAAAAACCAACACTTCTGCCTTTGAATAAGGCTTCTTTATTAAATAGTCTTCAAGTGTCATCATACTTTTCCAATATAGTTTAACCCAATATTCAATCGTTTCTCCAGTATCAAAATTTAAAGCTTCCTCATCAAAGTCTTTTAAATCCTCATAGAATACTTGGTCATAGATTGAAAGAGAAATATCGCCATCAAAGACTAGGATTTTTTTGGTGAATACAGGAAAACAGAAAGATTGGGAAAAACGATTGGATATATCGACACCTATTGCTTCTTTAAAGTTAAGCCAATCAGGTGTACTGGAAGGTCTTAATAGTTCTGTTATCTCAAACTTTACTCTGCCACCATTACTATATCTATTATTTGACTTAGTAGAATATTTAATGCCACCATTCATGACTTCTTCCAGAGAAACATGATGTGCGTGATTTCCAGGTAAATATGCATGATACAATAAATCACTCAAGTATCTCACCTACTTAATATTTACTTTCTTGAAACATAAGGGGTGCGCGAGCTTCTAATTAGGGCATCTAGGTTTTCAAATACCCTATGACTTTCAGTCGGTGAAGGACATCAAGTCCTCTACTTCCATGGTTGAACTGGGATAATGGCTAAATGACCTTCAAATAAGACGGCTATTACTCGATAGCCGTCTATTGTTAAAAAAGTAAAACTAATTGTAATTGGCTAATCATCATAAGGTAAAATTTTATTTCCCGAATTTTCTTTAGTATGAACTCGAATAATCAAACGACCCTTCCGCTATCTAATATAAGAGAACATTCTCCCTCATCAGTAGTCAAAAGTAGTTAATACCTTTAATTTCAAAATCCGTAACAACGTCGCTTGTATGCTCCCACTTTTTCACTCCATCATTATTGAGACTAACAACGCCTAATTCACATATGACGAGTAGAGTTGACTGTGATACTTTTATTAATTCATAAACCATAGAATTAAACTCTTTAAACCATAATATTCCGTTGCTATTTAAATCAATACAATAAACTTTCTCCTCAATATTGATAAGTATACATTTATCCATCTCGACTCTTAGTGCTGAAGGTTCAATTCCATGCCCTCCACCAAAAATCCCAATGAAAGTTGAATCTTTATTTTTTGTAGCAATGCCATAAAACTTACTTTTATCCTCGCCCTTAGTATTAATTAAAATACTTTGGCTCATCTCAACATATTCTTTAAGCTCTGATTGAGATTCAAATTCATAAAGTTCATAATCAATATATTTTTTTAGTAATTTCATTATTTCCCTCCATACAGTTTTACTGTTATCAATTTTTCTCCATCCCAAATGGATTCTACTTTTAATACCCCATTTGGACCTTTAAGCAAGGACTTTCTAACGATTCGTCCATTATCTTGAGTCTTTAAGATACTAGAAGTATTATTAAATGTTTTGGTTAATTTTTCCAGGACAAGCTTCCTACCTGTTTCATTATCAAAAATACCAACACTATTCAATTGCCGTTTCATGGCAATTGAGCGGTCGATATTGTGTTTATTCCCGGTTGCATTACCAAAAACATATTCCATCTTCCGACCATAATCTGGTGAAACTCTTATCGCTCTTAATCTTCTGGCTTTCAAAACACCTTTATCCCCGAAAACGGATGTTGCCAATGTAACATTAGTAGGACACAAATTCAGACCGTTTTGCTGCGCCTCCCTTGATCATATCACGCTCATAGGCTTTCGTGATTTGCTCTTTGGCTGCGCTTGCTGTCTCTTTGGGATACCTGCCAGCAGAATACATAGCTTCCAATGTTTCTTCAGGATAAGCAAAGGCGTCATACACACCGACTACAAAGTCTTTTCCGCCCTTCCATAATCCCTTGGCGGTGCCTCGCTTCAAATATATAACGTTTTTGATAAAAAAAAGACCTTGAAAGGCAGTTAGCCTATCAAGGTTATTCTTTAAGCTTTTATATTTCTACCTTATTCTCAATCAAATACTTATCTCCTACTTTTTCTTTAATTAAAATTATAGCGTTTTCTATCTTTTTAAAAAATACGGTCTTCTCATTTTCATTTGAAAATCCTTTGAACTCAAAGTTGATAGCATTGTCTTCAAATAAACTATCGTATACATTCTGTATCTCTAATAACATATTATCAATTTCACCTTCACCTTCAAGTTCTTCGACTAAATCATTATCAACTAATTCACCTTGTTCATTATATATCCACATTGGATAGCATTGATAATCCAGAAATATCTTAATAATATTCATGGTTTTCCCCCTTCTTATTATGGTGATTATTTCGGATTTGTCCCTACAATAAAACCATTATTTCCAACAGTTATAGCTACTCTTTGTTTCTGTCCGTTGAATTCTACTTCATAAATTGGTCTTCCTTTTCCTCGACCTTGAGTTCCAACAACCTTTCCTTTACTTAACGCCTCCATCAGTAAATTTGGAATCTCATTTGATTTAATTTCCTTGGCTGCAAACTCATCTGCATGACGCATTACATGGTCGAAACCTGCATTTGAATTACCTTTTTCAAGCCAGGCTAATTTACCACTTGTTGTTTTTGCAATCGCCATCACTTCATCAGAGTTATATTTCACACCGCTACTTGTCAGTTCATCTAATAATTTTGCTGATTACCATTTAGAGTTACCTAACCCTTAGGAATATCTAAAAATGTACTTAATGAAAGGATGGCAGTTTATTCAACCACCACCCAAATTTATTAACTAGCTATTGTTTCAGATTGATCTGGCATGATATAAGCCGTTCTATTCTTCATCATGCCATAAATTATTCTGGCTAATCTTCTCATAATGCAAAGAAGGGCTTGTGACTTTGACTTTGAGAATATAGATGGTGGTAACTGATAGTTTTATGATTAATATCATAAGGTAGAATACATTCAATAGGTCATACGTTTTAAAGATATTGTACGTCTTATATAATTTGCAGATACATCATAAAAGGATTACAAGAGTTATCACTATTCAATTATTAACAAGCGGTTTATTCGACACTCCGTACCCCTTAAACCATAAAAAATGACCTTGAATAATTTCAAGGTCATAAATGGAAGATTATTATTTATATGCTTTCTATATAAACATCGGAATTAGTTTTTTTTCCCTTCTCTAATGCTTTCATTAACATATCTATTAAGTCCTCACCCTCACTTGTTATAAAATAATTAGATAAGTTTGTTATATCCTTACTAATATTATCGCCCCAAGGCGGACTTTTAGATAAGTCATCAATGTCCCATATTACTTGTGATGGGCTAAAATCCTGTAATTTCTTTTTAATTGCTTCTAATTCATTTATAGCGCTATCAATATTCTTATTCTCAAGTTTCCCGTTATAGAGTTCATTTAATAAGAAAGGATATTCAGTTCCCCATCCATCTTGTTCTAAATGATAACTTATTGTAGAGAAAAAAGAGTGTAAGAAATCACCATGCCCGACTTGATACCAGTAATATTTCACCTTAAATCCCACAGCCATTCTTCTCACCTCAATCAATTTGTTTTAAATCTAATATCTACTTTACCATTTGTTTTATTCATAATCTTTCCATACAATTCATCTAGTATTTCATCTGATACATTTTGTCCTCTTATATCAATTATAACAGACTGTTTTGTACCGTTAGGCAAATCACTTAATCTTTTTTCCACCTGTTTTGACACGTTATTAACTAATCTACTCCGTCCGCTTGAAGTAGTAATTTTATAATTTTTCACCTCAATGCTATGCCCAGTCTGATACAAATCTGGTCTAGAACTACCTTTTTCTCCATAAGGTACTTCTTTACCATCTTTAAAAGACTTTTGAGCATTATAATCAGGGAAATCCTTCTCTACATCAATTTCAGACTGTCTCCATGATGGTCTACTTTTATCTATACCCTTACCCTTTCCTCTATTCTTCGCTGCTGCCTCTGCACCTTCCTTTAGCGTATTAGCTTTCCTTGCCTTCAATATACCTTTATCTCCTAGAAAGGATGATGCCACCGTTACGATAGTATATGACACAAATTCAGATCGCTTTGTGGCATTTCCATTAACCATATCACGTTCATAAGCCTTGGTTATTTCCTGTTTGGTCGCTTTTGCTACCTCTTTGGAGTTCAATGCCACATAACCTATCGCTTCTATCGTCTCTTCAGGATACAGGATTGTGTTTACAGCACCCCCAACAAATTCTTTTCCGCCCTTCCATAATCCCTTGGCGGTGCCTACCCCAATATCTGCTGTTGTGTGACCAACATCTGAAACCTTGTCCCAAAACCCTTTTTCCTCTTCTTTTTCTGCTTCTTCTTGCATTTTCTGTTTAAGCCGATTGGCTTCGATTTCTTCTTTATACACCTGTCCATACAATTTATCATACCCTGGGATCTTCTCTACTTTTATTGGTGAAGTGAAACTGACGATTTCATAAGATGGCGTAGGGAATGCCTGCTTCATCCCTTGCAGATATTCACTGATCAGATCGGCTTCTTTTTTTATTTCATTCATCTGTTTGGCTAAGGATGCATCAAGTGCGTTCAGTTCCTCACCAACGTCTTTGCTTTTCTTGGTTCCTTGTTGAATGGCTTCAAAGAACTGGTCGCTTTTCAGCCTGTCCAAGGCGATAATATCTGAGACGCTGCTCATGATCTCGTTTGCTTCTGTTACCAGATCCTCTGTGTCGTCCTGAACTTTTCTGAGTTCCCGTGGCACATCATAGCTGACAAAATCCTCGCGAATATAACCGGTTTGATGCGGTTCGAAGGCATGGACAGCTTCCTGCATGGTCTTCAGGGATTTTTCATATTTACCCAGAAACTCTGCTGTCGCCTTTATGATGAGTTCATGATACCGCTTATAAAATGAAAAAATCGCATTGGCTGTGTGGCCTTTTAGCGCATCATCAAGTGAAATAAGTTCTGCAATGGCTGTCTGGATGCTCTTCATTTGAGCCTGAACCGTTTTGATTTCTTTCAGCGTTGAGTCAATCCCTTTTTGAACGCCGTCCACTTCCAGTATTTTCACCTAAAAGCCTCCTTGTTTGCCGGTTTATTTGAACCCATTAAATATGCCGAGACCAATTTCGACATCTGCATCTTCCATTGTTTGGACTGTTTTTCTTGTGGCCTCAATATGCTCACTCAGCATGGATTGGTAGAGCGCCAGCATGGAACTGAGGGAAGCATTGATCTTGTTTAATTGTTCAGCCGCCTCCATTCGTGTATCCCCCTCTATCCGGGAAGAGAACGAAGATTGCAATGAATTTGCCGATTGGTATATTTTCAGGCACGCCTGATTTACTGGATATCGCACCACTTTTACTTCATACACGAACACATCATCCTTTCTGTAGCATCCTTCTGTGCTTTCACTTAACTGGATTATACTGGATATTCGTCTTTTTCGTGAGATGCAAAAGAAGCATTTATACACAAAAAGTGTCTAATCAGAAAGAACCATCCTTATAGGCTGAAATTCTTTTTTTGTATAAAAACAGCCCCCCAGGTAATCCTAACAAACAGATTAATGGCTGCTGCCAAGAGAGGGGTGCTTATCTATGTCTGTTTATGTATATCAATCATTCCAAATCAAACAGGAGAAATTTCAGGATGCCTTGAGCAATCTGGAAGCCATCAAAGCCTACCGTAACGAGCAATACGATCATGATATCAAGCTGCTGACGCCAATCACTGGCGCTGATCATACATATGTCCTGTTGTCTGTGTATGAAGGCCTGGCGGAATTAGAGCTGCAGAATGACAAGATGTTCAACGATGAGGAATATGTCGAGCTGATTGGCAAATTCTTTTTAGAG
>Ga0153921_1001255_pt1 | contig 11675 bp, 11 predicted proteins | sample TSNJ005MetaG_FD_104691 | JGI IMG/M metagenome (GOLD analysis project Ga0153921, IMG submission 104691) | Attine ant fungus gardens microbial communities from New Jersey, USA - TSNJ005 MetaG | ecosystem: Host-associated > Fungi > Mycelium > Unclassified | place: USA: New Jersey, Brendon T. Byrne... | reverse complement strand
TTTACAAAGATGGGGAGATGTTGAAAAAGCGGACGTCAAACAGTTCAACGAGCTATTTTGTGACGATATTCTGGCTGGTAAACGCAAGGAAAAATGATGACATCGTCGAATACAATGAAAGCCCTTTCGATAGCTCCTATACGATGTTTGATTTAACCGTTGATCATTTGTTAACGCAGGTATTCGACTTTCTCCAAAACTAACTGCTTTTAAGGTCTTTTTCATTGTTGATTAGCGTGTCGATTTACATGTTAATTTGCACGTTAATTTGCATCTTTTCTATTGACTAACTTTTCATCTGTGCTATACTGTGATAAAGGAGGTATGTCAAATGACCAATATAAAACCCATATCCGACTTAAGAAATTATACGGAAGTATTGAAAGAAGTATCGATCGGAAACCCAGTTTACCTTACAAGAAACGGAAGGGGAGAATTTGCTATCATGAAGATTCAGGAATATGATGAATTACGTGCACTCAAAGAATTATATACAGCATTAGAGAAAGGAGAAACTTCTGCGAAAGAAACCGGCTGGATATCAGCTGCGCAAGTAGAGGCAGAATTAGGTGTACAAAGATAGTTTGAGTATGGCGAGATCATCGCCAAAAAAATTCTCACCAAGATTACCAACCGTTATTACGGCCAGTTAATATCAAAACCGCCAGATATATCTGGCGGTTTTAATATAGGTCAAAATTGTACGCATACGCATCATAGTGCAGGAGTCTTCAAACTGAACGCATCCCAATAATGTAGTGAACATTTTTCTAAACATGCTTTTAATCCTTTATCTGATGTTACTATATGCAACTCAACGTTCTTATCGTTTTTGTTATGCGTTTTTGCTGTAGCAGCAATCAGAGCATCTAGAGAACCAAAATTATGTATGAGCGCATGCTCAATTATATCTTGCGCTTCGGAAATCTCTTCACATGATAAAGGGAGAATATTCACATTCAGTACAGGTGATGTTCCGTCAAGAGTCTCATTTACTAATTTCCGCCATCTTTTTATCTTTTCCTTATTCCAACGTGCTTGTCCTGATATATATTGATAGTGTGGACAACGTTCTCCGCTTTCAGATATAATACAATTACATTTCTGTTTACCGCCATTTTTTCCTCGGGCATATTTCCCAATGACCGAAAAAATTTCAATTTTTGAAATCACAGAAATATAGTTTGTACCTTCTTTGATTTTTGCAACCGACTCATCAATAGATTCGGGGTTATTGGCTTGAGTTATATATCTTAAAAAATTAAAATATGCATTCGTATCCAACAAGTAGGCTTTAGGCATCAGTAATTACTCCTTATCGTCATCGAATAAAGCTTTGGGGGTATGGTTAATGAGCATTCGAATATCATCTTCACTTAAAGGAGCAAGTTTTTCTAAAATCAGGCTTAAAACCTCGTTTAGATCTGCATCAGGACCTTTATTGACATAACCTTGAATTCCAATATTTGCTAATTTTTTAATATCGGCAAATTCTTTGAAATTTGTATAGACAATTACATCAACAAAAGGATCAACCTTTCTTATCTCAGCGAGAACCTGCTCGCCATCCATTTTAGGCATCCTTAAATCAAGAAGCACAAGGTCGTAATCCCCTGCATTGAACTTCCTAATGCCCTCTTCTCCATCTTTGGCAATATCCGCGGTCACACTATTAATCGCCAAAGCTTCACGAACAGACCTTGCGGTATCCAACTCGTCTTCAATAATCAATACTCGATTCATTTTTGTCTCCCTCCATTTGTCTGTTTTACAGGTATCACTAAATCAAATTTTGCACCGTTTTTGAATGAAGTATTCACATGTATACTTCCATCAAACATTTTTAGTATATTCCATACAATAAATAAACCTAATCCTTCGCCACCACCACTACTGCTGGTCGGATCTTTTGTCGAATAAAAGGGTTCGAATATCTGCTTTGATATTTCTGTAGGAATCCCAGGCCCATCATCAAAAAATGATATTTTAACCTGATGGCTCTGGCCCACTTTTTTAGATGAAATATCAACTGTAATAGTACCGCTATCCTTATACTCTGCCAGTGCCTGGATCGAATTCAGAATCAAATTATAGAAAACTTGATCGAATTGAACTGCATCGGCAAAAATGCTAACAGAAGTGTTGCCTGTTATTAAATATTGTATGGAGTGCATATTAAGTCTTGAACTCATATCTTCAAAGACCCCTGCAATTCTTTGTGAAACATTAAACCACTCCGCTTGCCCTTTGCTTGAAATGATGGGACTAAATCTTGCCAGCATATCGCCAATTCGTTTTGTTTGCTTGAGGATAAGGGCAAGGAGACGTTCAAGATCAATTTCTGTTGTGACACCTTTCTGCATTTTCATTTGGTGAAGCTGAACAGCATATCGTATGTTTGTTATCGGCTGCCCTAATTCATGCGAAAATCCCTTTAACAAATCGCGTAATGCTATCATCTGCCTATTGTGTTCTTGCTCAGAAACAAGTTCTTTCAGTTTGATCCAAACACCTTGTTCAGCTTCAAATTGCTCGTCGATTCGATCATTTACCACTGTATGTTTTTGTTTTTGAGTATTGGACAATGATTTAATACGTTCGGACAATTCTTTGGCTTCCTCAAACATATTAAATCGAAGATAAAAACTATATAATGTTCGAGATATGGGAAGACTTCCTGAACCAGACTCCTTCATCTTTTGTAGCGTTACATTCAAAAGATGCTCATCTTTCTTGCTTTCATAATAATATACAAGTTCATATAGGATATTAAAATCGCTTCTGCGAACAAAATCATCATCAAAAATAAGCAATTTCTCTGCAATAGTATAGTCCTTTTTATTTCGACATATACGTAACAGCGTTCTAATAACTATGGGATTGTGAGACTGACCTATAATCTTCTCAATTAAAAGCAACGCTTTGTCAAACAACTCTGTACGCTCTAAAAGTGTCAAAAAATACAAATCCGTTTTCTTACTCGCATGGCGGTCAGTAGCGTTAATTCTATAATTAGCTATTACGTTTATCGATCCCATGTTTTTTTTTGATACCATTATATCAACAGTTTCTTTAACCTCTGTAAGATTTACGTCGCTGTTTGTTTTTTCACACAAATCCAGCAATTTTCTGTCAACCAGGAAATCTTCACCGATTGATAATACCAAAGCGTCCTTAATGTCATGGCTGATTTCATCTTTTTGTATAGCTTCCCTTATACGGGGCATGAATTCCGAAACCAACTTCTCGGGATCCTTCAATTTCATATATTCGTAAAACCGAGAAAATGACCTGACTAACTCAGGACGCCCTTGAATAAGCTTTATTTGTTCTAAGTACGCATTGAATGCACTCTCCATATTACCTATTTGCTTATATAAATCACCAAGTATTCTATAAAAAAAATTATTGGTTGGAAATGACTCAGTTGCTTTTATGCATTCAGATATGGCTTGCTCCAGTTTCCCGGAGTAACGTAATTCAGAAATGGTATCTGCGTATGTCTTTTGAGTTGCATGCTCACTGTTCATCCCATTTCCTCCTTGATTTGATACAATTATTTTAGCGTATATAGTGATTTTCTGCAAGAGAAAACCGCAGCGCACTTGACATATTCTTCGCAACATCATTAAGATTCAAAATCAATCTCTACCATCAACACTTCTGCAATAAGCAATCCAAACCAATCCGCCAAACCCAACCGCCAACAGAATCATCAGAATCAAATACGCAACTGCCGCCCCCGGAATTCCCGCCGCTTGTACCATAACCGGGCAGAGAAACCATGCCACAATGCTAACCAACGCATAGACAACAAAGATCGCCTTTTGTTTTCTCATAATCACCAGTACATAATACATCAGGTTCAAAAACGCATAACAGCTGCCGCCCGACACAATCAACACAAATGCCAGATGATGACCGGTCAGCTTCCCGCTATAGGCGCTTCCCAACAGCATTTCCAAAAGTTGTAACACCGGCTTTCCCAGGATCACCGTACCCCCCACAGCCAGCACCGACAATCCGGCAATCATTCCACCAAGCCGAACTATCTGACTCTTCAACGCAGAAAATTCCCGATCATTCCACTGTTTTGTCATTCGCGTTAAAAATGGACGGATCACAAATCCAGCCACCAGGTTAATGACCGAGGTCGGCATGAATATCATATTAAAGTAACCGGAATCTGCATCCGTCAGATAACGGTCAATTGCATACTTTGAAGCACTAAAGATATAAAAATCCAGGAATACAGAAATAAACAACAACACCGTATTCTGAAACAAGGTACGGATCTGTCCTGCCTCACTGCGCCAGTCAATGGCATCCAATCGATGCATCGTCATGATATCGAACACCAACACCCCCACGGCCTGAGCTCCTACTGCTATCAGACAGGCAGGCACCAGATTATGAGTTGCCACCAAGGCAGCTAAAAAGCACCCCACCGAAAGCAGCGTTCTGAAAAAGTTGGATTTTCCAGTCAGGTACAAACGGCCATTTCGCTGAAATTCCGACTCATAGACATCTGCCCAGCCATCAATAACTTTATAAATCACCATCAAAAAAACAACCTGAATCTTTTCAAAACTGTACGTGCTCCCAGTACCTAACAGCAGATATGCCATCGCCAGCACCACCGCCAGACCACAAGTCCAAATCCGCTGCCGCCGGTAATCCCCAAACGAATACTGCCCCACCCCATCCGTAATCTGAAACGGCCTGATGCCAAAATAAGCCACCAGAAACATCTGCTGGCCAAAGGTACTGAACGCAAACGAGAAAATCCCGCCCTCATCCGGCCCGATGATGCGCATCACCAAAAAGGCCAGCACCATACTGGCCAGAGCATAGCAGAAGCTTCCCGCCATATTCCAGATCATATTTTGTTTTTCACGGTCTTTTCCTTCATGCAGGATCCATCTGGTGATTAGATTCATAGCTGTCTTTTTCTCCTAAACTGTTGTATCAGCAAAATGGAAATCAGCATTCGCAGCATATAACGGGCGGCTACTGTCGGTTTCAGGTAACTTTCCCCCTGCAGCCGTTCCCCCATCGCCACCGGCACCTCCGCCACCCGGGCACCCTGCTTCAGCAGATACGAGACGGTATCCGGTTCCGGTCCATAATTCAGGTTTGTGGCAAACTCTTTAATCATCTCATGGTTAAACATCCGCATCCCGGAAGTCGGGTCGGTAACCTTTACCCCGGTTGTCAGCCAGATGGCACCGGAAATCAACCTGCTGCCAAGCATCCTGACACTGAATCCCTTTTCCCCGTTCAAAAAGCGGGAACCAATCACGATATCATAACCCTCATCCATCTTCTGCCGCATCCGTTCAATATACTCGGCCCGATGCTGTCCATCACCGTCAAATTGAATCGCATAAGGATAGTGGTGACGGTGAGCATACTTCATTCCCGTTTGAAAGCATCCGGCCAAACCCAGATTCACCGGCAGGTTCAAAAATTGATATCCACGCTCCCGGCAGATCTTTGCGGTCCGGTCCGTCGATCCATCATTGACAACGATATAATCCAACTCCGGAAAATGGGTGATCAGCTCATCTACCACTGTCTCAATATTCTTTTCTTCATTATAGCTGGGAATGATCAGCAAAACCTTCTGCATGGTTGTTTTATCCTTTCTGTACAAATGCTTTCGGCACCAGGTCCTTATACCCGGTGACACCAATCCGGGGCACCAGTAACGCCGAATCCAGCGGATTGCCAAGCTTCCACCGAATGATTGCTTCCGGCAGGTCTACTCCGGCCAGATGACTGAACGGATAGCCGCCGCCAAAGCGGGCGTTCATTTCCAGAACATATCGTTTGCCATCCACATCAAACACGTCTGCATCCAGATTGCCCAGGTGTCCCAAATTCCGGCCAAGGATTTCTCCCAGCATTTTCAGCGCCGGATAATCAACCGTTTCGGCCATATCCGTTTCGCCGGAACGCATTGCCAGCTTCTTTTTTACAATTGTCGTCTGATAATTGCCGTTTAAATCATTGATGACATCCAGACCATATTCCTGTCCCGTCAGTTTTTCCTGAATCAACACGCAGCTCTCCACATCCTGCCTGGCTTCATATTGTAAATATCCCCTGGAAATCTGCCTTCTGCTCTTTTGATACAGGATTTTTAATTCTTCCTCGTTCTCTGCTTCATAGATGGCCAGCGAACCCATCCCCCACCGGGGCTTCACCATCACCGGCCAGGAAATACAGCCTTCCCGCAATGCCGCCAGACTCTCCGGCAGACTTAAAAATGTCGCCGGCACCGGCAGCTCCAGTTTCTTTAAAAATTCCATCGTTGCCCATTTATCATTACAGATTTGAATGACTTCCGGATCCGATACCACCACCGTCGTCCCGGCCATCGCAAATAAACCCTTATACTTTGCCAGCACCGGCAGATCTGCATCAAACAGGGACAGCAACAAATCAATCTGATATTTCCGGCAGGTTTCGAGCAGAAACGGAATATAATTTTCGTCATAAATCAGCGGTGTTACAATCCCTTGATCCGCCGCCTTCCAGGCCGGTGACACTTCACTGTTCGCCACATAAACCCGGCTGTGACTCCCCACTGCCCGAGTCATTGCCGCCTTAAAATACTCCACCAGATAACTGCGTCTTCCCACAGAAGTCAGTAATATATTCATCTTCGCGCCTCCAATATCGCATCACAGATACGATCCACATCCGCCTGGGTCAAACTGCCATAACAAGGCAAGGTAAGGACCCGCTCGGCCACGTATCTGGCCACCGGAATATCCGCCTGGCCAAATTGTTCCAGGTAACAGTCAAAATCCGGAATCAACGGATAAAAATATTTTCTGGCATGGATATTCCGCCCTGCCAGCCAATCATACATCTCATTCCGGTTCAAGGCAAAGTCATCCTCGAATAACACCGGAAAATAGGCATAATTGCTCTTCACTCCCGCCTGCTGTTCCGGTAATCGGAGCCCTTTCACCCCGGCCAGCCGTTCACAGTACCGATTCACGACCTGCTCCCGTTTTTCCAGCTCTGTGGACAAATGCTTCAGATTGCAAAGCCCCATAATCGCCTGGAATTCATTCATCTTGGCATTGCCGCCGACAGCCACCACCTGCTCCTTATTGATAATGCCAAAGTTTTTCAGACAATCCAACCGTTCTTTCAGCCATTCGCCCTGATAACTCACTGCGCCGCCTTCAATGGTATGAAATACCTTGGTGGCATGAAAGCTGAACATCGCCGCATCACCAAACCGGCCGATCCCCACTCCATTCAACGTCTCGCCAAAGGTATGGGCGGCATCATAGATGACCTTTAAATTATGCTTTTTAGCAATCCGTTCAATCTTTTCCACATCACAAATATGTCCATATACATGAACCGGCAGAATGGCTGAGGTCCGCTGGGTAATCAAAGCCTCGATCTTTTCCGCATCCATGCAGCAAGTCACCGGATCAATGTCACAAAATACCGGGATCAGGCCACCTCGAGTAATCGCATGGGTGGTGGAAGCGAAACTAAACGGTGTGGTAATCACTTCCCCCGTCAGCTCCATTGCCTGCAGCACCATCTCCAGCCCCAGATGCCCGTTGGTAAACAGCGTCAACTGTTCAACATCCAAAAATGTCTTCAGCTCCTGTTCCAGCTGCTGGTGGAATTCCCCCATATTAGTCAGCCATGCGCTGTCCCAAATGGGCTTAATGGCTTCGATAAACTCCGCGTAAGGAGGAAGTGCGGATCTGGTCACCAGAATTTCTTTTTCTTGTTCTGACATAGTGTTCCTTTCTGCCAATCAATACTTCAGCTTCAGTACTTCGGTTAAAAACCATACTTCCATTAAAACCACCCCCAGAAATGCCCTGGCAACCAACATCTGAAAGCCGGAAGCATGGCAATACTTCTGATAATAATACAGCCGGCTCTGATGCAGCAGCTTCTGCTTTTTCAAAATACTTCCCACCGACTTGTCCACACTGACAGAGTGGGCATGTACATAACTGTCACCGGTCAGCAGAATGGTCTTCTTTCCCATATCCTTCAGCCTGCGGCCGAGGATTTTTTCTTCATAGTACAAAAACACCTGCTCATCAAATACATCCGTCTGGCCAAACACATCGGCCCGCAGCATAAAAAAAGATCCCGGGACTGCATCTACCAGACAATAATTCTTTCGCTTCAAATAACGCCGGGAATACGATAAAAACGGCTTAAACAAACGTCTGGTCCACAAACCACTGTCCAATAAATCTCCGCCTGCGGAAAACACCTTAAAACAACTGAACAACTCTTTCCCTTCCGGACTTTTCACCTTGGCTGATACCACCGCACTGTCAGAGACCTTTTGCAGTGCCTGCTGCATATGCCGAACCAGGCCCTCGTCAAAAGAGACGTCAGGATTGGCAATGATGACGTATTCTGCTCCCAGCTCCTGAACCGCATAACGGATTCCCTGATTGTTCCCTGAGCCATAGCCGCCATTTTCCGGTGATACGATCAGCTTTACTTTATCGTCGGTAAGGCCCGCCAGCTGCTGCACCGAATCATCGGTGGAACAGTTGTCTACCACAATGACAGAGGACAGGCTTTGGTACTGCCTGATTTCCGTGAGCAGCTTTTGGGTGGTTCCGGCATCGTTGTAATTCACGATAATACAAGATATCTTGCTCATTCTCAAGTCTTCTTTCTGGCATCGATCACTTTCATGCCAAACCTTTTACTGATCCATTTGCGAACCGGCGGGCAGATCCGGGTGATCTGATTCATTCCCCAGTAAAGCTGCATATAAAGTTCTTTGCCTTTTTCCGGCGGAACCTCCGCCCACACGGTCTTTTTTAAGGTGTCTTCATACTCACGCCGGAACGGATTGTGGTTGCCGGCAATCCAGGGGCGTTCGTCCCCCATATAGTGGATAATCGCCGGCTGCTTTTTCGCCAGTTCAAATTCTTTTTGCGGCACCCGGCGATAAGCCTGGGTAGCTGACGTCAAAGTCTTGTAGTTAAAATAAGTATAATTGGTAAAGAAATTATATCCCGGGGACAGGGTATGGATCCGTCCTTTTAATGTCCCATTAATGGTGTCCTGATCACAGGCGAACAAGTCCCCTTCCTTGCTTTGGTAATATGCCAGAAACTTTGTTTCCAGATTTTCTTTCCGCCACAGATCCAGATCCATTAAAATCACACCGGAATTATAATACGCTTCTTCCGCTTTTAAATCAATAGCCGCTTTCATCTCCATATATACGGTCGGCTCCATAACCATACCCACCGGCTTGCCATGAAGGTCGGTTTTCCACAATCTATCCAGGGGGCGGAGCACCACCGTATCACAATCCAGATACAACGCCCGGTGAACCTCCGCCGGCAGCGCACCGGCACAGAACAACCGGCTCATGGCGCTGATATTAAATCCCCGGGTATCAATGTCAAAATCAAACCGGCTGCGCAGATCCCCCAGTTCCACGATTTCCATGCCGCGGCCAAACTGATGCGCAATCCCTGCCAGTAACTGCTGGTTCTGCGCCGACATCTGCGCCGAAAGGATATAGATCTTACTGTCCATATGCCGGTTATGTTCCAGCAGAGAGTAAAGAGATACTCCCAGGTGCCTGGCATATCCGTCATTGGCGGCGTAGACAACATTCATTGGATCCATTGTATTCATACCCATCTCTGCCTTTCTCTTCCATGTTTGTTGCGTTTTTCTTTCCTTTTTTTTTCATTTACCTTTCATTTTACCTTATTTAGCCGGAAATGTAAATTATATAGTAGCCAATTTGCCCCACATATGCTAAACTGTTCGTACGCGAAAGCTAAAGGAGGTATTAGGATATGTGTAAAAAATTGCGTTCTTCTGCTGCCTTGTTACTGACATGCATGCTGCTGATTTCGGGTACATCAGCGGCCTACGCAGAAGAAGGTTATGGACCGTGGTATGTAAATAATCAGCAAGAAGAAACTCCGGCACAGATAACTACCGGACCGGGGGCGGAGCCCACAGGGGGGACGTCCGGGGAGACGGCAGGACAAGATCAGCAGCCGGAGGAAGAGGGCGAGGACGAGGAAGCCGCATTAAGAGCGGAACAGGAAGCCGCGGAAGCTGCTCTTCGGGCAAGCCTGCCCCAGCTGCAGACTTCGGTTCTGCATATGGATGGACACTGGTCGGTACCATTTTTCAATGATCAGCTGATTTCCATCGGCGATGAAAGTTTTCGTTCTATCGCCATTTACCTGACCAATACTGTCGGTGACATTATTTACCGATCGTATTCCAGTGCTCACGGATGGACTCCCTGGGCGATGAACGGTCAGTACACCGCAGTATATGATGAGACTTCCGTTGTGGAAGCAGTTCAGATCAAACTGAACGGACCGGTAAGTAAATCACTTGACCTTTACTACATCAGCGTTTTGAACGATGGCACCCAGACCGGATGGGCGAAGAACGGCGGGTCCTGCGGAACCATGGGAACCGGCGCATATATGACACAGTTTAAGATGTCCTTCTATGCCAACTATGATACATTTCCATTCCAGACAGACGGCGCGCTCATCTCCCAGCAGCCTGATGGCGTCCAGTTCATCGACGGTGAGCCGCGTTATTCCAACGGCCTCGGCGGCGACTACTCGGGATGGGGTTATGTGGGAAATGACCGGTATTACTTCATCAACAACGCGCCGGTATCCGGGTGGCAGTACATTGATGGATATAAATATTATTTTGGTGATGATTTCAAGCTGGTGACTGATCTGGAGCCGATTATCGGTGCCGCAGGACCATATCATATTAAGATCAACAAGGAAATGAACTGTACCACCGTTTATGTGCAGGATGGTGCCAATGGCTTTATCATCCCGCTCAAGTCGTTCCTTTGTTCCACCGGTGACGATACCCCCCTGGGAACCTTCAAGACCCCGGAGAAATATCGCTGGCGGTTCATGAACAGCGGTGTGTATGCACAGTATGCAACACGTCTGGCGGCCGGCAAGAGCTTCCTGCTGCATTCGATTATTTTTGAGAAGCAGGATAACATGACACTGCGGTCAGATACTTATAACTACCTGGGTATCGCCAGATCCGCCGGATGTATCCGGTACCTCACCCGCGATGCCAAGTGGATCTATGATCATTGTCCGGTTGGCACCAGCATTACTGTTTATAATGATACGAATCCCGGTCCATATGGACGGCCGGTGATTCCCCATTGGATTCCGGAAGAACAGACCTGGGATCCGACAGATGTTACGGTTAGTTTGCCGGAAGTACAATAAACGCCTGCAGATGAAAAAGAGTCTGACCCGCTATGGGTGAGACTCTTTTTAAATGAATTGATTTGCGGTTCCGCCTGAAATTGCCTATATTAATTAACCACGTTAATTGGATTCCCCGAGATATAAGATTCCAAGTTACTTACTGCAATGTCCATGAGCCGTTGGCGGCTTTCTTTTGGAGCCCAGGAAATATGGGGTGTTATCAGGCAATTTTTAGCTTTTAGCAAAGGATTGCCAGCTTTGATTGGCTCAGTGGATACAACATCCAGCCCGGCAGCATAGACCTTGCCACTGTTCAGCGCATCAGCCAGATCCTGCTCCACGATCAGGGGGCCACGGGAATTGTTGAGAATGATAATGCCGTTCTTCATCTTGGCTATGCTGTTCTTGTTGATGATG
>Ga0153921_1001254_pt1 | contig 11677 bp, 11 predicted proteins | sample TSNJ005MetaG_FD_104691 | JGI IMG/M metagenome (GOLD analysis project Ga0153921, IMG submission 104691) | Attine ant fungus gardens microbial communities from New Jersey, USA - TSNJ005 MetaG | ecosystem: Host-associated > Fungi > Mycelium > Unclassified | place: USA: New Jersey, Brendon T. Byrne... | reverse complement strand
GCGCGCACGGGAGGCTCGCCATAGCTGCGCTCGATGTCGCGCAGGGTCACGATCGCGTTCATACCTTCGGCACCACGACTTTCTTCCCCTCGGCGACGCCGTCGCCCGAGATCTCCACGCGTCCGCCGGCGAACAGGCCGGGGGTGACGGGCACCCGCCGGGTGGAGCCGCCGGCGCCCAGCACCTCGACCCCGTAGCCGCCGCCCGGGAGCGCGAGCAGAGCCTCCACCGGGACCGACAGCACGTTCTCGCGCGTGTCGGACGGGAAGTCGACCACCACCGACGCCTGCTGGAAGTCGCCGGCCGCCGCCGGATCGTCGAGCGCGACGACGGTGGGGATCACCACGGCCGAGTTCGCGTCCGTCGGATCCTGTTGAGTGGGAACGCCGACCGAGGTGACCGTGCCCCCGGTGGTCGCGCCGCCGGGCAGCTCGATGACGACCTTCTGGCCGACCTTCGCGACCTTCTGGTCCGACAGCCGCACGGAGACCTGCACCTGCTTGGTGAGACTCGTGACCGAGACGACCGGGGCTCCCCCGCCCACCTGGTCGCCGAGCTTCGCCTTCGTGCCCGCGATGCGCACATCCCCCGGCTGGAAGACGAAGGCCCCGAGCTCGATCGCCCCCGTGCGCTCCTGCCCGGTGGCCTTCTGCCACGCCCGGATCGCGGACGCGGTCGCCGCGGAGAAGTGGGCGTCGGGCGTCCCGCTGAAGTACCCCAGTGCGGCGAGACTCTGCTCGAGCTGCGTCACGTCCGGCCCGTCGTCCATCCCGGTCTCGAACCCGCGCCAGGCGGGCACGGCTCCGTGGAACAGGAACACCGGCACGTTGTCGACGGCGAAGAGCGACTGGCCGAGGCCGATCTGCGCCCCGCCCGCCGGCAGCCAGGTGACGACGCCCCCGCGCCCGGCACCGACATCGTGCGGGTCGGCGTACGAGAGCGTCCCCGACGCTTTGACCGACCCCGAGAGCGTGCCGCGCTCGATGACGGCCTCCCCCGCCCCGGTCGGGCGCTTCGCCGCCGGAGGCGCGGTGTCGCCGAGCGCGGAGGCGGCGGCGAACCCGGCCCCGCCGACCAGGAGCAGCGCCAGGGCGCCCCCGATCACGAAGGCCGGCCGCCGGCGTCGCGCCGTCACGGCCGCACGCTCGTGGTCGACATGTCGGCGGATCCGCCGCACTTGTCGGCCACATCGGCCGGCGCGTCCTTCGGGATGTCCAGCCCCTGACCCGGCTTCGGGTCGGGGACGTCGACGCCGCTCGCGCGGTAGCACTTCGCGATCGTGATCATCATCTTCTGCGCCGCCTCGTCGGCCGCCTTCTTCTCGGCCTCGGTCATCGCGGGCGGCGTGCCGAGCTTCTTGGAGCACGCCTCGCTGGCGGCGGAGAGCTGGTCCTCCGACAGCCCGCGGGAGTCGATGGTCGCGCCCATCCCGTCGGCCGAGGGGTCGCCGACATCGACCCCGTGCTCGCGCATGCACCGGGACATGGAGAGCTGCCACTCGGCGAGGGATCCGGGAGCCGCGGACGGCTTGCCTCCGCTCGGCCCCCGCTCGTCGGGGCCGGCCGAGCAGGCGCTGACCGCCAGCAGGAGCGCGGGGGCGAGGGACAGGAGCGCGAGCCGTGAGACGACGGCGCGCTTTCCGGTGGTGGTCGACATGGTGGTCCTTCCGTTCGCGGTGCCCACCGGTCGGCGGGCACGTCCCACTCCACCGGGAGGCCCGTTCCCCGGGCGTAAAGGAATTCCTTTACGTTTTCGTTAGGGTCGCCGTGTTTGACTCTCCGCGGTGCCGCGCCTCCCGACGGCGGCGCCGGGAAGGGGTCGGCATGCGCGCGTTGATCGTCGAAGACGAGGCGTTCCTGGCCGAGGCCGTGCAGACCGGTCTGCGCCGCGAGACGATCGCGGCCGACATCGCCGGCGACGGCGACACGGCCATCGAGCAGTTGTCGGTCAACGATTACGACGTCGTCGTCCTCGACCGCGACATCCCCGGCGTCCACGGCGACGACGTGTGCCGCTGGGTGACCGCGAACCGCCCGCACGTCCGGGTGCTGATGCTGACCGCGGCCCGCCGCCTCGACGACAAGGTGACGGGCTTCGAGCTGGGCGCCGACGACTATCTCGCCAAGCCGTTCGACTTCCCGGAGCTGGTCGCCCGGCTGCGCGCGCTCGGTCGGCGCCCGGGCGAAGCACGCCCGCCGGTGCTGGATGCGGCCGGCGTGAGCCTCGACCCGTTCCGGCGCGAGGTCTACCGCGAGGGCCGGCTGGTGCGGCTGAGCCGCAAGGAGTTCGCCGTGCTCGAGGTGCTCCTGCAGGCGGAGGGAGGCGTCGTGAGCGCGGAGACGCTGCTCGAGAAGGCCTGGGACGCGAACGCGGACCCGTTCACCAACACGATCCGGGTGACCGTGTCGACCCTGCGCAAGCGCCTCGGCGAGCCCTGGGTGATCCACACCGTCCCGGGCAGCGGCTACCGGCTGGAGGGTGCGGCATGACCGCGCCGACGGGTCCGGCGGTGCGCGCCCTCCCGCGCCCCCGGATGACGATCCGCGCCCGCCTGACCCTGACCTACGCGGTGATGATCACCTCGATCGGCGCCGTCATGCTCGGCATCGTCTACGTGTTCATGCGCTACATCCCGACCTACCAGATCACGGCGATGGGGGCGGTCCAGGCCGACTCTCTGACGCAGGTGCCGGCCTACGCGGACACCGCCCGCCCGTCCGACTCCGTCTCGTCCCTGGCGAGCACCATCTCGATCAAGAGCGAGGCGGATGTGCTCAACACCCTCCTGATCGTCTCGCTCGTCGTGCTCGTGGTGCTCGCCGCCGCCGGCGCCGTGATCGGCTGGGTCGTCGCCGGGCGCGTGCTGCGGCCGTTGCAGGCGATCAACGCCGCCGCGCAGCTGGCCGGCACCGGCTCCTTCGACCACCGGGTGGGGTCGACCGGGCCGCACGACGAGGTCCGCGAGCTCTCGGACACCTTCGACGAGATGCTCGGCAAGCTCGACCGCGCCTTCCAGGCCAACCGCCGGTTCGCGGCGAACGCGTCGCACGAGCTGCGGACGCCGCTCGCCGCCACCCAGACCGTCCTCGAGGTGGCGCTCAGCGATCCCGAGCTCGACCTGCACGCCCTGCGCGCCGCGGCCGAGCGGGTCTACGAGACGAACCGCCGCAACATCGAATCGGTCGACGCGCTGCTGTCGCTCGCCGAGATCGGTGCGGGGACCGTGCGGCCCGCACCGGCCGATCTCGCCGATGTCGCCCGGGACGCGCTGGACGAGGTGGACGGCATCGCGACCGCGCGGGGCATCCGCGTGCGGCGGGAGCTGCATCCTGCGCCGCTGGTCGGCGACGGCGCGCTCGTGCAGCGGGCCGTCGCCAACCTCGTCGTGAACGCGGTGCTGCACAATCGCGACGGCGGGACGATCGCGGTCTCGACCTCCTCCGCCCGCGACGGAGCGGCCGAGCTGCGCATCGAGAACTCGGGGCCGGAGCTGTCGCCCGCGCTCGTCGACTCGCTCACGGAGCCGTTCGTCCGCGGCGCGGGGCGGGTGCAGTCCCCGAACGCGCCCCGCGGGCACGGCCTCGGTCTGGCCATCGTGCGCAGCGTCGCGGAAGCCCACGGCGGCGAGCTCGTGCTCGTCCCGCGGCGGGGCGGCGGCCTGATCGCGACGCTCCGCTTCCCGGCGGCGGCTCCGGCGGTCGCGCTCAGTGCGCGGAGAGCATCCGTTCCAGTTCCCGCGTGAGCGCGGTGCGGCCGGCGCCGTCCACCGTGCTCAGGAGGGGCTGAAGGGCCCGGCCCACCTGCTCGGCTCCGTCGCGCGCGAGCGCGAGACCGTCAGGGGTCGCCACGACCTCCACCGCCCGGGCGTCGTCGGCGCTGGGCACCCGGCGGACCAGGCCGCGGCGTTCGGCGCGCTCGATCAGGCCCGAGACGGTGGACTTGTCGAGGCCGAGCAGGGCGGCGAGCTGCGCCATGCGGGGGCGGCGGTCGCGCAGCACGCCGAGCATCCGGAGCTGGGTGAGGGAGAGGTCGCGCTCGGCGGCCACGCGGGTGAGCACCCCCGTGACGACGAACGAGGTCTGCACGAGGGCGTCCACGAGCGCGTCGTCGGGTCTGTCGGTCATGCTCCGAGGCTACTTGACAAAGGTTGGTATTACCAACCATCATGGAATAGTTCGCAATACCAACCATTTGGAGGAGTCATGCGCGCCGCCGTCGTCACATCGTTCGACACCCCGCCGGAGTACGCCGAGTGGCCCGACCCGGTCGCGACCGACGACACCCTGGCCGTCGAGGTGGTCGCGGCCGCCCTCCACCCGCGCGTGCGCTCACAGGCCGACGGCAGCCACTACACGAGCACCGGCGAGCTGCCCTTCGTCCCGGGGATCGACGCCGTCGTGCGCGACGCCGACGGCCGCCTCCGGTACGCGCTCGTGCACGAGAGCGAGCTGGGCACCTTCGCCGAGCGCACCGTCGTGCCGCGCAACGCCACCGTCCCGCTCCCCGACGGCATCGACGCGGTGCGCGTCGCCGCGGCGATGAACCCGGTGATGTCGTCGTGGGTGGCGCTCCGGCGCCGCACCGCCGTCCGGCCGGGCGCGCGCGTCCTCGTCCTCGGCGCGACCGGGAACGCCGGCCGCCTCGCCCTGCAGGTCGCCCGCAGACTCGGGGCATCGGAGGTCATTGCGGCGGGACGCGACCGCGACCGCACCGCGGCGCTGCTCGGGCACGGCGCGGATCGCGCGCTCGGGTTCGACGAGCTGTCGCAGGCGGCGGACGTCGACGTGGTGCTCGACTACGTCTGGGGCGCCCCCACGGCGCGGGCGATGGCCGACATCGTGACCGCGCGCACCGATCGCGGCGCACCGCTGACCTGGATCGAGATCGGGTCCGTCGCCGGGCCGACGGCGAGCATCCCGTCGGCCGCCTTCCGCGCCGCGCGCCTCGACCTCGTCGGCAGCGGGATCGGCTCCGTCTCACCGGAGGAGTTCGGCGCCGAGCTGCCCGCCATCGCCGAGGCCGTCTCGCGGGGCGAGTTCGACATCGACGTGCGGGCGGTGCCGCTCAGCGACGTCGCCTCCGTGTGGCGCGACGACCCGGGCGCGACGGAGCGCGTGGCCTTCGTGCCCTGACCGGGCGACGGCGGCCTCCCGGTACGTCTGCCGCGGCACGACCCGGCGCAGACGTACCGCGGGACCGCAGTCGTGCCCGCAGCGACCGGGTCGGCCTCAGGCGGCGGGGTCGCGGTCGTCGATGCCGGCGGGTGCCGTCGCGTCCAGCTCGTCCGGCAGCTCCAGCGGGCGCCGGGTGTAGTAGCCCTTCGCCTTGCGGTAGAAGAGCGCCAGCGGCAGGATCCCGAGGACGATCAGCCCGATTCCGAGCAGGTTCACGATCGGGTCGTTGTTCGGGATGGAGGCGATGAACATCACGCCCATGAACACGGCGCCGACCGCCGGCCACAGCCCGATCAGCAGGAAGTTCTTCACCGATTTGAACAGCACCTTGCGGTACGCGACGACCACGGCGACGCCCGCGAGCGTGTAGTAGAAGGCGATCTGCAGGCCGATCGACAGGATGGCGTTGTTCATGATGTCGCCGACGCTGCCGAGGAAGTTGGAGCCCAGGAACAACACGACCGAGACGCCGACGACGATGAGGGTGGCGAAGGCGGGCGTGCGCCACTTCGGGTGGATGCGCCCGAAGGCCGACGGGATCGTGTGGTCGCGCCCCATCGAGAACAGGGTGCGGGTCACCTGGATGAGCGTGGTCTCGAGCGTCGCGACGGTCGACAGCGCCACCGCGACGACCAGGATCTTGCCGCCGATACCCGGCCACACCGCATCCCCCAGCACCGAGAGGATGTTCGCGCTGTTCGCCTCGATCGTCTTCTGCGGCAGCATGACCAGCGTCGCGATGGTGAAGACCTCGAAGAGCAGGAAGACGATGACGACGCCGATGATGCCGGCCGACCCCGCGCTCTTGTGGCCGTCCTTGGTCTCCTCATTGAGGTTGGCGCTGACGTCCCAGCCCCAGAAGTAGAAGGCCGCGATCAGGGCGGAGGCGACGAAGACGCCCGGGCCGGTCAGGTGCGCGAAGCCGAGCCAGTCCCACGAGAAGTCCGGGCCGGCGTGCGGTGACGTGGCGGCCCGCACGATCATCAGGATCGCGAACAGCACCAGGATGCTCACCTCGATCACCGACATGATCCACTGCGCCCGCGCCGTCACGTGCACGCCGAAGAGCACGCAGGCGGCCATGACGAGGAACCACACCGCGCCGACCGCGGTGATGAGCGGGACGTTGCCCGCCGCCTCCGGAGCGAAGAGCGTGACGGTCATCGCCCCGGCGGGGAGGGCTCCCGCGACCATGAAGATCGTGGCCGAGACCACCAGCGCCCAGCCGGAGAGGAAGCCGAGCACGGGATGCAGCGCCCGGGCGACCCACGAGTACGTGGCCCCCGCGTTCACGTCGATGCGGCCCAGGTAGAGGAAGGCCCACGCGATCCCGAGCATCGGGATGCCGCACCAGAGCAGGGCGGCCGGCGCGCCCAGGCCCGCGGCCCCGACGAGCGTCGCCGTGGTGGCGGCGATGGAGTAGGCCGGGGCGCTGCCCGCGACGGCCATCACGATGGAGCCTGCTCGGCTGACCCCGTCGGCCTGCAGCTTGTGGTGGGCGCTCGGAGCGCCGTTCTGGTCGGCGGAGGCCGGCCGGGAATTCGTCTGGGTCATCACTCTCCCTGGCTGTGTCGCTGGTGCGGCCGTCGCGGCGATGCGATAGGGGGACGTTAGCAACCAGGGGTCGGGTGCACAAGAGAAAATTGATGCGGATCCGGTTGTGAGTTCTCTCACCTACTGAGGAAATCGTCGCCGATCGGCCACGCGACCATCGAATCCGGTCGTCGTTTCCGGATGCTCCGCCCGCGAGAGCAGCCAGGTCGTCCGGGCGTCCGTCGTACCCGCGAGCCGGAAGCCGAGCCGCAGGGCCAGCCGCGCCGACCGCTCGTTGGCACGATCGATCACGGCGGTCACGATCACCGCTCCCAGCCGCCCGAACGCGAGGTCGAGTGCCGCCTCCGCCGCCTCCGTGGCGTAGCCGAGCCCCCAGCGGTCCGACCGCTGCAGCCAGCCGATCTCGACGCTCCGCGTCTCCACCGCGATGGTGCGCAGGTGCAGGGAGACGTCGCCGATCACGTGGTCGTCGAGCTCCACGGCGAGCGCGAGGAAGTCGTCGGCCTGGCTGAGCGTGGTGTGGTGCAGGCGCGCGCGGAAGTGGTCCAGCGCCTGCCGCTCGGTACGCACCGGCCAGCCGAGGCCCGAGCGCACCGGCTCGTCGGCTTCGATCGCGAGCCAGTCCACGACATCCCCCGCCCGGTACGGACGCAGCAGGAGGCGGTCGGTGCCGAGCACCGGGGCGATCACGGGGTCGTCGAGGGCGGGGCCGCGCAGCACGCGCGGCCGGTGAATCGCCAGTGCCATCTCGCTCCCGTCCCGTCCCGCTCCCCCGGTCTCAGGGAGAGGCTATGGCCGCGTGGATAGCAATGGGCTGCCAGGAGGAGCGGGAGCGGTGTGAAGGCTCGAAGCCGCCCATAGGCGGCATGCAGCGGTGTGGTGGGGCGTGCTACGGCCGCCGCGACGCCGTCACGGTGAACTTGGCGTTGCGGGCGATCTGCCGGGTCGGGCCGACGGTCCGCTCGAGCGCGGCACGGTAGCCCAGGTGGGAGTTCCACACGGACCAGAGCTCGCCGCCGGGCACGAGCACGCGGGCCGCGTCGGCGAACATCCGATGCGCCGCACCGGTGTGCACGGCCCCGCCGATGTGGAACGGCGGGTTGAGCACCACGAGGTCGGCGGTGGCGTCGGGCTGGGAGGCGAGACCGTCATCCCGGACCACCGTCACCCGGTCGCCGACGTGGTTCGCCGCGGCGGTCGCTCGCGCCGACGCGACGGCAGCGGCGGACTGGTCGCTGGCGATGACCCGCAGCCCCGGGCGGGCGCCGGCGAGCGCGGAGGCGAGCAGGCCCGTTCCGCAGCCGAGGTCGATGGCCGTGCGTGCCTCCGGGACCGCCTGCGGCAGCACGCTCAGGAGGAAGCGCGTGCCGATGTCGACGGACGCCCCCGCGAAGGCCGCGCCGTGCGCGCACACCCAGAGGCCGGTCTCGTCGTCGAACGCGCGTTCCGGCCAGCGGTCGAGCACGGTCGCGGCGGCGGGATGCGGTTCCGTCGCGGTGAGCACGCGCGCCTTCTGCCGTGCGAGCGACACCTGCACCGAGCCGAACACCTCGCCGAGCACGCCGTTCATCGCGACGCTCATGTGCTTGAGCATCCCGCCGGCGAAGACCTGCACCTCCGGGCGCGCGTGCTCAGCGATGAGGGCCGCGATCTCGGCGAGCGCCTCGAGACTGCGCGGCAGCCGCAGCAGCACGGTCGTCGCGCCGCGGACGAGCGACTCGTCGAGCGCGTGGTGGGTGAACACCCCGTCGCTCGGGAGGCCGAGGTCGGGGCCGAGGTCGGCGGCGTTGGCGTCGAGCGCGCGCTCGCCGGTCAGCGGATCCTGGTGCACGCGGATACCGCGGGCCCCGCGCTCGGCAGCGGCCAGGGTGAGCGCGCCGTAGGCGTCGCCGATCACGACGAGCCCCGGGCGGAGCACCGCGTCGCCGGCCGTGTCGGCGAGGAGCCGGTCCGCCGCGTCGGCGGCGAACAGGTTCGGCGCCTCCACATCGGGCCGGCGGCGCAGCAGCTCGTACGGGAACATGCCTCCCAGTCAAGCAGACCCGCTGCCCCGCCCGGACCGGGCCGGAGCCCCGGCGCTCCGCCGCCACCACACCCCACTCACCGGAACTCCGGCGAACTACCTCCGCCACACCCCATTCGCCGGAGTTACGGCGAACCGGGCGGCGCGGCGTCCGCCGACGCCGGAGTTCCGGCGCCGGGCACCGGCTCCAGCGTGCCGCGTCCGGAACTCCGGAGAACCGAACCGACGCGCCGCTCAGTTCACCGTTCGGACGGCGATTCAGGGTGTGGGGTCGGAAATCACCGGAGTTCCGGTTGCGGCCGGGGGTTCGGGGGTGGTGCGGGGTGGGGGTGGTGCGGTGGGTGGTGGCCTCCGGTCAGGCCTCGGCGGGGACGGCCTCGCGCTCGGAGAAGTCCATCATCGGGGGCTTGCGGCGGAAGCCGCGGGTCAGCACGGCGAGGTAGATGACGCCGAGGGCGACCCACGAGAGGCCGACGATGAAGGTGGTGGCGGTGAGGGAGGTCCAGAGCCAGACGGTGAGCAGGAAGCCGATCGCGGGGAGCAGACCGTACCGGAGCCACTCGCCGGCCGACGGCCTTCCGCGGCCGCCCTTCGGGAAGAGGTGGTGGCGGATGACCGAGAGGTTCACCATCGAGAACGCGGCGAGCGCGCCGAACGAGATCATGGTGGCGGCGACGTCGAGGGTGAGCACGAGCGACAGCAGGGAGACGATCGAGACGGCGATCGCGGCGACCCAGGGGGTGTGGAAGCGCGAGTGCAGCTTTCCGAAGATCCCGGGCAGCACCTTGTCGCGGCCCATCGAGTAGATGATGCGCGAGACGCTGACCTGGGTCGTCATCCCGGAGCCGAACGCGCCGACGACGTACACGGCGACGAAGAAGGAGGTCAGGAAGGTGCCGCCGACCTTGGCCATCAGGTCGACGCCCGCCGAGTCGACGTTGGCGAAGTCGTGCCAGTCGGGGAAGACCAGGGCGCCGAGCCACGACACGACGATGAAGATGGCGCCGCCGATGAGGGTGGTGAGCATGATGGCGCGCGGGATGTCGCGCTTGGGGTTCTTGGCCTCCTCCGACAGCGTGGAGACCGCGTCGAAGCCGAGGAACGACAGAGCGAGCACCGCGGCGCCGGCGAAGACCGGGCCGAGGCCGCCGGATCCGGGGAGGAACGGCTCGATCAGGCTCGGGGTGTCGGACGACGGGTTGGTGGCGAGCTCCTTGATGGCGAGCACGGCGAAGACGACGACGAGCAGCACGGAAAGCGCGACGATGGCGATGTTGAGCTTGTTGACCAGGGTGATGCCGAGCACGTTGAACAGCAGCACGAGCAGCAGCGACGCGAGCGCGAACACCCACTGCGGCACCTCGGGGAACTGCGTGTTCAGGTACAGGCCGATGAGCAGGAAGTTGATCATCGGGAGGAAGAGGTAGTCGAGCATCAGCGTCCAGCCGGTGAGGAAGCCGACATGGCCGCCGAACGACTGCTGCGTGTACGTGTACGCCGATCCCGAGACGGGGAAGGCCCGCGCCATCGCGCCGTAGCTGAGCGCCGTGAAGAGCATCGCGACCAGGGCGACCACGTAGGCGGACGGAAGGTGGTTGTCCGTGGACTCGGTGACGATGCCGTACGTCGTGAAGACGGTGACGGGCGCCAGGTAGGTGAGCCCGAACAGGATGAGGGCGGTCGGCCCGAGCGCCCGCTTCAGGCGGGGCTGGACGGGCAGGTCTGTCGTGGTCATGTGGTGCGGGCCTCTCTACGTCGAGTGGTGCATTCGGGTTCGTGCTGGGGGTCGGAGGGACGGAACGGATGCGTTTCAGGCCCGGCGCACGCCGGCGACCCAGGCGCCGAGCACGCGCACCGAGCGCAGGTCGTGCGGGTCGCCCGCGCGGGGGTCGCGGTCGAGCCACACCAGGTCGGGCGCGGTGCCGACGACGAGCTCGCCGCGGACCGCCTCGGCGAAGGCCTGGCGGGCGACGCCGGAGGAGTACGCCTCCAGCGCGTCGGGCAACGCGATGCGCTCGGCGGGGGTCCATCCCGCGTCGGGCACGCGTGCCAGGGTCTGCCGGGTGACCGCGGTGGCGATCCCGGGCCGCCAGTCGTTGTCGCTGACCGGCCAGTCGCTGCCGAAGGAGATGTGGGCGCTCTCCTGCAGCGTGCGGATGGGGTACTGCAGCTGCTCGCGCTCGGGCCCCAGGCGCGGGAGCGTGAGGTCGAGCATCATCGGGTCGAGCTGCGCCCACAGCGGCTCGAAGTTCGCGGTGACGCCGAGCGCGGCGAAGCGCGGCAGGTCGGCGGGGTCGGCGAGCTGCACGTGCGCGATGACGGGGCGACGGTCTCGTGGGCCGTTCGTGCGCTCGACGTGCTCGAAGACGTCGAGGGCGGTGCGGCAGGCGGCGTCGCCGATCGCGTGCAGGTGCAGCTGGAAGCCGAGGCGGTCGAAGGTGGCGGCGGCCTCGGCCAGCTGGGCGGCGTCCCAGTTCGGGAGGCCGCGGTCGCCCGGGATGTCGGTGTAGTCGGCGAGCATCGCCGCGGTGTGGTTCTCCACCACGCCGTCGACGAAGACCTTGACCGTGGCGGCGGTGAGGAGCGGGTCGCCCAGCTCCTCGACGCGGCGGCGGGCCTCCACGAACCCGGGCACCTGATCGCGCCAGCGGAACGGGTCGGCGCGCAGGGCGAGGTTGACCCGGGTGGAGAGCAGGCCGCGCTCGGCTGCCGCGAGGTACGCCTCCACCTCCGCCGGCTCGACCCAGGCGTCCTGGATCCAGGTGATGCCGAGACCGGCGTACTCGGCGGTGGCCAGGCGCAGCGCCTCCACCCGGTCCTCGTGCGAGCGGCCGGGCTCGACCGGCAGCAGCAGGTCGACGGCGCCGGGCTCCTGCAGGATGCCGAGCGGGGTGCCGTCCGGGCGGCGCGGGATGCGGCCGAGCGG
>Ga0153921_1001253_pt1 | contig 11679 bp, 12 predicted proteins | sample TSNJ005MetaG_FD_104691 | JGI IMG/M metagenome (GOLD analysis project Ga0153921, IMG submission 104691) | Attine ant fungus gardens microbial communities from New Jersey, USA - TSNJ005 MetaG | ecosystem: Host-associated > Fungi > Mycelium > Unclassified | place: USA: New Jersey, Brendon T. Byrne... | reverse complement strand
TAAACCCTATGAAGAATATGCTTATCTGTTTGAAGACTACAAGAGATATTTAGAATCTGTAATTGAGCAACATCCACGTGATATTATTGCAGTCTGCCAGCTTGCCGCTGTTTACATGGAACTTCGTTATAGCTTTGATGATTCAATCAAAATAATGGAAAAGGCTCTTGTACAATTTGAAAACGAATTGACAGATGATGAAAAGGTGCGTTTATACACAAATCTTGCCTTTTTCTATGAAGAAAACGGCGACGAAGAAAAGCAGAATACTTCTCTTGAAAAAGCTGTGGACTTAAAACCAAATACACCTAATGCATACGATGCACTTGCCGTTTGCCTCACGACAAAAGCCGGATATATCAATACAGCAAGCGATTTTACCGCAGTCTTGCCGCTTTTGGAACAGGCGGCGAAGTTATCAGACGAGTTACGTTATCAGCATAATTACGCAGTGGCGCTATATTCAGCAGGAAACATAACCAATGCAAAAATCATTTTTGAAAAGTTGTGCCATCAAGATGATAGCAATATGAAAGCCATGTACGGCTTGGGTGTTTGCAGCTATTGTCTTTGTAACATAAAAACAGCCCTTGATATGGCAAATCGTCTTGCAAATATTGATACAGGTAATGATTATGCAGGTGATGAAGTGGGTGAATCTGAAATTGCGGAACTGTTTTATCAGTGTGGCGATTATGCGAATCACAATGCTATGTTCGATAACTGTAAGATACGTTACTACTACGACGCTAGCTGGCTTGCCCCCTATTTCTATTGCCTGAAAATACTTGGCAAAGATAGCGCGTTAATACAAAAACACAATGAAGTTGTTAACTCCAAAAAAGAAGATATTGACGATGCCAAAGGCGAAGAACTTAACGACAGCTATACCATAGAGGATCGTAATGAATATGTGGCAAAGCTGCAAAAAGAGCTTGATGATATCGAAGGAGCATACCGAAAAATCACACAGGCAAACTATAAACCGGAAGTGACCTCGAACCTTGATTTTGTTTATGGATGTTACCTGATAGATTGCCCCCGGCATCAGCGTTCCGCTTTTTTCTAATCTTTGGGCAAACAGCGCCTGGAAGCTTTCTAATGTTGCCGGGGCTACGCGCCCCCGACCTCATCCAAAGAACAGGATAAGGGCGTATTTGGAAACTAAGGTAAATGTAGAGTATGCTTATTATCTCTATTTAAGTCTATCCTTTATATCAAGCTTATCTTTACGCCAAGACTCATAAAGCTCTTTGTTTTCACTCCACAACTCATTTAGTTCAGAGTTGTCGGAAAGCACAGCTTCAATTGCCCTAACTGCAATTGGTTTGAGTTGAATAAAATCAAATTCCTTTAGGGATTTAGTCCATTCAAGATACCCTTCTTCATCACACCGATAATCAACATCGTTAATAACACTGTCTATTACCGCTGCCGATACTAAAGCATAATGACCTTCATCGTATCCAACATACTCCACTCCGATTATCTCTTGAAAATACTTTTTCATATCGGCAATTATTGTCTGAGTTTCTCTAAGGTCATTCAAAACATCATATGCTGTGTCATCATCGAAAACCATATAATTCCATGCACCCATAATATTCTCCTATACAAGATATAATTTTTCTACCTTCGCCTAAATGCCAAAGTATTTTTTTGACAATATCAACGGCAAAAGCGTAACGGCGATATGTAGATATTTACCACTTTTTGACAGCCTGTAAATGGCGTAGTTACAGGCTTTTTGTCACGCCTAAAATCGCGTTTTGAGGGGCGGCAAGGGTTTTATACTACCCACCTGTTCGACATGAGCAAGATTGCGTCAATATAAAAAAATTACAGTTGACAAAACGCTTCATGGGGAACGCCCGCCGACATAGCCCCGTATATAGACCCTGATTTTAATAACAATGTGCTTTTGACGCAGACCGAAAGGCTCACCATGAACAGCCGCCCGAAAAATCCCGCCAATGCAAGAAACAAAAACGTGCTTGTAATCGACGCGCTTTTTCGTTAAGCCAAATATCATGCAAATGCACTCGTCGTATTGCGTTACAGACCTAAAAAAGGATAGTGGCGAAATCAGCATACTATAATAGACTATTTTTATAATTGTTAACCATATATATTATTTTGGTTGACAATTGGATTTTTCCTGTGTATAATGAGCCTAAACTTTACATATAGGAGATGTGATAATGGATCAGAAAAAACTATCAACCCAGGACCTTTGTTATATCGGTATTTTTACCGCAATCATTGCTGTTTTAGCACAAATCAGTATCCCCATGCCATACGGCGTACCCATGACATTACAAACATTTGCTATACCTTTTGCCGGGATTGTACTTGGAGCAAGAAGAGGAGCATTATCTACGGTGGTTTATGTGTTGCTTGGAGCATTAGGTGTTCCTGTGTTTGCCGGATTTAGAGGCGGCCTTGATATTGTCATTGGGCCGACTGGCGGTTTTATTCTCTCGTTTCCCATCATGGCGTTAACAGCCGGAATAGGAGCCAGTAAAGGAAATAAAAGCTGGCTGGTGCTTGGGCTTCTTGCAGGCTCGCTAATCAACTATCTGTGCGGGATGCTGATGTTTAGTTTAGTTACAGCCAGCAGTTTGAATACCGCCTTTACTGCTTGTGTGCTTCCTTTTATTCCAACAGCTATTATCAAAGCTGTTTTGGCCGGTGTGCTTGGGATGAATATCAAGAATGCTTTGGTGAAAGGAAGAGTGCTGGCATGAGGTTGCGTCCCCATCATTTGCTATGCACACAAGGGTATAGCGGCAAAGGATACAGTGACGATTTTGTTCAAAATATGACAGCTATTACAAATCGTTTGAGAAATGAGGCGGGCATCGTCATTCATATTGTTTTTTCTACAGATGATATTTGCGCTAAATGCCCCCAAATGATAGACCATGATTTATGTAAAGACAATGATAAAGTAAAACGCTTTGATAAAAAGCTGATAGATTACTTTGGTCTTGAGGAAAAAGAATACATATTTCAAGACATTGTTGATGAAATCAACTCCAAAATGACGGAATCTATGATGGATGATATTTGCTCCGATTGCGGTTGGTATCCCGTAAGCGCATGTAAAAGTAAAATTCTTGATACACGCGGCGAGTAGTTCAAAACTACCCGCCGCGCCTTTCGACTATAACTCCTGTTTCCGCTCGACGGTCAGCCTGGTGCGTTCTTCTCCCCATGCTTTTGTTGTGAAGCTTATGGCTCAAATGTATGGAAAGATGCGGACATTCGGCACTAACCTAAAGTGACTTCTACAAGGAAGTAATGAGAGGAAACTAAAAATGACGAAAGAAGAAGTAGCGCTAGCCCTTGAAGTCTATAACCGACTTCCCCTCCCGAAAACTTGGCTGCAATAAAACACTGCTTGTAGAGACTTGGGAATCGCTTTGAATGATCTGGTGCAATAATTTGACTGCCGACTGTCCCATTTCAACAGAAGGGTAACTGTTTGATGTGATACTCATCGGCATGATCGTATTCCAATCATCAAATGCTTCAAAAGAGGATAACGATATATCCCCAGGGATTTGAATTCCTCTGTTTCTCGCTTCTTTCATAAGACCTGCACAGCCCCAGTAATGCAGCGAATAAATTGCGCTCACTTCTTTATAATCTGCTAAAAGTTCCTGCGCTGCTACATAAGCGCTTTTAAAATTCAAATCACTGGTCTTTACATATCGCAAATCCAAATCGATTCCATACTGATGGCAAACATCCTCACAGGCGCGCCACCTGTCGCGCATCGTGGAATAAACATCTACCCCTTTAATCATTCCGATTTTCCGGTGCCCTTTCTGAATCAAAACCTCCAATGCATTGCGGCTTCCCATATAATCATCAACAGCAACTATATTAATTGACCGTAATTCAGAAGGGTGACGCATTAAATAAACGCAAGGAGTAGAACCCATCGCCTTTTTTATCTGTTTTCCCTTTGTATCCACCGGTATAATAACAATACCGTCGACTCTTCTTGCAATCAGCTTTTCTATTGCCCTTTTTTCTTGTTCCATACTACCTTTCGTATGACAGATAAATACATCATAGTCATTTCGATCTGCTTCTGACTCAATTCCTTCCATCATACTGGCAAAAAAAGGCGTGTTTAAGAAGGGAACACAAATCCCTATTGTCTTGCTTTGATTACTCACAAGGCTTCTCGCCAGCGTATTGGGAGAATATCCAAGTTCTTCGATTGCCTGCATGACAGCGGCTCGTGATTTATCACTTACATAGCCGTTTTGGGCAACCACTCTGGATACTGTGGATTTTGAAACTTTAGCATACGCTGCAACATCCTTTATTGATATATTTGGCATGACTTTTCACCCCATATCGATTATTTTAAGATGTTTTCAGTATACTATAGGTAAGCCTCACCTGTCAAAATGATAAAACGATACTTTAAACGCCTAAATATGCTGCTCTGATATCTTCATTTTCCAGTAACTCTTTTGCAGTTCCTTCCAATACAATCTTTCCTGTTTCAAGAACATAACCGCGGTCTGCCACAGACAGCGCCTGGATAAGATTTTGTTCTACAATCAAGATACTCATTCCGCTCTTAGCCACATCTGCGATGATCCGGAACATATCCTCCACCACAATCGGGGCTAATCCCAAAGACGGTTCATCCAGCATCAGCAATTGAGGCTCCATCATCAGTGCTCTCGCAATTGCCAGCATCTGCTGCTGCCCACCGCTTAGCATCCCTGCCAATTGGTTTTTCCTTTCTTTAAGGATGGGAAATAACTCATATGCCTGTTTCATATTCTTATCCATATTGGCTCTTGCCTTTTTAGCATAAGCTCCCAGGATCAGATTTTCTTCAATCGTAAGCGTACCAAGGATCCCTCTTCCTTGCGGAATATGCGCGATTCCTAAATCTGCTCTTTTCTCCGGCTTCTCCTTAAGAAGGTCTGTCCCCATAAAGTCAATAGAACCAGATGTAACCGGCTCCAGACCGGAAATAATTCGGAGTAAGGTGGTTTTTCCTGCACCGTTTGACCCTACCAGTGAAACAACCTCTCCTTTTTCAATATGCAATGACAGATCAAACAGCACCTTTAAATCTCCATATCCCGCACAAATCTTATCAATTTTGATCATTGGTGTGCCCCCCTCCCAGATATGCTTCAATCACTTCTTTACGCTGGAGCACTTCCATTGGTTTTCCTTCACAAAGAAACTTCCCTTCATTTAATACTACAACTCTGGTGCAAATCGATACTACCGCTTTCATAACATGTTCTATAAACAGAACGGAGATTCCGTTGGCATTTATCTTCCTGACAAGTGCTAAGCTTGCCTCCATTTCGGAAGGATTTAATCCTGCCATTACCTCATCCAACATAACCAGTTTAGGTTCGATCGCCAACACCCTGGCAAGATCCAGCCATTTTCGTTTTTCAATCGGAAGCTTCAAACTGTTTACATCCCGCATGTTATCCAGACCGGTATCTGACAAAATTTCCTCGGTTTTGATATGCGCCTCGTGGTGTGAATACATTTGCAGGGAAATTGTAAAAATGTTATCGTACACATTTAAATTTCCAAAAGGGCGAGGGGACTGAAACGTTCTGCCGATCCCCAAATGAGCCCGCTCTACTATTCCGTCTTTTTCCGTCAAATCTTTTCCATCAAAATTTATGCCGCCGGTTTGAGTTTTATATGCTCCGGAGATCAAGTTAACCGTAGTTGATTTACCCGATCCATTTGGTCCGATCAACCCCAGCACTTCACCTTTTCCGATATCAAATGAGACATTTTGCACCGCTTTAATTCCGCCAAAAGAGATCGATATATTGTCTACATGTAACAATCTTTCCATAAGTATTCCTCCTTTGACTCCTATTTAGAATGATGAAGTGCTGCCTTTTTATCATGTTTCTCTTTGAACTCAGTATAAATGGAAAGCAATCCATCAGAACGCAAGATAACTACCACCATCAATGCCAAACCATAGAGAAGATTGGTGCCGCCCTGCTGTCCCACTAAATTACTCGCCAGCTCAATCAGAGGTATGATAACAAATGCGCCCACTACCGGTCCCCATAAAGTTCCGATACCGCCTACGATTGCAACCACCCCGATCTTAACGGATAAATCCATCCCACAGATACTGGCAGGATCTATGTAAGTTAAGAAAAAGGCATAAAATGTACCGATTGCGGCTGCAATCACCGCACTTAACTGAAACGCTCTCAGTTTGATTTTGAAGGCAGGAATTCCTAACGAGATTGCAGCATCCTCATCGCCTTTAATCGCCCCCAGATAATACCCCGTCTTTGACTTTTCAAAAAAGGCCGTGATCAATAAAACAATAATCAAGGCAACTAACATAATATAATAGAACGGTATATCATTACTAAATGTCAAATTTGCAAAACTATTTTCACGATATGTGACATACAGCCCTGATGCTCCTCCGGTAACTCCTTTAAAGTATAAAAGCAGCACCCGCAGTATTTCTGCAAAAGCAATGGTAGCGATGGAGAAAAACGGACCTCTTAGCTTTAATGTTCCATATCCAATTGCTGTAGATATCAAAAACGCCAGCAGAATCCCGATTGGAATACATACAAACGGGCTGATTCCAAATCTTTTGTTTAAAATAAAACTGGTATAAGCTCCTGTTGCAACAAATGCTGCATGGCACCATGAAATTTGTGCACCATAACCGCCAATTAAATTCCATGCAACGCCAAGAGCCCCAAAAGTAAAGCAGGTAATAATTACTGCTGTCAGATAATTATTTTTAATCAGGTGAGGTAAGATAAGCAAAACAATCAATATAAATAACTGAATAAGATTTTTCGCTGAAAACTTCTTTTTGGAAAACAATAAGCTCATGCCACTCTTTCCCCCTTTCCGAATAATCCCTGAGGTTTAAAATATAACACTGCCAAAAACAGTACAAATATTCCGGCAGGTCCCAGATCTGGTGCAATCAGTGTTCCTACGATTGCCTCGATTAACCCAATTGCAATTCCACCAATAAATGCTCCTTTGATATTTCCCATTCCCCCAAGCACTACTGCCATTAAAGCCGTTGTACTGTAAATCTTTCCTGCCTGCGGGTATACATAGTAAAGAGGAGTAATTAAAAGCCCTGCCATCCCTGCCATAACAACTCCCAAAACAAAAGCAAAGGCATACGTATTATTAATGTTGATACCAAGCATCTGGGCAACTTCGGACTTCTCTGCGGTTGCCCGCATTGCTTTACCCAAAAGCGTCTTATTTAAAAGCACATTCACAAAAACCACCAGCACAAGCGCAACCGCCAATGCAATCAATCGGGGAATTGCAATCGTAAATCCGCCCACAGCGATTGAAGAATTCTTGATAGCAGAAGGAACTGTCTGGAAGTTAGGACCAATCACCAACTCAATCAGATTCTGCAAAAAGTAAGACAGCCCCACTGTTACTAGAATAAATGCGGTTCCACCTTTCTTAAGGACCGGCCTGATTACTAAAAGATAACTCAAATATCCAACTACAGCCATTACCAGAATTACGAAAGGTGCATTTGCATAAGTACTGAAATTAAATAACCCATAACTGATCCAGGTTGCATACATACCTAACATCAGAAACTCACCCATGGCAAAGTTGACCATCTTCATTACTCCAAATACAATGGTAATTCCAACCGCAACCAACGCATAAACTCCCCCAGAGAGCAGACCATTAATCATTGATTGTACAAATAACCAAATCATATGTAACTCCTTTACACATTCCAGTTTATAGTCTTGAAAACCGACTTCCTCATAATTACCGAATACATAGGAAAGTAAACCGAGGAAGTCGTCACACCACATCGTTTGTTATTCAGGTTTCTGGTATTTTGCCGTTGCTGCCTTTTCCGGGAAAATGGTACGTGGTAAATAAGTACCATCTTCTTGTTTTTGCCACTGGTTAATAATCGAATACGCATTGGTATTATAGCCGGTTTCATCAAAAGCAAGTTCTCCGCCAACCACCATTGTTTCAATCTTCATACCGCGAATCGTATCTCTGAGCACATCCTTGTCAGTGCTTCCACTTGTCTCTAATGCCTGTGAAATGATCCAGATAATGTTATAAGAGGCTAATGCCTGTTCGGTCATGAACTCATTGTATTTTTCCTTATATAGCTCGGGAACCATTTTAAATGCCTCATTATCCTGCACACTTTTTGTATCCCATGATCCTGACGCAGAAGAAGTGATCCCATTAACTGCATCCTGCAATTCATTAGCAAAGGCCGGATATAAGAACCCTGAACCGCCACCAACAATAACCGGGTTATAATTCATACTCTTCATTGTATTAAAAATAGTTTTTGCGTCCTGTGTATAGCAGGAAGGTATAACAACCTGAGCGTCACTCTGCTTTAAATTAGCGATTAATGCACTTGCATCAGCAATTCCAGCTGGAAATGATTCATTAAATACCACTTCAAGGCCGGCATTCCCAGCTAATTCCACTGCACTTTTTGCATTTGACTGCCCATACTCTGTGTTCTCATAAATGATACCGATTTTTTTAAGTCCCATCCCCTGCTGCTCATTTAAGTAGTTAATAAAGTTCACCTGAACCTTACCATTCTCCGGAGCCATTGCCGTGGTTTCAAAAACATACTGATAACCCTGGTTTGTAATAGCCGGAGCAACCTGCGCTGTAACAAATGGAGTTTTCGCCTTCTCAAATACCGGCAGCATGGGAAGTACATAGGAACTGGCACTGGCCCCTGTTGCCGCTACGATCGAGGAATCCTGCATCAGACGCTCAGCTACTGTTTTACACTGATTGGTATCACTCATCAAATCCCCGGTAACCAGTTCCAGTTTAGCGCCGCCCAGGGCTTTAATTCCACCGGCCGCATTAATGTGCTCCACTGCCAATTGACATCCATTCAAATTTTGCTTTCCATTATCTGCACCAACGCCTGACAATGGAAAAAGGACCGCAATTTTGACTACAGTTCCGGAATCCGTTCCCTGGCTCTCGCTCTTTGCCGTGTCATTGGCCGTTGTTTGCTCACTTGCAGTGGTACCTGCTCCACCGGTTGAACATCCAGCCAACATGGACACGGATAAACTGACAGCAACCATCATTTTTGACAAGCTTATTTTTTTCATTTTATACCTCCTATTTGTGGGTCTTTGCCCATTTTTCACATAAATAGAATCAGATCTTCCTTTGTTTCCTTGCTGCTTTTAAACACCGTTATAAGCAGTAAATCCACCGTCGATTGGAATAATTGCTCCTGTCACAAAAGAGGCTGCTTTATCATCTAACAGGAATAACAGCGCCCCCAACAGCTCTTCCGGCTCCCCTAAACGTTTCATAGGTGTTCCTGCGATAATTTTATTAAAACGTTTTGTCGGCGTTGTGCCATCCGCTTCATAAAATAATGCCTTTGTCTGATGCGTGGCCAGAAAACCTGGCGCGATTGCATTTACCCTGATTCCTGCATCTGAAAAATAGGTTGCCAGCCACTTTGTAAAATTACCAACCGCTTCTTTTGCAGCTGCATATGCCGGAATTTTTGTAAGCGGTAAATATGTATTTACTGAAGCAATATTAATGATGTTACTATGATCTTTCAAGATCATATCTTTAGCAAATTCCTGGATCGGTAAAAATGTGCCGGTAAAGTTTAATCCGAATACAAACTCCAGGTCTACTTTACCAATATCAAAAAATGTCTTTTCTTTATCCAGTTGCTCCTTATTAAAGATTTCGCTGTCAGTTGTGGCTCTGGGATCATTCCCACCTGCACCATTAATCAGAATGTCACATGGACCATATTTCCCTAAAACCTGCTGCCTTGCATCCTTCACGGATTGCGGCTCCAGGACGTTACAGATAACGGGAAGCGCTGCGCCTCCAGCCTCATTTATCTCTTCCGCAAGTTTTTCAACAGAAGCCTTATTAATATCTAAAAGCGCCACTTTTGCACCAGATAAAGCCAATGCTTTTGCCATGCAGCCACAAAGAATGCCACCTGCACCCGTTATCACGGCCACCTTTCCATTTAAATTAACATTAAGTGGTACATCCATCTCACACCTCACCTTTCCATTATAATGTATCTATTTTCATTATGCATCTGGTGGTAAATTCCAATTAAAAAACTGTAAATACGGTTGTTCCTGCCTTTTTCTGAAATCACTGATATCTTTATGATTCCAGTCAAGATACCCTTTTTTCGTTTCTGATTTAAAACCAATTTCGCTGTTGTTGTTGAGTTCCACCAGCTTATCCATAGGCACATGGCTATCGCATAAATCAGGGTATAAATACTCCGATATATTTTTGACCAAATCAAGTCCGACATAGTCATTATGCTCAAAAATTCCGATTTTGGAATATCTTGGTCCAAAGCTGTACATTAACGTGCGATCAATATCCTCCGGGGTCGCAATACCATTTTCCACAAGCCAGGTAGCTTCACGGTACATGGCATGCATCATTCTGTTTCCAATAAAGCCTGGCACACTTCTCCTGACGACAACAACTTCTCTTTTTACAGCTTCAAAAAAGGCGATTGCTCTATTCAGGCTTTCCTCGCTGGTTTTTTCTCCCTTTACCACTTCAATACAGGGTACCAGATGAGGCGGATTCCATGGATGAGATACTAAAAATCTTTCTGGATATATGACCCCTTTCTGTAAATCTTCTACAGTAAGGGCTGATGTCACTGATGTTAGAATGCAATCTGCAGTACAATTCTTTTCTATCTCTTTATATACGTCATACTTTACCGACAACTTTTCTACAACAGCTTCAATTATAAAATCACAGTCTTTTAAATCTTCATAGCCTTCTGTGGTTTTTAGCAGCGACATACTTACTTCTATTTGCTTTTCTGTCACCAAATCTGCATTAAGCAGATGATTAAAAAATTCTTTACAAGCTTCTACCCCCGTTTCTATTAATTCATCTGAAACGCCAAGCATCACTACTTTAATCCCATTACCAATAAATAATGTAGCAATACTGGCTCCCATTAAACCGGTCCCAACAATGCCAACCAGTTCCGGTTTTTCTCCTGTTTTCAATCTTCGCCCTCCTTTCTTGTGGGTACGTTCCCACATATAAAAAATAATAAAAACATGGATTCCTCTTTATTTGCTTTTTATGTGGGAACGTGACCATGTTTATTAATTATAATCTAGCATAATGCTCGTTAAATGTCAACACGTCTTTTCATCTTTATACATATTGCACTAATTCGCTGTTCTATTTTCAGTATATTTTAAGGCCGCTATTTACTTTATGCATTACAGTGCTTTACAAAAGAGCAGGAGAAAGAATTGGGCGATGCTATGGATATCATGAGGCTGCATGAGCTTTATGCCCAGTTTTTATATCCAAGTTTTGCAGTTCCTCTATTTTTTTCATGTTCAGCATGTGCGCCGCCTCCTGTATATATAAAATCATTTCCGATTTCCCTTTGTCCTGTGAGGAAACACAAAAGGCCACCACTAAAACAAACAAAAATGATGGCCTTTTATCTTTCCTCACACTTCGAGTCAAGTTGGCCCGAAGCGCCGGTTTAGTATATCATCTTTGGAAACTGGCAAAGCCGAATTAAACTATTACTTATAATCGCCACCACATAGTTTCATCTTGTCTATACGGAAC
>Ga0153921_1001250_pt1 | contig 11691 bp, 7 predicted proteins | sample TSNJ005MetaG_FD_104691 | JGI IMG/M metagenome (GOLD analysis project Ga0153921, IMG submission 104691) | Attine ant fungus gardens microbial communities from New Jersey, USA - TSNJ005 MetaG | ecosystem: Host-associated > Fungi > Mycelium > Unclassified | place: USA: New Jersey, Brendon T. Byrne... | reverse complement strand
TTTTACCTAAGGGATTTACATTGGATGGATACGAAGAATTGTTTCGCCATAGCGAAATCTGGATTGGATATGGAAATACGATTTTGTACACTGCTGTCGGCACCATAGTTGGGTTAGTGGTTAACCTGTTTGCTGCTTATTCGCTATCCAGAACCGATTTGGTGGGACGGAAATTCTTTCATTTAATGTTTATCTTTACCATGTTTTTTAACGGTGGATTGATTCCAACCTATTTGACCATACAGGATTTTAATCTGTACAATACCTTTGCGGTTATGGTAATTCCCTTTTCTGTATCGGTATACAACATTATTGTTGCAAGAACTTTTTTCCAGACCAGTATCCCTGCTGACTTAAATGATGCTGCAAGAATAGACGGCTGCGGAAATCTGTATTATTTTTTCAAGATTGTGATCCCTCTGTCTAAAGCAATTATTGCGGTTATTACTTTATGGACAGCGGTTGGTATGTGGAATTCTTATTTTAACGCTTTGATTTATTTGAATGACGCAGGAAGATATCCGCTGCAGTTGATTCTGCGCAATATCTTAATTACAAATAATTTGCAAATGTCATTCGGCAGCGGCGAAGCAATGCAGATCGCTCTCCGGCTGTCCAATCTGATGAGATATTCGGTAATAATCGTTTCCACTGTACCAATTATGTGTTTTTATCCATTTGTACAAAAGCATTTTAATCAAGGTGTTATGATTGGCGCGGTAAAAGGGTAGGCTGAAATCCAGGCGTTAATGATTACATAAACAAATCGCACAAGTAAATCACACAAACTAAAAAGGGAGGAAAGTGAATGAAAAAAGAAGTAAAAATAACGTTGAGGATGTTATGTGTAATTCTGGCATTTGTCCTGGTCCTTTCCGCAGTCGGATGCGGCAGCAGTAACAAGGGAAGTGATGCATCCAATGCAGGAGCGGTGACAGCGGACGATAATTTTAATCAGACAGGAATGCCGATCGTGGAGGAACCGATAACCTTGACAGTCCTTACTACACGGTGGGGAAATATGGGTGATAGTTTTGTTAACAATGAGTTTCTGAAAGAACTGGAAGAAAAGACAAATGTTAAGATTGAATGGCAGGTTCAGTCTTTAAATGACTGGGGCGAGCAAAAGGGGATTATGCTTTCCGGCGGAGAACTGCCGGATATCATTATTGGATTTCAAACTTTCAATGATGCAGATATTATGAACAATCTGAACTTGTTTTTACCTTTGAATAATCTCATTGAAGATTATATGCCTAATTATGCAAAGGCAATGGAAGAAATGCCGGACCTTAAAAAAATAGTGATTTTTCCGGACGGAAATATTTATTCCATGAGCAAAAATATGCCGCTTCGTCCGGTATCCTGTAATCAGCCGATCATTAACAAAACATGGCTGGATAATTTGAATCTTGAAGTTCCGACCACTCTTGATGAGTTATACACAGTACTTAAGGCGTTCAAAGACGAGGATGCCAACGGCAATGGTGACCCTAATGATGAAATCCCAATATCCGGCTCGAAAGGTCTTTCCATGGAACTGCTTAATCCTTTTGGCATTACCGATATCAACGGCTTTAAGCTTATGGTAAATGACGATAATACACTTACCTTTTATCCCACATCAGAAGCCTATAAAGAAGGTATTAAGTGGCTTAACAAGCTGTATTCTGAGGGTATAATCGATCAGGAAACTTTTACACAGGATGATACCATGCTGTCTGCGAAACGGCAGGATCCCAATGTATCCAGAGTTGGATTTGAATATGCCTGGACACCGGATTCCAATTTTGGTCAATGGTCTTCTGAGTATATAGTAATTGCGCCGATTATTGGATCTGACGGAAAGCAATACACGGGCGGAGATCCAAACGGTGTATCCAGTATAAAACGTAATGAAGCATTAATTACCACAGCTTGTAAATATCCGGAAGCTGCAGCAAGGTGGCTTGACGAGTTTTATACCGGAGAAGCCAGCATACAGAATTTCTGGGGCGGTATCGGCACTGTAATAACAAAAAATACTGACGGCACCTATGTATTAAATGACCCGCCTGAAGGAACCAGTGCGGATTCCTGGTATTGGGATCAAAGTCTGCGTGATTTCGGCCCCAAATATGTCAGTAAGGAATTCGAGAAAAACATCGTCTTATCTCTGGACAGCGGTGACGGATTAAAGATGGAATTAAGTAAAATCGCAGAAAATACTATAACAACTCCTTATCCGGATGTTATGTTTACCAATGAGGAGAATGAGGAACGCCCCACCTTGACAACAGATATCGATAAATATATAGAAACTACCCGCGCCCGCTGGATCACAGAAGGCGGAGTTGACGAAGAATGGGATGATTATATAAATCAGCTGAATGCAATGGAACTGGAACGGCTGATTGAGATTTACACAGATGCTTTTGAAAGATATATAAGTGAATAATAGATTATAACGATGGGGATCGGAAAAAGCATTTTGACAAGGAATTGCGATTCAGTTTCTGCTGGTTTTCCGGTTCCCATGTATATAAGGAGGATTTATGAAAAATGTCTGTAAATATGATCTAAATAATGATTTTAATATGATAACTGTAGAAATATTGAAAAATAAGACTGCATTTCGATTATCCTCCTTTATGATATCGGAAGATGATCTGTCCTGTACCTTGACCATATCCCATGAATATCACTGTGTATATGGCCTGGGTGAACGGTTTGACCAGGTAAATCAAAAGGGACGCACAGTTACAGCAGAAGTAACAGAGAAATTCTGCAATCAGGGAAATGTCAGCTATTGTCCCATACCTTTCTTTTTTACGAATAATAACTTCGGGCTGTTTATTGATACTTACACCGTAACAAATTACTCTTTTTATAATGAGATGATCATCAGAATCAATAAAGACAGCAAAGGACAATTGCCGATAATTTATTTTTTCTATGGCAGTCCGGCCGAGATCCTTATGAATTATTCAAAAATAACCGGAAACCCCGTTATGGTTCCCAAATGGAGCTTCGGGCCATGGATGTCGGCTAATCGCTGGCATAGCGAAGAGGAAGTCATAACGCAGTTAGAGAATATGAAAAAATATAAAATGCCGTACACTGTCATGGTGGTTGAAGCCTGGAGCGATGAGGCGACTTTTTACCGGTTTCAGGAAGATGGAAAATGGGAAGATCCGGAAGGCCTCATCCGGTTACTGCAGGAAAATGGTGTGCACCTTATCTTATGGCAGATACCGGTAATCAAAAAAATGGATCACAATGAAAGACATGAAATATTGGATCAGGACTGGGCTTATGCAGTAGAAAACAATCTTTGTATACGGAATTTGGATGGGACGCCTTATACTATACCGGAAAATCATTGGTTTGCCGGATCCCTGCTGCCTGACTTTACCAATGAAGAGACTGTCCGGTGGTGGTTTGATAAAAGACAATACCTGCTTTCCATGGGAGTGGACGGATTTAAAACAGACGGAGGGGAATTTGTTCTCAGAGATGATTGCTTTGCAAAAGACGGCAGTACCGGTCTGGAGCTGAGGAATCAATATGCTGCAGATTATGTGGAAGCGTACAGTAATTTTGTGGGAAAAGACCGGATCTTATTCAGCAGGGCAGGTTATAAGGGACAGCAGAAGTTTCCCATGCAGTGGGCAGGAGACCAGATGTCCACCTGGGAGGAGTTTAAGCATATCCTGACCGCCGGTTTGAGTATCGGATTAAGCGGTGTCCCTTTTTGGGGATTTGATATTGCCGGTTTTGCAGGTCCCATGCCGGGACTTAACCTGTATGAACGGGCAACCCAACTGGCCGTATTTGCCCCGGTCATGCAATGGCACTCAGAACCCGTGGGCGGACAGTACGCAGATATTCTGGCTGTAAAGCCGGGAGTCAATGACAGAAGTCCATGGAATGTCAGTATTCTGTATGAGGATGCAAAAGTCCTGGAAAGACTTGGATTCCATTATAATCTGAGAATGAATTTGCTGCCTTATTTATATAATCTGGCTTTACATTCCTCTGTTACGGGCCTTCCCATGATGAAGCATTTGATTTTAGAATATCCCAATGACCGGAATGTATATGATACAGAGGACTGTTATATGCTGGGTGATCTTTTGATTGCGCCCATTCTGGAAGAAGGAAAAACGATGAGGAACGTCTATCTTCCGGAAGGTAATTGGACGGGTCTGTGGCCGATGAAGGCGGTAAATGCGGATGCTTTAAAAGCGAATAACCGAACCGGTGCGAATGGGAGTGAAACAGATACTTCTTTGAAGCTGAAAGGTAAGGCAAGTTATCTGATTGACAGCGGACAAGACCGGATCCCGATATTTATAAGGGATGGCGGCTGTCTGGCTTTAAATCTGGATCAAACCCTGGAGCTTGGATCCGATGTGGGAAATAAAACAGGGGACTATCATATTTTGTGCTTTTATATTGCCGGACCGGATGGAACTTATCATTTTAAAGACGATGAAAATAATGAAATAATTATAGAATGGGAAAATGGTTCCTGTCAGATCGGGCGGATTTCGGGCAACGCAATAGTTAAGGTTATACAAACATAAATAAACATACGAAAAGTTTTACATAAAAAGAAAAATGGCGGAATATTATGGATAAAATTTGTAATTTGAAATCAATTTCCCAGGCAGACCCAGAGTGCCTTGTGCAGGGTGAGAAATACAGGATCAGTGTGCTGACAGAACGGCTGATCCGTATTGAATATAGCCGGGTGGGCGTTTTTGAAGATCGGATGACACAAAAGGTAATTAATAGAAAATTTCCGGTTCCGGAATTTCATGTGACGGAAAAAAGCAATCAGATTGATATCATGACAAAATTTTTGCAAGTCAGCTATAATAAGGAGGAATTTACCGGCAGCGGTTTAAGTATTCGGTTAAACCGTCAGACCTTTTCCAACAATTCCACCTGGCATTATGGTGACGAGGAGGATAATTTAAAGGGAACCGCAAGAACCCTGGATGCAGCTGACGGAGCTGTGGAACTGGAAAACGGTCTGCTATCCAGAATCGGTTATTCTGTAATGGATGACAGCCTGTCCATGATAATTGAAGAAAACGGATGGGTACAGCCGCCGCTTTCGGATCATCAGGATATTTATTTTTGGGGTTATGGTCATGATTATACAGGATGCTTAAAGGATTTTTTTCATCTGTGCGGAAAAACTCCTTTACTGCCGCGTTTTGCCCTTGGTAACTGGTGGAGTCGTTATCATGCTTATACGCAAGAAGAGTATCTGGGGTTAACAGATCGCTTTCAAAGAGAAAGTCTGCCATTTTCGGTTGCGGTTCTGGATATGGACTGGCATTATGTGCAGCTTGATGAAAAGTATGGCAGCGGCTGGACCGGATATACCTGGAACCGGGAACTATTTCCCGATCACAAGAAGATGCTTGCACAATTACATGAAAAAGGATATCATGTTACGCTGAATGTGCATCCCGCAGATGGTGTGCGAGGTCATGAAGATGCCTATCGGGTAATGGCACAGGAGCTGGGTATTGATTTCCAGGAGGAAATACCGATTTCTTTTGATGCTGCGGATCCTCAATTTATGAATGCCTATTTTAAATATCTGCATCATCCCCTGGAAGAGGAGGGCGTGGACTTTTGGTGGATCGACTGGCAGCAGGGAAATACGTCCAAAATTCCCGGTCTGGATCCTTTATGGATGCTGAATCATTACCATTACCTGGATAATAAACGGGATGGTAAAAGAGGCATGATCTTCTCCCGTTATGCAGGTATCGGCAGCCACCGTTATCCGGTGGGATTTTCCGGAGACAGTATCATCAGTTGGAATAGTCTGAAATTTCAGCCTTATTTTACAGCCACGGCATCAAATGCCGGGTACGGCTGGTGGAGCCATGATATCGGCGGGCATATGAAAGGTTATCGTGATGATGAACTAATCACCCGCTGGATACAGTTTGGGGTATTTTCTCCGATTATGCGTCTGCATAGTTCAAGCAGTCATTTTACCGGCAAAGAACCATGGTCATATGGTGATGAGGAAAGAGCAGTTATCAGCAGATTTTTAAGACTCAGGCACCAGATGATTCCTTATTTGTACACGATGAATGCCAGATGCTGCAGAGAGAATCAAACCCTGATACAACCCATGTATTATCAATATCCCGATATTAATGAAGCTTATGAAGTACCCAACCAGTATTATTTTGGAAATGCCCTGATTGTCAATCCGATTACGGATAAGATGAATCCGTCACTTAAGGCTGGAAAGGTAAAGACCTGGCTGCCGGAAGGCATATGGTTTGATGTTTTTACCGGTCTGATTTATCATGGTAACAGAAATATCAATATGTACCGGACTTTAAAATCAATTCCGGTTCTGGCCAAAGCGGGTGCGGTCATTCCCATGGAAAAGGAAGAAGCGGTCGGCTCAGGTGTGGGAAATCCCCGGGAGATTGCGCTTTGTGTATTTACCGGTGCCGATGGAGAACTCATGATGTATGAAGACGACGGCAGCAGTATGGAATTTGAGCAAGGCCGGTATGTGGAGACGAAATATGCCCTGACCTGGCAGGCGGAAAAGTATTTGGCGATCTGTCCGGCTGAAGGTGATCTCTCTTTAATCCCCGGATTCAGAAATTATTGTATTAAATTTTATGGAATCCGTGATGATGCTTTTGATTATGTAACAATTGATTCTGAAAAAGTGGATATAATACCTACATACAATGAAATGCAAAATATTCTCACATTGGATCTGGAAGAAGTGGATGTTGGCAGTAAAGTTGAAATATGGCTGAAAGCAGATTCACAATTAGGCGGCAATCAAATACAGCCGTATATTTATGAAATTCTCAACAGAGCGCAGATAGCGTATCAGATGAAAGAAAGAATATATGCAGTTGTGATGCGGTCCGTTTCAGCCGGGGATTTGATCAGCAACTTAAATGCTCTTGATATGTTGGAAGAATTAAAGGAAATGATCCTGGAAATTGTGTTTGCCTGATGCAAAAACAACCATCTAAAGAAAAGACGATAACCGGTGCTCTGTAATGAGCCCGGTTATTTGCATATTTATCGGCAAGGGAGGGATAAACGTAAAAATTACAGAAAAAACAGCGGGTAGTTTAAACTTACCCACTGTACTTCTTATTACAACTCCGCGCTGAACATATAAGCAGTGCTGTATTTGTCGCATCCATCAGGAAATACTTCCGCAGTCCAATATTTATGCGGATAAGGAATTGTTACGCCTTGACCAAGCATAATGTTTCTGGTGATATCGTACATGGCATCGCTGTCGTAATTCTCGTGCTTATGTATAGCCTCCATATCCCCGGAGAAAATGGCATAGGCAAATTGAGAACAGAATGGCGGACCTTCGTTACCTTCGAAATCCGATGTGAAATCGAAATGGATAAATCCATCCGGCACAGGGGTATCTGCCTTCATGAATCGCCCCCAAAAACCATGCCACGGACCAACATCAACACCTAACCCATAATGGTGCATAAACAAGACATCATAATCAAAACCGGATTTATATTCGCTCATAGTGTCCAAAGTGCTAAAAAGTTTCTTGCGGGCTTCCATGTCGGCTAAATCTTCACCTTCCCGCCCAATAAAGCGCATAGCGGGCATTTTTTTATATTCAAAGTTGTCCACCTTGAAGCCTTTTTGCTGATTTTTTACCATATCCGGCATGAATAACGTCCACTGCACCTCAGCGTCGCAGTTCTCCAGGTAATTGATATATCCAAATAAATCTACGCTGTTTGTACCGGCAGAGCCTGTTTTGTTTCCCGCTATTTTCTCCCGTAAACCGCGCTCTCGCATAACCGAAAAATCAGCGAACATATTCAGGACTGCTTCACGCAACAGTTCGTCATGTGAAACGCCCGATAAAGCCTCATCAAATTTGTCCAAAGCTTTGAACACCGCTTCGTTGACCATGTCAGATGGTTTTAATTCCAACAAGTATACCCGGAGCTGTGCATTCTGCGCTTTGAATCGTGCAAGGATACCCTGCATCAAAATCTGCTCGTTTTCGGCAAGTTTTTCATCGCTCCATTCTGCATCGTCCCTCACCCATTGGGTCAACGCATCAAACACATTCGGGTTTTGTCCTCTTGCCCTGGATGCCCAGTTAACAAGCTTTTTGTATTTCTCGGCATCCGTTAGTTTTTCGTCCTTTAGTCCTTCCATATCACACCAATAAAACTTGTCAATATTTCGATGGTCTAATTTGATAACAGGTATCCAAACCTGGCTGATAAAATCTTCCGATTGACTATCGCCGCCGGAATACCATTCAAATTCGGGGGCATCAGCGTGTATGTAACCCGAAGCAGGGAACCATTCTGAGAATATGTGCTGCCAAAGGTTCTGCAGTGCACCGGGTATAGACCCCTTTGCTTCAAATACCGCCCAGGTCGCAGCGGGTATTTCCTTTTCTTCCAAATCCGGCGGACATGGATTCGTTGTTGCGGCGGCTATCCAATAATCAAATCCGCCATCGTCCATATCGGCACATACACCTAAAATGCCTGTCAAATCTGTGTTTGCCATCGACCATAGCTGACCGTATTTCTCTCTTGGCAGCTTTTCCCACATTTTAGGGACATTAGTGAAGTTTTGTCCATTATCGGTGGTTGTCCATTCCCTGACGCCCACAATTTTAAAGATTTCCTTTTCTACAATGCGATATTCCATTTGCGGTACCTCCTTTTTTAAAATACGTAAAGACATTTATAAATCTTTTTGAAAGTAAACCTTATCAATCAGTTGGATTCCGGCTTCAAACATAGGTTCCTTATAATGTTCAGTGAAATAATTTTCAAGTCGATATGAAAAAGTAAAACCGCAATGCTCGTAAAATGAAACAATAGAAGGACAGTCACCAGTGCCCACATACATCACCCGGCCCTTATCTTTATAATATTCAAAAATATGCTTTACTAAACAAGTACCATATCCTTTACCCTGAAACTGCTCATAGGTAGCCAGGTTTTGCAATTCGTAACTTCCGTTTCCTTCATCTGTCACAACGCATATGCTTTTTAAGTCATTATCATATAAAGAAAACAGAGTGCCTCTGTCTAAATATTGATCAATCATATCTTCCTGCTCATCGGCTAATAGCAGTAAGTCCATAAATCTTTTCTTGTTTTCACTGATAATCTTAATATCCATTAAATGATATCCTTTCAGATAAGAATTAGTTATTTGCAGCATGCGCTTTATTCCTGCGGGTAATGAGCAAGCCAAGCTTTGTCTTTGAGCAGGAATGTAAAACCAGATTCGCTGGTTCATCTCTCCACCTAAGAGTTGAGGGTTCTTGGCAGATTAAGTTAAATCTGATTATAACAGTATACGAAAGTTTATTCAAGCCTGACAACATTCGAATCTAAAGGAACGGACAGCTTAAACAGAAGAGATGCGGTGATATACTCCTATATTTCTGCTGTTCCGTTCGAGGACTGGATTTCAGAGACTACTTTCCGGCAGATGCGTCATTTGTATATTCGAAAGTCAACACAATATCTACATTTGTAATTGTTTTATTCATACTCCCGACATAAATGTAATAAGTTTCTTTATTTATATAGCTAAATGTAGTTGTGAATGGATTTAATGAAGCATTCATCTCAAATTGATCCCATGGAATACCATGGTAAGATGTGATGTCAGGGGATTCGTTCAATGCCGCAAATGGTGTACCGGATTCTGATGTCAGGGTAAGCGTATATTTTACACCGTTATTTAAGTCGATTTTATCCAAGCAAATAGCTTCGTTCGGCATAATTTTATCAATATGAAAGAGTATGCCGTTTTCATCTTGTGAAATTATTGTTACACCTTCGTTCTCTGGTTTCAGGTTTCGGCTGTTTGCGCCGACACTTGCTCCGAAAGCAAACGCACTGGCTGTGATAACCACGGCAAGAACAGCGGTAATTACATACGTGATTTTCGTCTTTTTCTTATAGTTCATAATCGCAACCAGCCTTTCTTTCAGTTTCTTCTTTTCCTCGCACATGGTAGTTGACATCACACTGACGGGGTGACGGTTCTCGGCTGCCATCGATATCAGCGTATCGCCGTAGCTCTGTTTTGCCGCGCTGTCGAGGCTGTGTATGATAGCTTCGTCGCAGGATAATTCACAGGCACGGCTTATTTCGCGGCGTATAAGGTAGACAATTGGATTGAACCAATGTAACGATACAACCAACATGACAAACCATTTCAGCCAAACATCGCGCCGCTGCAGATGGGTAAATTCGTGGCGCAGGATATGATCAAGCTGACATTCCTCATACACAATATCCGGCAGATAGATTCTTGGTCTGATCACGCCTACGAGCATGGGTACAGGCGTGAAACGGCTCTTGTATACCGCTGCGCTGCAGTCTGGTATTTCGGCTATGACCGCCGCGCTGTGTATATACCGTATGAACCGCCAATAGCTGATTAGGTTAAACGCCAACGATAGCAACACCCCAGCAAGCCATATCCACAGCAGATTATCCGTAAGGATTTTCACAAAGTCAAAAGGCTTCACACTGTCCATTGTTGCCTGTGTATATGGCGGTTGTTCTGTTATAGCAGGATTGAAGCTGCTTGCAGCCGTAGGATTGCTATTCGTTGGATATAAGGGATTACCTGTCGGAATTACAGTTTCTTCCGCCGCTTGCGTCGCATCCGGTGCGGTAAACATAAAATCCATCAGGTTTATGCCGAAGGAAAACGGCAGTATAAATCTGAGCAGCACAACAATCCATATGTAATATTGAAATGATTTTGAAAGCCGATTACGCATGAAAGGTTTTAATGCAAACAGCAGGAGTGCAAACAACCCTCCTGATATGGAAAGTGTAAGAATCAGTTTCATAATTTCATTTGCCATATTAATCACCTACCTTAAACATCGACCGTAATTCCGCAATATCGCCATCCGTAAGTTTTCCTGCATCAACAAGGGAAGCGACAAGACTTTTTGCGCTGCCGCCGTATAACCGGTCAATCATGCTCTGTGTGGAGTGGTCGTTATACTCGCTCTCGGTCACGGCGGGAGTGTAATAGAACACCTCTCGTTTGTCGGCTGTAATTACCTCTTTATCACACAGACGACGAACCAGCGTCTTGATAGTAGACGCGTCCCAATCGGTATTGATGGTGAGTATACTGCGAATTTCCTTCATTGTCATGCTGCGACCGGCTTCCCATAAAACTTTTAATACTTCAAGCTCGGAATTTGATATTTTTTCTATTTTTTTTATCAGCGCATTCATAGTAATTCCTCCTGGTAAGGTTACTAATGTAACCTTGAGTAGAGTTTACAATAGTAACCCACTTTTGTCAAGAGGGCAAATGATATTATATTATTCTCCTTTCTGCAGCATCCGCCATAATGTGGTTCGGCTGATTCCAAGGCGTTTTGCGGCTGCAGTCTGGTTGCCGTCTTCCTTCGCCAGTGTGATGCGCAATATATCCAGGTTGATCTCCTCCAGGGTGCGGTTCAGATCCAGACCGGTTGTTTCTTGGGACGGCAGGATGGGAGATTCCCTGAGCAAAATTTTGGAGACAGAGGATGCTTTCATATAAGGTGTGTCGGTCATTATGGCCAGATCCCGCATAATGCGTCTGAACTGGTTATAATTCCCGGGCCATTGGTAGTTTTGCAGCATTGCTGTTGCA
>Ga0153921_1001248_pt1 | contig 11708 bp, 10 predicted proteins | sample TSNJ005MetaG_FD_104691 | JGI IMG/M metagenome (GOLD analysis project Ga0153921, IMG submission 104691) | Attine ant fungus gardens microbial communities from New Jersey, USA - TSNJ005 MetaG | ecosystem: Host-associated > Fungi > Mycelium > Unclassified | place: USA: New Jersey, Brendon T. Byrne... | reverse complement strand
GTAAATATTTTCACCGTTCGGTATAGCTCCGGCTATATAATTAGTTAGCTTATTCTGTCACTTCCTTCAGACCCATCTCCTTGACCATTTTCCCCAAGGCAGGCTTATCCAGTTTGTAGAAGAAGAAAATAATTGACGCTATCAGTGCAAAGACAGCTGGAATCAGGGTGAAGAGTAAGCGTATACCCATCACGGTGGTAGAGGATTGCTCTGCGCCTGCCACATATCCGGTCGCTGCAAGAATCCAGCCTACAGCGGAAACAGTCAGAGCCATGCCAAGCTTGAGACAGAAGTTAACGAATGCGGAGATGAAGCCGCCGGCTCGGGCACTATGAATGTATTGAGTATAGTCGACAACATCCGGCATCAGCCCGTACAGCATCGATGAGGCTGCTCCCATCCCGATGCTGGCCACAACCTGCACACAGAGGAAAATAATAAACTTAGTCTGTGTATCAGGGACCAGGAAAAACTGGATCACCATCATTGCCGCAACAACCAGATAAGCATATTTCACTACAGAGCCTTTATTCTGAGCTCTTTTTGCAAATTTAGGCATCAGGAAGGCGCCAACAAAGGCACTTGAGAAGTGTACAATGCCATAGGTCCCATACATCGCGGAATTCCCTCCAACGTATCGGAAGAAATACACAGCACTGCCACTGCGGCCGTAGTTCATCATGCCATAGGCGAAAAAGCCCATTGCTAAAACCCAAACGTATTTGTTTCGGGCCAGCAGCTTTATGGATTCTATATACGAGATCTTATCAACCTTGATTTGCACAACCTCTTTGGTATTAAGAAATGTAATTGACCAGCAGACCAATCCGATGCATGAATACAATAACGCGGTAAGTAAATAGCCTCTGGCACTGTTCCCTTGTCCGAAATAATCGACCAGCGGGAGGGTAAAACGGGTTATAAGAAGTGCCGCGGCAAAAGCGCACATCAAGCGTTTGCTTGAGCCGCCCGCGCGCTTGTCAGGATCCAGTGTCAAAGCGCTGAGCATAGCGGTATACGGCACATACCACATTGTGGATATCAGAACCGCAACCATAAAAATGAAGCAGGCCCAAATGTTTTTACCCAGCTGACTTTCAATTGGTACGACTGTGAAGCACAGGATATTAACCGCCACCAAAGGAAGTGCGCTCCACATGATCCAGGGACGGTATTTTCCCCATTTAGTGTTGGTATTGTCTGCCCATCGTCCCACAATGGGGTCATTTATCGCATCCCAAAGGCGGGATACCAGTATGATGGTGCCTGCCCAACCGGCAGAAATACCAAAGCTGTCTGTCCAAAAATAGAGCAAAAACGATGAGACAAGGGTCCAAACAAAGTTATATCCAAAATCGCCTATTGCGTAGAGAAACTGTCTTTTTGGCGTAAAATCGTATTTTGTGGAACCAGTCGTTACCGCAGATGTGTTTTCCATTGCTAACCTCCTAATTTTTGTATATCATAGACTTTTCGTGCAAGCTTTTGCTATGGCGGGAAGCTATTCTATTTTTTTGCGCGCTTATCTGCCTCTTTCAGTTCCGACATAACATTATAAGTATCAAAAACTGTTTCCAATGGTTCAAAAGTACGCTCTTTCTTAACAAGCTTCAGTGCCTTTGAGGGGCAATTATGTACACATAACCCACACCCAACACAATGACCTAAATCTAACTTCGCTGGTGTAATTGCACCAACTTGGCAGTATGTTTCACAAGTGCTGCACTGTGTGCACTTGTCCGCGTCGCGAGCTGCATAGTAGTTGCTCCAGAGATCCATATTATCGAACTGCTTGCGGGCTCGTATTACTCCGCAACTACAGCCGCAGCATGAACAGATCACTTCCGCCTTCTTGGAGTTAATTACTTGGATTACACGGTGGTCATCAAGCCCATTCCACAGCATTTTAATAGCTTCGTCCCTTGTCACATAATAACCAAATCCATTTTCCACTGCATAATCCGCAAACCCATCCAGTGTCAGGCAAGTATCGGTTGGATGCCCACAAACCGGCGCATCGCGGAATTTTGGATTGGTACGGCAAGCGCAAGGGGTAATGGCATAAGCCTGTGCATCATCCAAAATCAGCTCAATATCATCATAGGGCAGAATCTCCCCATCCACCAAATCGCTTTTGCCAGGAATTGCTCGAAAAAAGGGGATTTCTTTTCGGTACATCGTCTCACGAAACCCCGGTGCTCCCAAGGTTTGGAAAAAAGGCGTCAGCCATATGTTATCAAAGTTTTTAATATTAAACTCATAAGTACCATGGACAATCGGAACATGACAATACCGTAGCTTTCCATCAACTTTTTCCCGGTAAATTAGCCCTCGTTTGGATAGACTATATAGCCGCTCCTCAGCTTCGGATACATCCATACCAGTCATTTGAGCAAACTCGGCAGGCGTCTGATAACCGTCTTTCATCACAATGATGATTTCGGCATCCTTCTCCGAATAAAACTCCTTTAAAAATACATACTCAGTGCCAGCTTCTGTCGCCGGATATCCGAACCCCACGCGATCCAGTTTTTTTCGTAGTTTAGTATAAATATCATCCATTAGGCTCCCTCCCCATTTCTCAAGACATTATTCTTTCACTCTGCTAAACTGTGCAACAGGGGTGATATTAGTGAAATTGGGAATATCCTCAGCGATACTCTGCCGATGGGGAGTATACAGCTTCCGGAATTCCTCAACTGTATCCAATTTCAGATAGAGCGAACCTATGCCTGAAAACTGGGGAGGAGTATCGGGCACAAGCCCTTCCAAACCATCTTCGGCTTCGGTACGTACACAGATATCTGTGCCAAGTTTGCTTTGCACCATTTTCAGATGTCTCTCCCGGTAATAGTCGATATTGAATTTCCCTCCTTCGGTATGTGGGTAATAGATGTTGAACTTAAGCATACACAACCTCCTTCACATTCGTTATTCTGCCTTGCCGCCAGACGTGATTGTCTTCACCTCCACCTCCTCAATAGACATCTCATTACCTGTTAAAAGCGTTGCTTTATCGAACCTGCATGCCGGGCAGCAAAGAACATCCATCTCCATGATCTTTACAGCATAGACATAACCGCACTTGTTACATTTGCAGGTAGTTGGTATCACACTGAGCTTGATTATAGATCCTTCGGCGTTGGTGCCCTTCGTGATGTAGTTCCAATAGGTCTGAACCAAATGACCCACTAAGTCACGCATCTCTCCAACACGCAATGTGACGCTGATCAATCTTTTCGTGTTATCCAACCGGGCATTATTTGATACGATTCGGTAAACCTCGCGCATGATTGGTAACTCGTGGATGGTGCCCACCTCATTTCATTGTCATTTTCCGGAAAATCGCGGCTCCCGTTTTTCTTTGAATGCCAGAGCACCTTCCCGGTAATCTTCGGTGCCACGAAGTAGGGCCATCATACTGGTTTCACTTTCCAGGTATGTATCAAAAGTCATTTCTGGAAGTTTCCAGCAAAGTTGCTTGATTGCGGCAACGGATGCAGGAGGCTTTGAGGCAAGCTCATTTGCAAGAGCCATTCCTCGTTTCCAAAGTTGCTCCGATGAAACCAGTTCAGTAATCATACCGTATTTTAATGCCTCTTCAGCTGATACCTTACATCCTGTCATGCACAGTTGCTTTGCACGCATTGGCCCTATCAAGCGGACAAGGTTCCACAAACCACCTGTATCTGGAATCAAGTTAATGTTAACAAACACCTCGCGAAACAATGCTTTTTCACTAGCAAGGATAAAATCACACGACAGGGCCAGATTTGCTCCTCCACCTGAGGCCGCACCATTTACCAGGGCGATTACAGGTTTAGGCATTGAAGAAAGAGTTTTAGCTAGGATTCCCGATTTGTAAAAAATATTACGTGCTTGCATTTGTGTTGCATTGTTTTTTTCTGGATCCAACTTGCCTCCTGCACAAAAATATCTACCATCGTTTTTCAGGATAACAGAATGTGCATGAGGGTCTTCTACAATACCATCTAGCGCACTCTGCATTTCTTCACAAAACCCGCCATAAACATCCATTGTCTCGTGTAGCATGGTTAGGACAGCAACCTGGCCATCCATCTCAAGCCGTATGTTGTTGTATTCTGTCATACACAACCTCCCTACAGTTTCTTGCCTAATGAGGAGCCACCGTCTACAAAAACAGTCTGTCCAGTTATGTAGCCGGCTTCATCTGCCACAAATGCCATCGCCAAATGAGCGATATCTTCCGGTTTACCAATCCGCCCCAACGGGATGGATGAGACGATTTTCTCAAATGCATCAATAGGCATGCCCGCCGTCATAGGAGTCTCTACCAAGCCTGGTGCAATACAGTTAACAGTAATGGCATACCTGGAGAATTCTTGGGCAGCAACCTTTGTGAGTGTCACAACCGCTGCTTTGGAGGTGGAGTAGGCGGCCTGGCCCGGTTTTCCTACACAAGCTCCGGACGACAAATTGACAATCCGACCATATCGTCCCTCTTTCATCGGTTCCAACGCCGCCTGTATGCAGTATAATGTTCCCTTCAGATTAATGGAGTGAACCAAATCCCAATTTTCGTCGGTGATTTTCTTGATAACATTGTCAATCAGCACACCAGCGCAGTTTACCTGGATATCCAGCCTGCCCCACTTTTTTAGGATATTCTCCACAGCTGCAAAACAGTTGTCTCGGTTTGCTACATTCCCACTTGCAGCTATGGCTTCGCCACCTAATTGCGCAATTAGGGTTGAAGTTTCCTCCGCTGCATCCTGGTTTAAGTCAAAACCAGCGACTTTTACGCCTCTCTTTGCAAGAGTTACAGCGATTTCACGGCCAATTCCGCTGCCAGCTCCAGTTACCATCGCCACCCTGCCTTGTTGAATCATTTTTCTACCCCTTTCCTCATCTTATACCGAACGAGGAAAATATTAACCTCCTCTGTCGCCGATTAGTCGTTGAAGCGCTCGCCGAATCGGCTCGTCGTCGGTAAATGTTTTCACCGTTCGGTATAGATCAACCGGCACTTCGATTATCAACACTTGTCTATTTCTCCGATAAACATTGTGCATGTACTGCACTTTACTCCGCAATACACCGTTATTATTACCAAAACTTACATATTTACGCTTGCTATTTTAATCTAATATTAACACATCCCTTCTGCAGTTCCATTATCAATAAATGACAAGTGAGCCTCTTGTTTTTTGTGTTCTCTTTACGAATCGACATTGAACTTATACGTAATACTGAACTCTCAACATCAAATTCCCAAGCGGCCTTAAACAAAAAAATAACTGCCGATCATCTATATATATCTAGATTAGACCGGCAGTTATCTCTATCTCTATCCCTATTACTATTACCCCAACAGCAACCTATCGCTGCTTATCTCATCTCCGCTTGCCTGCTCAAACTTTTGCAGCAGATCCTTCACTGTGAGGTTTTTCTTTTGTTCGTAGCCTATATCAAGTATGATATTGCCTTCATGCATCATTACTATACGGTTACCGAAGCGCAAGGCGTCTTTCATATTGTGGGTAACCATAAGAGTGGTTAGTTTATCCTCCTCCACCAGCTTCTGAGTAAGCTCAAGTACGATTTTGGCTGTTTTTGGATCCAGCGCCGCCGTGTGCTCATCTAAAAGGAGAAGCTTGGGCCTTACAAGGGTAGCCATCATAAGAGTAAGGGCCTGACGCTGACCCCCGGAAAGCAGGCCTGTTTTTACCGTAAGCCTGTCCTCCAGGCCAAGCCCCAGCTTTCTCAAATGATTTCGGAAAAGATCTCTTTCCTTCCTTGAGATTCCCCAGCGGAAGGAGCGTATTTTGCTGCGGCGAAAGGCGATAGCAAGGTTTTCTTCTATTGTCATCCCTGTAGCCGTACCCATACGCGGGTCTTGAAATACTCGACCTATGTATCTTGCTCTGGCATGCTCCTTAAGCCTCGTCATATCCAAGCCGTCTATTTCCACCTTGCCGGAATCCAGCATAAAATCACCGGCTACAGCGTTTAAAACAGTGGATTTGCCCGCGCCGTTGCTGCCGATAACCGTTATGAAATCAGCCTCCTTAAGATGGAGATCTACGCCGCATAGCGCTTCCTTTTCGTTTGGAGTGCCAATGTCAAAGGTTTTTTTCAAATCAGTTAATTTTAACATGCTTTAGCCCTCCTTCCGGTTCAGAAGCCTTCCCATTTTAGTTCTTGAAATTTTCTCCCGGAAAGTAGGCAAGTACAGACAAATAGCCAACAATATTGATGATATACCCCTTAAGTCGTTGGGGCTTAAGCCGCAGGATAGGACAAAGGAAATAATCAGCCGGTATAAAATAGAACCCAAAACCACGGAGAAAAATACCTTATGGCTATTCTTATCGCTGAATACTACTTCGCCGATGATAACGGAAGCCAAGCCTATAACAATAGTCCCAATTCCCATTCCCACGTCGGCATAGCCGTTATACTGGGTAAGTAACGAGCCTGAGAAAGCCACCAGGGCATTGCCTATTACAAGGCCCAGCATCTTCATTACATTTGTATTGACACCCTGGGCTTTTATCATGTTTTCGTTATTCCCTGTGGCGCGTATAGCATAGCCGATTTCCGTATTATAAAACCACCATAATATAAGAATCACAATAATTATACATATTATCCCTACTACTATAGAGGCTTCCCGCTTTCCCAAGCCGTATTTGCTGAATTTGGTCATTATGGTTGTCGCCTTCATCAAAGGTATATTGGCTTTACCAAACATGATCCGCAGATTGACCGAATACAAACCGGTCATGGTCAAAATACCTGAAAGAAGAGGCGGTATCTTTAACTGAGTATGCAGCGCGCCCGTAATAAGACCGGCAATCGCTCCTGCCAGAATGGACAGAAGAATACTCAGTACCGGGTCCATTCCAGTGGTAATAAACCGGGCGGTTACCGCGCCTCCCAGGGTAAAGCTGCCTTCCGCAGACAAATCGGCAAAATCCAAAATTCGATAAGTAGTATGTATTCCTATAGCCATAATGGCCCACAACAAACCTTGGCTTAGAGAAGTCAGAGCAAGATCAATAGTCATGGATTTTTCCCCTTAAAAATTATTCTTCTACAAGACGGTAAGCGGACGCTAAAATATCGGCAGGGATTTCTATCCCCAAAGCTGCCGCATTGGCGGTGTTGATGACTGTGTTTGTTTCATCCAGATACTCTACAGGCATGGTCGCGGTTTCAGCCTCGCCGCTCAAAATCTTTGCGGCCATAGCGCCGGTCTGCCTTCCAAGGTTGAAATAATCAATACCGTCCGTCATCAGGGCCCCGGCGTCAACAGCCGCTTCTTCTCCGCCTACTACAGGTATGCCTTTATTAGTGGATATGTCAACTACCAGCGGATAGGCTGACGCCAGTGTATTGTCGGTAGGTACGTAAAGCACGTCGATTTTATCTGTCAAGGCTTCCAATACCTGAGGCACATCATTAAGGTTTGACACTGTTGCTATCTCGCAGGTAAGCCCCAGGTCCGCGGCTGCTTTAATTGCAAGATTGGCTTGTATTTCAGAGTTGATTTCACTGGAGGTATAAATTACTCCTACGGTTTTAGCATCGGGCAGAACCTTAGTTATAAGCTCCATTTGCTTCGCCACAGGCGTTAAATCCGAGGTGCCTGTAGAATTATAGCCCGGTTCTTCTATACTGTTTACGATCTGCGCCGATACAGGGTCGGTAACTGCCGTAAATAATACAGGTATATCGTTGGTTTCCATAACTACAGATTGGGCCGCGTTGGTTGCGATTGCCAGGATCAGGTCGGACTTGTTTTGCACAAGGCGCGCGCTCATAGTGCTTAAGTTGCTTTGATCCCCCTGAGCGTTCAGTATTTCAATTTCAATGTTTTCACCTTGAACATAACCAGCTTCGGAAAGACCGACAATAAAGCCCTCCCTGGCCGAATCAAGAGCCACATGCTCAATAAGCTGAAGGATTCCTATCTTCAGCATTTCACCCGATGCCTCTTCAGTGGCCGCTTCTGTGGCCGCCTCTGTTTCCGTCGGCGCTGAAGCCTCAGGGGTAGGGGATTGACTAGCCGTACTGTTGTTTGATCCGGATGAATTGCATCCAAACAGCATTAAGCCGCTCATTGTCAACACAATAAGTATTGAAATAATTTTTTTCAGATTCATGTTTAGTTCCTCCTTAAATATATATAAAATTAAGGCATTGGTTTTATACCGAACGAGGAAAACATTAACCTCCTCTGTCGCCGAATCGGCTCGTCGTCGGTAAATGTTTTCACCGTTCGGTATAACCAAGCTCATTGCCTTCCACGAACCGTTTTATTATACATCCTTTTTCGCCGGTGTATATAAATTTCTGCAATCTCTCTTCTAAGCTGCGCTTACCTTGTCCAATTATAGCACAATCGTCAATCAACAGGGCGTCAAAGGAATAATCCTCCTCAAAGCTGCCCACCTTGCCAAAGAAGGATCCCCCTCCCTTGGTAGCCAGATAAAAGGCCTCCGGCAGAGTAAGCCTGCCGCAATCCTTATCCTTATATAAATAGTATAGCTTTGATACTTGTATAGCATGTACCAAAACCTCTGGCATCCAAAGCGTATGGCCGCCGGATATATCCGAACCAAGCCCAAGGTTAACGCCGCCAGCTATAAAATCCTTCACTGGGGCTATGCCGCTGGTCAAATCAGTATTGGATATAGGGCAATGAGCCGCGAAAACGCCTTTTTCCCTCATCAGCTCCTTTTCAGAGCCTGTGCAGTATACGCAATGAGCCATTATGGTTCGGTTCTGTCTTAACAAGCCGTAGCGCTCATAAACATGGGCGTAGCTTTCGCAATCGGGATGCAGCTCTTTCACCCATTCAACCTCATCCGTATTCTCAGACAGGTGAGATTGAACAGGAGCGTCATATTTTTCCGCCAGCCTGCCCAATCCCTCCATCAGCCTTGGACTGCATGAAGGTACGAAACGGGGCGTAATTATTGGTTTTACTAATCTTTCATTTCTGTAAGCGTCAAGAATCGCTTCCGTATCCTCAAGTGACCTTTCGGTATCCTCCGTCAGCTCCTGAGAGCTGTTTCTGTCCATGTTTACCTTGCCAACATAGGCTCCAAGGCCGCTTTTTTTCATAAGCCTCAGCAGAATCTCAGTAGATCCCTTATGAGCCGTTCCAAAAATTACGCTGCGGGTAGTGCCGTTTTCCCAAAGCCGTCTAACTACCTCTTTATAAACCTCTTCGGCATAGCCTGCGTCAGAAAACCTGGCTTCTTCGGGGAAGGCATATTTATTTAACCATGTTAACAGCTCTTCGTCCAGTCCAATACCCAAATTTTCATACTGGGGAGCATGAAGGTGCAGATCTACAAAGCCCGGTATAAGAAAACCTGATTCATAAGCTTTTAAAGGGATGCTTTCGTATTTACCGGGCAACCGGTCAAATACTCCCAGTACCTTCCCGTTCTCTACAACCAGGTACGCCTGTTCCATACTGGTAAACTCTTTATTATTCTTAGTGAAAATCAGATCGGACTTATATACCTGCGCGTCCATACTCCCCTCCTATCTATACCAATTTACGATTCAATCAGCTCTTCCGTATCATAATTCTCTTCATAATTCAGCTCAAAATTATAATCCACTTCAACATCGTCATCTGCCTGATCATCAAGAAGCTCAATATCTATATTCCGATAACTTTGCATTCCTGTTCCGGCTGGTATCAGCTTACCGATAATGACGTTTTCCTTTAAACCGATAAGCGGATCAACCTTGCCCTTTATGGCCGCTTCAGTCAGAACCCTTGTCGTTTCCTGGAAGGCGGCGGCAGAAAGGAAGGAATCTGTAGCAAGAGAAGCCTTTGTTATACCCAAAAGCACTCTGGAGCCTTTAGCGGGCTCAAGATCGGAGGCTTCCACCTCATTGTTGATTTGCTCAAACTCAAGCCAGTCTATCAGAGAGCCGGGAAGCAAATCCGTATCCCCGTTTTCTTCTATTTTAACACGTTTAAGCATGCGGCGCACGATAACCTCAATGTGCTTATCATTTATATCAACGCCTTGCAGGCGATAGACTCGCTGAACCTCCTGGAGCATGTAGTCCTGCACTCCGCGTATACCCTTGATCTTCAGTATATCGTGAGGATATATGCTACCCTCGGTAAGCTCGTCACCGGCTTCCACGTTGTCTCCGTTGTACACCTTTATACGGGAGCCGTAGGGAATAAGATAATCCTTCGATTCCCCTGTTTCATCACTGGTGACGGTTACTTCCCGTTTCTTTTTGGTATCGGTTACCGTTACCTTGCCTCCGAACTCGGTGATTATGGCGAGACCTTTTGGCTTGCGGGCCTCAAAAATTTCTTCAACACGAGGCAAGCCTTGGGTAATATCCTCGTTACTGGCGATACCTCCGGTATGGAAGGTTCTCATCGTCAGCTGGGTTCCGGGTTCTCCGATAGATTGCGCCGCGATAATGCCGACGGCTTCCCCTATGCGAACTACCCGGCCAGAGGCCATATTGGCGCCATAGCATTTGGAGCAAAGACCTATCCTTGAGCGGCAGGTCAAATTTGTGCGAATAAATACCTTATCTATACCGCTTGCCTCAATAATTTCCGCTTGCTCCGGATTTATCATTGTGTCTGCCTTGGCAAGAATTTCTCCTGTTTCCGGATGCACAACATCCAATATAGACCAGCGGCCCCGTATCCTGTCCTGCAAAGGCTCTATTACCTCGTCGCCATCCTTGAAGGCGTATACCCACATACCAGGCTTATCTTCAGAATCGCCAACGCAGTCCCATTCACGGATGATTATATCCTGAGAAACGTCTACCAGACGCCGGGTCAGATAGCCTGAGTCCGCCGTACGCAGAGCGGTATCAGCCAATCCCTTTCTCGCGCCGTGAGCGGAAATAAAGTATTCCAAAACCGTCAAGCCTTCACGGAAGTTGGACTTAATTGGAAGCTCTATAATGCCCCCCGTAGGGCTTGCCATAAGACCACGCATACCCGCAAGCTGCTTTATCTGGTTATTTGAACCGCGGGCGCCGGAGTTTGCCATCATATAGATGTTATTTTCCTTACCCAAGCCCTTGAGCAAATCGGTGGTAATTTTGTCGTTGGCTTCATTCCAGGCCGCGATAACTCTCTCGTGGCGTTCATCATTGGTCATATGACCTCTGCGGAACATCATTTCTATTTTTTCAACAGTTGCTTCGGCTTCTCTCAAATACCCTTCCTTTGAGTCGGGTATTTCCATGTCGGAAACGGAAACCGTCAGCGCGCCCTTAGTAGAATACTTGAAGCCCAGGCTTTTAATGCTGTCCAGCACCTCCGCGGTCCTTGTGACTCCATAACGGTTGATACAACGATTTATTATCTTGCCCAGAGCTTTTTTATCCGTCAGGAAATCTATTTCATAAAGAAATTTGTTCTCATAAACACTTCTATCTATAAATCCTATGTCCTGTGGAATTACTTCATTGAAAATAATTCGTCCCACTGTGGCTTCAATAATTCTGGAATCTCTTTTTCCGTTTATTACCAAGGTTCTGCGGACGCGAATGCCTTCATGAAGAGACAGCACGTGGTTTTCGTAGGCCATTATGGCTTCGTTTTCATCCTTATATACCCTAACTCTGTCAGATTGATCCTTATCCTTCTTTATCGTAAGATAGTAAATACCCAAAACCATATCCTGTGAAGGCACTGTTACAGGCGAACC
>Ga0153921_1001242_pt1 | contig 11752 bp, 5 predicted proteins | sample TSNJ005MetaG_FD_104691 | JGI IMG/M metagenome (GOLD analysis project Ga0153921, IMG submission 104691) | Attine ant fungus gardens microbial communities from New Jersey, USA - TSNJ005 MetaG | ecosystem: Host-associated > Fungi > Mycelium > Unclassified | place: USA: New Jersey, Brendon T. Byrne... | reverse complement strand
CCGTCGACCCGGACCCGTTCGATGCCGACACCGACCAGCGCCTTGCCGATGCGCTCGACGATCTCGGTGCTCTGGTTGTTCAGGCTTTCGATATCACTGCCAAACAACACTTTGCCTGACAGGCCAAACTCCCAGCCCTCGTCTGTCGGCTCAAAGCCCTGTTGCTTGAGTACGGCGATCTGCGCCGGGGTCAGGCCTTTTTGCGGTGCGGTCTGGCAACCGGTCAGCGCCAGTACGGCAATCATCAGCAAAGTGGAAAGCAGTCGAGCGGGGAATGTGAACACGAAAATCAGCTCCTGGTTTGAAGATTGACGACCGGATCCTCCGATCCGGCAGTAAATTGGGCACCACGCGACAAGCGCTTGGCCTGATACATCGCCGCATCGGCAGCATCCAGCAAGCCTCCCGGCGTGGCCCCATGATCAGGGAAAACCGCAATGCCGATACTGAGCGACGTCACCACACTGGTGTCGCCCGGCAGTGCGATGGGCATGTCCATGCTGGCGAGAATCTTGTCGGCAATGCGCTCGGCGTCTTCGACCTTGTGCAACGGCGCGAGCAGCACGGCGAACTCATCGCCGCCCAGCCGCGCCACCAGATCCTCTTCGCGCAGTTGCGCGCGCACCCGACTGGCGACCGCTACCAGCACCGCATCGCCAGCGGCATGCCCGAAGTTGTCATTGATGCCTTTGAAGCGATCACTGTCGAGAAACAGCACCGCCACCCGCTCGTTGAGCTTGCCGGCATTGCGCAGGGCACGGATCAACCGGCCTTCGAAGAAGGCCCGGTTCGGCAGGCCGGTGAGGCTGTCGTGGCTGGCCTGGTGGGCGAGGGTTTCGTTCTCGCTTTGCAGGTGGGTTTGCCAGGACTCGAGTTCGTCGAGCAGGGCGTTGAAGTCGTTGCCGAGGTTATCCAGTTCGGCGATCTGCGCCGGCGGCACGCGTCGATCCAGCGCGCGCTCGCTGCGGGCAGCGTGGGCCACCGTTGCGAGGCTACGCAGTGGTCCGGTAATACCGCGTAACTGTCGACGCGCAAGATAGAGCGCGACCCAGGCACTGATGGCGGTACACAGGATGATCCCGGCCAGACCACTGAGCAAAAAGCGCATGAGGCTACCGCCGTGGCCGACCAGCAGAATGCGCCCTATCTCACGATCCTGATGCACGATCGGCAGGCTGATGGGCTTTTCCAGAATGGTACGGGCAGCCTGCATTTCCAGCTCGGAAAACAGGCCGTTTTCGGGCCGCTGCCAACGCGCCAGCAGTTGGCCCTGCGCATCGAAAACCTGGGCGTCCGCCACTTCTTCGGTGGAGGCGATCAGGGCCAGCGCTTCCGTTGCGGCGGGTTTGTCGTTGAATACTACGGCGGCTTCGACGGTGTAGCTGATCGATCGTGCGATCAGGTGCAGGTTGTGGTCGGCATACACCCGCAGCGCCAGAACCCCGAGCAAGGTCAGCGAAACGCTGGCCATCGCGACACCCACCAACGCGACAATCAAATGCCCTCGGCCGATGACCGAGCCCAGCGTCGGGCGGACAGTGGATTTGAACGGTTTCATGGCGCCGCCGGTTTACGGCGTGACAGCTGCAGCACGCTGGGGTGAATACGTACGCCGCTGCGCGCAACCGAGTCGAGATTGACCTCGAACGACACTTGCTCGTCACCGACGCGCAGGCAGAACAGGCTGCCAACCGTGCATTGGTCGCCGCCTTCGCTGATGCTCAGCACCGGATGGCCGATCAGCGAAGCAAACAGTCGGCTGCGCTCGTCCGCCGTGAGTTTGCCGATGTACACCGCATCGCATTCGCTGACGATGGCCGGGTTATCGGCCAGCAACCGACGCACGGTGACCGGTCGGCCCGTGGCCTGCGTTGTGCCTTTGACCAGGTCGTCGGTGTACTCGGTGGGGCCGACGATGCACAGGCGCAATTGTGCCGGCTCAACCGGCCAGCGCGCATAACTGAGGATGCCGAGAACAACCTGGGTGACCGATTTGGCACGTTGCTCGGCCATGCCGGCCGGCGCTTGTGATTGGGCAACAGCTACGCCCGCCAGCACCCAGAGCAGGCCGGCAGACAACACTTGTCTGCAGCCAACTACGCGCCCTGTCGCCCAGACAGCCACCTTCATGCAGGGATTCTCTTGGATCGTACCTAAATGATGCCGCAACGATAGCACAGCGCTGATACACCAGCGATACGACGCCTCCTGACCGGCGAGTCAGCGCGCTATTTTCCAAGTATTCTCAATCCCGAGTCGCGACGCTCTCCTCCAGCTCCAGCATCAGCCCGCTCAGGCGTTTGACCTTGCGCTGCACCGCCTCCTCGAACACGCCGGGACGCGGTTCAATCAGCGTGAACCAGTTCTTCGCGCGGGTGATGCCGGTGTAGATCAGCTCCTTGGTCAGCACCGGATTCAAGGCATCCGGGAGGATCAATGCCGTGTGGGCGAACTCCGAGCCCTGGGACTTGTGCACGGTCATGGCATACACCGTCTCGACATCGTTGAGCCGGCTCGGCAACACAAAGCGCACACCACCCTGTCCGTCGTTACGCGGGAATGCCACGCGCAGCACCGGTTTACCCGCCTCGGGGCCTTCGCGCTCCGGCAATTTGAGGGCGATGCCAATATCGCCGTTCATCAAGCCCAGACCATAGTCGTTACGGGTCATCAACACCGGGCGGCCTTCGTACCATTGCTGGTCGCTGTCGATCAGCCGCGCCTTGAGCAGCGCCTCGGTGATGCGCTGGTTGAGGCCTTCAACGCCCCACGGGCCTTTGCGTACGGCGCAGAGCAACTGGAAGGTGTCGAATGCCTGCAACACCTCCCGCGCCCAGTTGATCCAGTCCGGGTGCTCCAGCGGTCTGCCTTGCGGTGGGCGCTGGTTGCGCAACACACTCAAATAATGGCGGTAACCCTGCGGGCCGTCGCCGTGACCTTCCAGCAGCAGCCGCTCGAGTTTGTGGTCGTGCTCGCCCTTGAGCCGTAGCGAGTACACGTCGGCGTAATGACCGGCATCGAGCAACTGACGCGCCTCATCCGGCAATTGCTGATTGACCCGCCGCGCCAGCTGGCCGATGCCGCTGTCTTCACCGAATCGTCGGGAATGACGCAGCATCACCAGTTGCTGGGCCAACGGGTGCGAGTCGTCGTTATCCTCGTGCAGACCACTGTCCTGCAGGGATTCGCCACTCACCGACTCCAGCCACTGGCGGGTCTGCGGACTGTACCAGCCCGCTTCGGCATCGCGGCACAGGTCGCCCAGTACCGCGCCGGCCTCCACGGAAGCGAGTTGATCCTTGTCACCGAGCAGTACCAGTCGCGCATGTGCAGGCAACGCATCGAGCAGATTGGCCATCATTTCCAGGTCGATCATCGAGGCTTCATCGACCACCAGCACATCCAGTGGCAAGCGGTTGCCGGCGTGGTGCCGGAAGTGCCGGGTGCCCGGACGACTGCCGAGCAGACGATGCACAGTGGTCACGTCGCAGGGGATTTTCTCGCGCACGGCGTCGGTGACCTTCAACGACTGCACTTGCTGACTGATCGACTCGGTCAACCGCGCAGCGGCTTTGCCGGTCGGCGCCGCCAGGCGGATGCGCAACGGCTGACCGGCCTCCACTGCCGGCGCCTGCAGCAGCGCGAGCAGACGCACCACCGTGGTGGTCTTGCCGGTGCCCGGCCCCCCGGTGACGATACTGAACGCACCGCGGGTAGCGAGTGCACAGGCGAGCTTCTGCCAATCGATCATGGCGCCGGGTCTTGATGGCCCGAACAGCTCGTCCAGGCGCTTTGGCAGATCCTCCGGTGGCGATTCAACCTGGGCGAGGCGCAGTCGCAACGCAGTATCGATCCGTCGTTCGTAAGCCCAGTACCGTCGCAGGTACAAGCGTTTTCCGGACAGCACCAACGGCCGCTCGCGAGCGACAGCCCGGGTATCGGCCGCCAATGCCACCAGTGGGCTGCCCGCCAGGGCCTTGCACCAGTGAGCGCCGTCGAGCGCTTCGAGCAATTGCGAGGGCAGCAGCAGAGTGCCACCCTGCACGTCACCTTCAGGCGGCAACGACAGCGCAAAGTCGGGAGCCTTGAGGGTTTCGAACAGATCGAGACACACGTGCCCATGCCCCAGTTGATGGCTGGTCAGGGCGGCCGCGAGCAGCACCAACGGATCCGCTTCGGGCGACAGTTCATGCAGAAAGGCGACGAAAGCCTTGTCCAGCGACCGCAACCAGCCGCGCTCGACCCAGCGGGTCAGCAACAGCAGCAGATCATCGGCGCGATTCAGAGGGGACAAGGATGAAAGACTGTCGGCATCCAGTGATGTGGGTAACAGATCGGCCAACGTGCGGCTCATAGCAAGACTCCCTGTTCCCAGGCGGGCTCGGCTTTGGGTTCGGGCTTGCCCTGGAACATGCGGTCCAGGCGCTCGATCAGCTCCCGTGGCGGCCGCGCGAAGTACACGCCGCGACTGTCCGCGCGCGTGCCACGCAGGAACAGATACAACGCCCCACCGACGTGTCGGTCGTAGTCATAGTCCGGCAACCGCGCCTTGAGCTGTCGATGCAGGGCCAGCAGATACAGCACATATTGCAGGTCATAGCGGTTGTCGAGAATCGAACGCTCCATGGCCTGTTCGGTATAGGCCATGTCGTCAACGCCCAGCCAGTTGGATTTGTAGTCGGCCACGTAGTAGCGGCCATCGTGTTCGAAGGTCAGGTCGATAAATCCCTTGAACATGCCGTTGAGTTTCACCGCTTCGGCGGCTACTCGCGCCACGCCATTGTGGGTGTATCGGCGTACCAGCTCATCGAGTTCGGGTACGTCGACCTTATGGCTGGCGAACCAGAACTCCATCTCGACCCGGTACTGTTTCAGTTGCTCGAACACCACTGGCGCCTGCCCCGATCCTGCGGGCAGCGGCACTTTGAGCAAGTGCTCGAGCCAGTCACTCAGTGTGGTGATCCAGCCTTCCCAGCCACGCAGGTTGCAGCGTCTGGCAATCGCATCCTCAAGGGCCTCGCGCGACACGGCGAAGCCTTCGTCGCCCGCCCACTCCAGCAAACCGTGGAGAAACGTTCCCGGCCCCGGACCGCGGGGGAATCGATGGATTTCGGCGCCACCGACACTGAGGTCCCGCGGCGCCTCGGGGTCGAGTCGTTCGTCATCGAACAGCTTTTGTGCCTGTGGACTTTCGGGCGCTTCATCGCTGCCGACACTCAATACATCGCTGATGCGCAGGGCGCTGTAGGACGCGATCCACCAGTTTTCGCTGGCCTTGCGCTTGGGCAACAAGGTTGCACTGAGGATCGCTTCGTTGAGTGGCGGCTGGTAATGCGCGTCGGTGGGTTGCGGCATGTCGCCGACGGCGATGGCCGGGCAATCCTGCTGCAAGTCCTGCAACCAGCGCCTCAGTCCCGTGGACTCGCACAGGATTTCGCCACCGCCCAGCAGGTAGCCCAGCGCGCAAAGATGCAGAACCGAGCTGTTGTTGCTTCCGCGCTTGAGATCGGCCACTCCCAGCCAGCAGGCATGTTGCGCGCGGGTCAGGGCTACGTAAAGCAGACGCAGATCCTCGGCCAGACGTTCGTCATCGGCCAGCGCAATCAATTGCGCAGTCGGCTTCAGACTGACCTGCGCCTCGCCCGAGGCATCGTGGTAATTGAGCGGCAAGCGGCTGCCATCCACCGGTTTCGCCGAACAGATGAAGGGCAGAAACACCAGTGGGTACTCAAGGCCTTTGGACTTGTGGATCGTCACGACCTTGACCAGTTGCTCGTCACTTTCCAGACGCAGGATCTGCTCTTCACCGGCCTGGCCTGACAACGCCAGGTGCTCGGTCAAATGGCGGATCAGTGCTTGTTCGCCATCCAGTTCGGCAGCGGCCTGCTGCAATAGCTCGGACAGATGCAGAAGGTTTGTCAGCACGCGCTCGCCATCACTGCGCGCCATGAGGATCTGCGGCAAATGGAAGTCATGCAACAAACGGCGCAGCATCGGCAGCACACCCTGCTTGCGCCACAGCTCGCGATAACCGCGAAATTGCATGACGCGAGTTTCCCAGACCAGTTCATCCTGATTCAGACGTTCCAGTTCGGCCAGCGGCAGATTGAGCGTGATGCAGGCCAGCGCCGCTTTCAGCGAGCGCTCGACGTCCGGCTCGGCGCAGGCCTTGAGCCAGGACAGCAGGTCATGGGCTTCCTGGGCGGCGAATACCGAGTCCTTGTCCGACAGGTAAACGCTGCGCACTCCGCGCGCGGCGAGTTCGCTGCGTACGGCCTGGGCCTCCTTGCCGTCGCGTACCAGAATTGCAATGTCCGACGGGCGTAGGCCCCTGAAGTCCTTCCCGTCCTGAAGGAATCCGGCACCGCCCGTTTGCCCGCCATTGAGCAACGCAGTGATTTCACTGGCGCACGCCGCCGCCAACTGCTGGCGATAGACTGCGCCGGAGATTGGCTGATCTGTCGGCAAATGCCAGACATTCAGCGCCGCGACGTCTTGCCCGGCTATCTGCAGCCTTTCCTTGCGCCCTTGCGAGGCAACGGGTTGAAACGGCACCGGGTTCTCGCCGTTGTCCGCCCGGAACAGAAACGCGCCACGGCCCAGCTCGCGGGACTCGGCGCGTTCGAAGACATGATTGACCGCATTGACCATCTCGGAACTGGAGCGGAAATTGGTGCCCAGCGTATGCAGGCGTCCAGCCGTGGCCTGGCGGGCACGAAGGTAGGTGTAGATATCGGCGCCACGAAACGCATAGATCGCCTGTTTCGGGTCGCCGATCAGAAACAGACCGGTTTCGCGATTGTTGTCTTCAATGCGATAGATGCTCTCGAAGATCCGGTACTGCACCGGGTCGGTGTCCTGAAACTCGTCAATCAGGGCCACCGGAAACTGCTCGCGTATCAACGCGGCAAGACGTTCGCCACTGTCGGTCTGCAGCGCCGCGTCAAGGCGTAACAGCATGTCGTCGAAACCCATTTCGGCGCGGCGACGCTTCTCTTCCTCAAAGCGCGCACCAACCCAGCGGGCAGCGTGTTGCAGCACCGCGGCGTCGGGCGTCGGCAGGGCATCAAGGCTCGACTTGAGCCCTGGCATGGCATCGAGTCCGGGATGGCTCGGAGCACTGCCCTTCCAGGCTTCGGCCATGCCCTCAGGTGTGAGCCGAGTGAAACCGGTCCCGATGTCGAGCTGCTCCAGCGACTCGTCTTCGGCCCAGGCCTTGAGCTTTTCGAACCACGGCTCGAAGTAGCGCGCCTGCATCTTGCGACCGTCGACGGCTTTGCTCGCGACACCTTCATGACAGATGAGGAGCAGTTCATCCGCCCATTGGCGCCAGGGCATTTTCAGTTCAATCAACGCGGCACGCCGTTCCCGCAGACACGCGTCGATCAGCTCGGCCGGCGCCTTGCCTTCATCGCTCTCGCGGGTACTGGCAAATAATCCGCGCACCTTGGGCAAAAGTGCCGCCGGCCCGCCCCAGTTGCTGCGAACCCAATTGAGTGCGTCACCTTGCATCGGATAACAGAACAGACGCCAGTAATCGCGCAGCACTTCGCCGAGCAAATCGCTGTGGTCGGTTTCGAGCGACTGGGTAAACAGGCTTCCACTGTCGAATGCGTGCTCACGCAGCATACGCTGGCACCAACTGTGGATGGTGGAGACGGCGGCTTCGTCCATCCATTGCGCGGCGATATCCAGCCGGTTGGCGCAACCTGGCCATTGCAGTGAGTCGAATTGCTCGCGCAACTCGGCAATCAGAGCGTCCGGTGCCGGGGTTTCGTCGCGGAAAAACCGTGCGGCTTCGGCCAGTCGCGTGCGGATGCGCTCGCGAAGCTCTTTGGTCGCGGCGTCAGTGAAGGTCACAACGAGAATCTGCGGAGGCAATAACTCGCGACCGAAGCCGCTCGTCTCGCCGCCGTGCCCGAGAATCAGGCGCAGATAGAGAGCCGAAATGGTGAAGGTCTTGCCGGTGCCGGCGCTGGCTTCAATCAATTGGCTGCCGTGCAAGGGAAAGGCCAGTGCAAGAGGCGTTCCGGTATGGCTCATGAGCGTGCCCCTTCGCTACTGGTTGAACGCCATGGCGCTTCGAACAAAGGACGGTACAAAGCATCGCACCAGCCGGAGAACGTTTCGTCGGCCAGCAGCGCATCGAAATCGGCGTATTGCCGGGAGAGCGCCGGACTTTCGCGACGCTCCCCATCGCTGTTCTGACCGTCCCCCTCGTAGGCTTTACGTGCCGCGGCTTCAGCTTTCTGCAGATCGGTCTGCGACAGCCAGGCAAACGCGGTTTTTACCGCGATCGGCAATGGCTGACGCATACCTGCCTTCCAGGCCAGCAACAGATCACCGAGACTGCGAATGGCGCGATCCTGCTCCAATGGCTCAAGCAGCAGCGTATCGTCGCTGGCTACCAGTGCCGTGGTTAAAGGCAGTCCACTGGCGCAGGCCACAAGATGATTGACCCACGGCCGGGTCAACCGATGCCACTTGCGGCTCTTGACCGAGCCGATGCTGTTGGGAATGGTCGTGACCGAGAGCAGGCCGCCATCAGCACGCTGATGCAGGTTTGCCAGCCATCCTTCCAGGCGCAGTCCCTGCAGTTGAAGGCTGATCGGAACCGCACTGGTCAGCGCAATTGGCCACAACGCAAGAAGCTGATTGAAGCGTTGCAACAAATCCGGCAGCGGCTCGATCAATTCGCGTTGCAGGCACTCGCCGAAACCAGCCATGGGCAACAATCCGCTGTTCTGCAGGCGACGGGCTTGAGCCTCGAGTGCTTGTTCGATGTTGTCCGGTTGTCCGAGCGCAGCTTCGAGCAGGCTGTCGCTCAGGGAATAGCGCTGCAGTGCGTCGAGCACGAACGGCTCTTCGTCTGCCATGGGGGCTTCGGCGGCCTCGAAATACACCTTGAGCCGTTGCGTGAAAAAGTGTCGGACCGGATTACGCAGAAAATCCTGCAGCAAAGCGAGCGTCAGGGGTTCTTCCTGAACATAGGGATCCAGCAGCTGCGCGGTGCCTTCGGTCCGGGGAGGCTGATGCAGGACCTGCCATTCGCTGGCATAGCTGAATAACTGATCGCCTTCATGAAAGTAGCGCGCGCTGAAGGGTTGCAACGGGTGCTCCTCGGTCATTGCATCCAGCAGATTCCCGCTATCGCCGGCCAAGCGCCAACCGCTGGCGATGTGGTCACGCAGTTGACCTATCAGCACCGAGGCCGGGCGTTCACTGTTGTCGCGAATGCTGCGACCGACCCAGCTGATATAAAGCTGATCGCGTGCAGACAGCAACGCTTCGAGCAATAGATAGCGGTCATCTTCGCGCCGGGAGCGATCACCAGGACGGTAGTCACTCCCCATCAGGTCAAAATCCAGTGGCGGTTGCGCGCGTGGATAATCACCATCGTTCATCCCCAGCAGACAGACCAGTTTGAATGGAATGGCGCGCATGGGCATCAATGTACAAAAATTCACCGCCCCTGCCAGAAAGCGCTGGGACAGTCGGCCCTGATCCAGCCCCGCGAGCCACGCTTCGCGTACGACGGTCAGCGGCAGTGCATCTTCCAGCCCTACCGAATCACAGGTTTCGAGCCAGTTTTCTCGCAGCTCTTCGAGCTGGGTCAACAGATAGTCGTCGTGCTCGTTACTGGCCTTGAAGAACAGTTGCATCAGCGCCTGGAGACGGTGGCCCCACTCCTTTGGCCGAGCAGGTTGCGTAAGCTCCTTATGAGCCAGTTCCAGGGCGTCGAGCAAGGCAACCAATGGTCCGATCAGTGCGGCATCCAGTCCACCGATCTCATCATAGGGTTCAATCCCGGCGCAGGCGCTGGAACTGCCGACTGCGTAGCCGAGCAGCATCCGGCGAAGGCCGAAGTGCCAGCTGTTCTGTTCGAGTTCATCCGGCAGACCGAGTCCGGCACGTTGTTCGGCATTCATGCCCCAACGTACACCGGCGCCCTGAATCCAGCGATGCAGCGTCGGTAAATCACGTTCTTCCACGCCAAAACGGGCACGCAAGGCGGGAACGTCGAGCAGATCGAGGATTTCGCTGACCGGGAAGCGACTGTCAGGCAGCTTGAGCAAATGTTCGACCGCGATCAGCAGAGGGTCACGACCGCGCTGTCCCTGGTCCGCCAGGGTGAATGGAATGAACCGCGGATCGTGCCGGTCGAGTTGACCAAATACCGCGCGAATGTGCGGTGCGTAACTGTCGATATCCGGAACCATCACAATCACATCGCGAGGACGCAGATCAGGATCGGCGCTGAAGCGGGCCAGTAGCTGGTCGTGGAGAATTTCCACTTCGCGCTGCGCACTGTGGGCTATGTGAAAGCGGATCGAATGGTCCTGCGTCAGATCGATAGCCGGCCAGTGTTCCCGGGTTTCGTTGAGTGGGCGCAACTCGAGGATATCGTCCTGCAGTTGATTGAGCAGATTCTGCGGCCGGGTTTCGCTGAACAGATCGATACGCCCATCACGAAACGCCGCGCGATAGCTGTTGGGGTCGTCGTAGCTGTCCAGGAGATTGATGTAGTCACGACCTTGCTTGCCCCAGGCGGCGAGCAATGGATGCGCGTGTTGATGCAATTGCGCAGGATCGAGTACGACCGGCATGCCCGTCTTGCGGCTTTGACGTTTGTATTGATGACGCAGCAGATCCTTGTCAGCGACGATGTCGGCCCAGTGATAACGACAAGGGTTGTGCACGCAAAGCAGCACCTGGCTGAAACGCGAGAGACCGGCCAACGCTTCAAGCACCTGGGCCGGCAAAGAGGATATTCCGAAAACGATCACTCTCGGAGGCAGCCCTGCCGGGGCCTGCTCCAGTGTATTGATTCGCTCGATGAATCGCTGATGCACGCCGGCTCGACTCTGGGCCATGCCTCGTTCACCAACGTCTTCCAACAGTGCACGCCAGAGTTCGGCCTGCCAGCAACTGGTGGGTGGCAGGGCTTTGATTTCACCTCTGACGTTACGCAGTTGGTGGCGCCCATCTGCCCAGTCCTCAAGCCAATCTGCCCGATAGACCTGGTATTGGTCGAAGAGATCCGCCAGTCGTTCGGACAGTTGATAGCGTTTGCGCAAATCACTGTCGTGGGTAAGAAAGCGCTGGAGTGGCTCGAAGTAAGGGCGGTCGATCAGCTGAGGCAATAAACGCATCAGACGCCAGGTCAACGGGGCCTTATCGAGCAAGGACTTGGCGGGGATTTCCTCCCGCCCCAGCACCATGCGGTAGAGCTGCCACATGAAACTGCCGGGCAATTGCACATCAATCGCTGCGGCAATACCGCAACCACCGAGATCATCGTCCTGCGGGTCTTCAGCCAGTGCGAGCTTGAGCCATTGGGCGATGCCATTACTCTGCACCAATGCAATTTCGCTTTCCAAGGGCGCCAAGGGATAACGGCGCATTATGCTGATCACCAGGCTGCGCAGCTCATCCAGGCTGTTGCTCTGGACCACCATAAATGCAGCATTGAGGGACGAGGCGTCCGGCATAAAAGCTTCCTTGGGAATTTACAAAAGCCAGGGCAGAACCTTAGCACTGTCGGCTGGCTGTGACAGCCGGAAGGGGCACCTGCGTGCCGTAGGAACTTTCCTGCGAGCAAAACAAAACCCCAACTGCTTTCGCAATTGGGGTTTTGGAATTTAATCTTGACGATGACCTACTCTCACATGGGGAAACCCCACACTACCATCGGCGATGCATCGTTTCACTTCTGAGTTCGGGATGGGATCAGGTGGTTCCAACGCTCTAT
>Ga0153921_1001240_pt1 | contig 11768 bp, 11 predicted proteins | sample TSNJ005MetaG_FD_104691 | JGI IMG/M metagenome (GOLD analysis project Ga0153921, IMG submission 104691) | Attine ant fungus gardens microbial communities from New Jersey, USA - TSNJ005 MetaG | ecosystem: Host-associated > Fungi > Mycelium > Unclassified | place: USA: New Jersey, Brendon T. Byrne... | reverse complement strand
CACTGGCAGGCACGCGGGCCGAACTGGTTCTGGGTTGAAGGGCGCTGGGTGCGCTGATTGGCCGGATCCCTGCACATCTCATCTATCAGGAACAGCTCATGTCCAGAACCGTTAAAGCCTTGCTCGCCGCCTCGCTGGTGGCTATCACTCTGTCCGGGTGCGTCGTCGCCCCCGCCCGGCCGCACCGGCCACCGCCACCGGTGGAGGTCGTACCGGTGATGCCTGCGCCGGGCTATCACTGGGTCGCCGGGCATTATCGCTGGAGCGGCAACGAATGGCGCTGGGTGCCGGGGCACTGGCGCGCCTACTGACCGCAACGGCTGGCGTCACTGCTGTGGCGCCACCACCTTGAACTTGATCGCGATGTCGTTGGACACCACGGTGTCCGCCCACTCCCCCGCACCAAGTCCGAACTGGTCACGCTTGAGGACCAGTTCGCCGTCGAAAATGCCGATCAAGCTGTCCGGTTTCAGCTCGACCGGCACCTCCACTTCGCGGGTGATGCCCTTGAGGGTCAGACGCCCGGCGATCAGATAGTGATCGTCCGTCACCCGGCTGAAACGGCTGGATTCAAACACCGCCTCGGGGTAGCGCTGGGTATCGAACCACGCCGGCTTCACCAGCTCGGTGTTGGCGTCCTCGCTGCCGGCGTCGATGCTGTTGAGGTCGATGTGCAACGTGGTATGGGCGCTGGCGAGGTTGTTGCTGTCGAACTGCAGCGTCGCCTCGAACTTGCCGAAGGTGCCGTACATCCGCGAGCCCATCTGGTTGTAGGTGAAACTGATCTGGCTGGCGGTGGTGTTGACGCGATTGTATTCAACGGCCTGCACGTCGCTCATGACGCACAGGCAGGCGAACAGTGCCGCAGCGGTGAATCGGCAATGCATGGGATTCTCCGGACAGGGCAAACCTTTAAGGCCTCGTTAGACTTAAGCAAACAACCCGCGGTTGCGCCACGTCATCTGTCCGTCGAACTCACGGCACCGGGTCCGTTCAGACCAGGCGCTCGATTTTCTGATGCTGCCAGACCAGTTTGTAATACAGGGTCTGCAACACCAGCATGCCCAGATAGGCCACCGGAAACGCCATCCACACCCCTTGCAAACCGTACTGCCCGTCCAGCCAGTAGGCCGCCGGCAACTGCACGCCGACCACGCAGACAATCGCGATCGCCACCGGCACCAGCACCGTGCCGCTGGCGCGCATGATGCCGCCGATGATTGCCTGGAAGCCGAACACCAGCAGGCTCCACAACATGATGTGCAGCAAGTGTTCGGCCATGGCCCGGGTCGAGTCTTCGGTCAGGAACAAGCCCAGCAGCCAGTGCGACAACAGGTAACCGAGCACAATCAGGCCACCGGTGAGGCACACGTTGATCAGCAGCCCGGTGCGCAGGATCGGCCCCATGCGTTCCAGACGTCCGGCGCCGATGGCCTGGGCGCCAAGGATCGACGCGGTGATCGCAATCGACAACGCCGGGAACTGCACGTAGTTGACGATCTGCGTCACCGCGCCATAGGCCGCCGTCGCCTGCGAGCCGTGCTGGTTGACCAGCGTCAGAATCACCAGCTCGGACAACGACAGCACGATCATCTGCACCCCGGTCGGCAGGCCGATGCGCAGCACCTTGCCCAGAATCGCCCCGTCCAGCCGCAGCGCGCCGAAGAACTCGCGGTCCGGTGCCAGCGGGTGTCCCTTGCGGATCAGACTCCACGCCAGCCACGCCATCGCCGTCAGCGTACCGGCCAGACCGGCGAACGCCGCACTCTGAATCCCCAGTTGCGGCAGGCCCAGCCATCCGCGAATGAACGCCGGGGTCAGCGCCAGACCGACGACGGTCGACAGCAACAGCGCCAGCATCGGCGACAGCGTGTCGCTCACCCCGCGCAACAACTGAGTGAACAGCACGTACACCAGCACAAAAGGCAGGGTCCACATCATCACTCGGGCATACGCCACCGCGTCGTCCAGCACATCCGCCGGGGTCCCCAGCCCCTGCAAGGCCTGGCGGGCAAACACACTGCCCAGCACCGCCGCCAGCAAACCGATCAACACGCCCAGCAACAAGGTTGCCCCGGCGATCGCCTTGACCATGTGCGCTTCGCGTGCGCCCCACGCCTGCCCGATCAACACCCCGGCACCGGCACCCAGCCCGATCACCAGAGCGATGAAGAAAAAGATGATCGGAAACATCCCCGATACCGCCGCCAGCGCCTGCGTACCGAGCATCTGCCCGATGTAGATGCTGTTGACCGTGCCCGACATCGATTGCAGGAAATTGGACAACACCATCGGTGCGAGGAACAGCAGGTAGGTTTGCCAGAGGGGTTTGCTGGTGGCGGGGGTTTGCATTGAGGGTCCGTCTCGGGGTGGGAGATGCGGTGGATATTACGCTAGATGAGCGGGTTAAAGTCGGTCGACATCGAGACGCCTCAAGGCTTAAATGGCGGCACACTCATTCTGGATCGCGCCCTGCCATGCCCCTCCTGCGAAATGCTCTGAGCTGCTCCCTGCTGGCCCTTGTCAGCCACATTTCCACTGCCGCCGAGGCCCCTGCTCCCGTCCAATCGTTGCGCCCGTTGCTGACAACCCTGAACGAACGCCTGAACATCGGCGACCTCGTGGCCCTGACCAAATGGGACAGCGGCAAGCCGATTCAGGACAGCCCCCGCGAGACCCAGGTCATTGCCAATGCCCGCACGCTGGCCGGCGAACACAAGCTCGATCCCGAGGACGTGGCCCAGTTGATCGCCGCACAAATGGAAGCCAACAAACTGGTGCAATACGGTTTGCTGGCGCAATGGCAAGCGACAGGCCGCGCACCGGACACGCCGCGACCGGATCTGGCGAAACAGATTCGCCCGCAACTGGACGAGCTGCAAAACCGCCTGCTGCGCCAGTACGCCGATTTCGCGCCGTACCGCCGCGACCCGAATTGCCCGGTCTGGCTGGCGAAGGCGCGCCAGGGTCTGACCCACGACGCCCTGCATGATCTGGCCCTGACCCGCGCCACCGGGGAGCTGTGCATTCGGGCGGCGGGCCTCTGAATCGGGGGTTGTGGCACTCATCGCTGGCGTCGATAGTCACCATCACGTCAATGAAGTTCTCATAAAAAATCCGCGGCGTAACATCGGCTCCAGACCAACCCACTACACCCCGGAGCACACGATCATGAAACGCCAAACCATCCTCGGCATCGCTTTTTCGGTTCTTGCACTGAACGCTTTTGCAGCAACGCCCGCTCACACCCTGGTCGCTGAAGGCGGCTCGGACAAGTTGATTGAAAGCCGTCTGGCTGAAGGTGGTTCTGACCGTTTGCTGGAACGTCGTGTCGCTGAAGGCGGCGCGGATCGGCTGATCGAGCGTCGCGTTGCCGAAGGTGGTTCGGATCGCTTGCTGGAACGTCGTGTCGCTGAAGGCGGCGCGGATCGACTGATCGAGCGTCGCGTTGCCGAGGGTGGCTCGGATCGTTTGCTGGAACGTCGCGTTGCCGAAGGTGGCGCGGATCGCTTGCTGGAACGTCGTGTCGCTGAAGGTGGTTCGGACCGCTTGCTGGAACGTCGTGTCGCTGAAGGTGGCGCGGATCGGCTGATCGAGCGTCGCGTTGCTTGAGTCGATTTCACTTCGCACAAGCCATGAAAAAGCCCGGCCTGATCAGCCGGGCTTTTGCGTTCAACCGCTGCTTACTGAGCGGTTTTCAGCTTGACCACATCACCGGAGATTTTGGTGGTGTAACCGGTCAGCACCCACGCCCAGAACCAGTTTTCCTGAACCTGGGTGTTGATCATGGCGTCACCGCCCTTGGCCTTGATCGCCGCAGTCTGCGCGCGAACGAAGCGGCTGTTCTGTTGAATCGGGATCACGCCGAACAGCAGCAGACCGGTGGCCGTGGCTTCGCTGTGACCAATCACGGTGTATTGGCTGCTGTCGTATTGCTTGGTGTTCATCGGGGTGCCGGTGCAACCTGCCAGAACCACACCGAACAGTGCGGCGGCGACTACTTTGCTCAGATATTTCACTGCAAACTCCATGGGTATAAGCCCGGGATCCGTCTCTCGGGCGGCGTACACTTTACTTCAGATGATGGCTCATTGGTATCAATCTCGACATGTTTCATGTGGCGCTGCAGTGCCCAAGGGCAGGAGCTGCTGCGCTGCTCCCGCCCTCAGGATGTCCTCAAGTATTGGTTTTCAGCTTCGTCCATAACCGTGTGGTCAAGCGTGCGATCGTGGCGGGCAGTTCTTCGACGGTGAACAACCTGTCCATCACATTTTTCGGCGGGTAGATCGCCGGATCATCTTTCACGTCCGCATTGAGGAACGACTCGGCCCCCGCGTTCGGATTGGTGTAGTGGCACTGGACGCGGCGGCGCGAGGACTTGGCGTGGCGGTGACCGACATGACCCTGGCGGCAGAGTCGATCGAGCGCGGGGTGCTGATCGTTCCATTCGGCGAGCCGCTGAAAACGGGTGGGGTGTATTCGTTGTGTCCACAACCCTCGGCCGCCTCACATCCGGGGTGTGCAACGGTCATGCGTTGGTTTGCCAGCCAGATGGAAAAGAGTCGAGAACGGGACGGATATTGATCGCGGCGCTTGTCCGCGCATTAAAAGATCGCAGCCTGCGGCAGCTCCTGCAGAGGAGAGCTGCCACAGGCTGCGATCATTTGCTTTGGCGAATCCAGGCCTGCCATTCGTCGCAAAACCGCCCTCACCTGTCAGATCTGACAGTAGGCAGCCAGCCCCGCCAGCGCTCTAATCCTTCGGGCCACTTCCCTCAGCACCCAGCCACATTGCACAGGTAACGCACCCATGAGCAGCCAATTGACCAGCAATGCTTCCAGTCAGCAGATCACTGTGTTTCCGCCGGATCGAAGCATCGGCGCTCTGGCCGTGAGTCCGCCGTATCCGGTGGGGTTCAAGCCACAGAAGGACGGCGCACTGGGGGTCAACATCCACATGGTGTGGGGCGACCGCGACGGGCTGCTGGTCTACCTCCTGGCCTATTTCGAGATGGCCATAGGCGACTTCATCAAGGTGTTCATTGAAAACACGCGGGCACCGGTCGCGCAATTTTCGGTCACACCTGAGCACTTCGATGATCTGGGCAATGCCAAAAACATCCCGTTCCACATCTCGGCTGCCGATATGGAGTCCCGGTATCTGCCGCTGCAAATCCAGAACAAGGACTTCTGGTTTGAAGTCACGCGCATCAGCGGCAATGCCGAATCGTCGACGCCCGTGCCGCTGCTCTACAAATACCCCGCGCCGGGCGAGGCCGATACCGATGGCGGCAAACCCTTCAACCAGGGCCTGAAATTGCCCGTGGCCTCCGAGGGTTTCGTCGATCAGACGGTGATCGATGACGGGATGTTCGTGACCGTCCCGCAGTATTTCAACCAGCACATCGGTGATGTGGTGGTCCTGGCCTTTGGCTCGCTGCTGCTGGAAACCACGGTTACCGCGCCGGGCGATGTGATATTCGAACTGACCCCGGAGCAACTGGCCACCCTCACCCCCACCAACAGTCTGATGGTGCGCTGGGAAGTGTTCGATGTGGTGGAAAACGCCAGCGGCTGGTCGGACTCGCTGATGCTGCCGTTCAAACCGGGCATTGTGCTGTTGGCCGCGCCGATCTTCGAAAAGGCTGACATCGACAACGTCCTGCATCACGATCAACTGGCCGGAGGCACTGCCCGCATCTTCGTCACCGGCGTGTTTGCCGCCAATGACCGCATCGAACTGACCCTGCAAGGCGTCACTCAGGGCGGCGAAGCCGTAACCCACACCTACAACCTGACCCTGAGCGCCGCCACGCGCACCGTCGAATTTCCGGTCGAGAATGAAAAAATCCGCAACCTCATCGGCGGAGCCCTGCACGCGTCCTATCAGTTGATTCGGGCCGGCAGAACCCAATTGTCCAAACCGGCGGACGTCACCGTCAGCGGCTTGTCCCAACCGCTTGGCCTGCCGCTCGTCGCACCGCTGGTGGACGGCAAGCTGCCGGTGGACACCGCCGAAGCCACCGTACAGCTCGCCGAATACTGGCCGCTGCAGACCGGGGCCACCGTCGAAGCCCGTTGGCAGACCACCGACAAGGACGGCGTCGCGGCGCTGTACATTTTCCGCCTGATCGTCAGCGACCCGACCCAACCGGTCATCTTCAAGGTGTCGGCCAAATACATCGCCCCCTTCCCGGACACCCCGCTGGTGGTGCAATGCACCGTGACCAATCCCGGGCAGACGCAAGTGTTTTCCGAGTTGCTGCAATTGCGCATCAGCGAACAGACTGTGGTGCAACTGGACCCGCCTACACTGGTCAAACCGGCGCTCACACCCATTGATGCGCTGGCTTATCCGGACGGCGTGACAATGCGCATCGAGTACCTCAGCGCACTGAACGGCGACCGGGCGCGGCTGGTACACGTCAAAGGGACACAGACGTTTCCACTGGTGGCACTCAACAGCAACAAACGGGTCAACACCGTGTTGAGTCAGGCGTTTCTCGCCGCATGGCAAGGGCAGACGCTGCAGTTTCTCTGGAACCTGAACCGAAACAATGCGCAGGCCGGAAAATCCGGCCCGGTCACCGTCAGCGTGCTGAAGATTGCCGATGGCGACACACGCTTGCCACCGCCGCTGATCACTGAGGTGACCGGCCCGCAAGGTGCACAGATCGTCGACCTGACCACCTTCACCGGCAATGCCACCGCTACTGTCGCACCTTGGTCAGGGATGGCGGTAGGCCAACGGGTCTGGTTGCAGGCGACGGGAACCCTGGAAAACGGCGCCCCCCACGTCATTACACTGCTCGACGGGTTTGCGATCACCACGGCCCATACCCCCCTTGGCCTCAGCGAACCCTTGCTGCGCGTCGAACTGGAGAAACTGGCAAACGATTCGCGATTGATCCTGGAGTTTAAGGTCAATTTTTATGGGGCTACCGACAAGACCGCGGCGGTAACTTTCCCGGCGAGTACCTATACCCTCAGAACGATTGCGCTGGTGGCCCCCGTCATCACTGGTGTGATCGACTCAAAAGGAACGGCAATTGCCAACGGAGGGAGTACGTCCGATAGCACCTTAACTCTGCGGGGGACGGCGAATGCATTACTGCCAGTAGAAATCTTTGACAATGGCGTGTCTACCGGCAAAACGGTTACGGCGAACGCCCAAGGCGTCTGGGAGCTTGTGTTGACGGGGCTGGAAATTGCCACCTACGTGTTTTCGGCCAAGGCGTTATATGGTTCTGGCACAACCTCAAATATATGGACGATTAAATTAGTGTCTGGTTTGAGTATTGATACAAGGCAAATGGAGTTGAACGGATTGGCCGTAAAAATCAACTGGCCAACAACCGGATTGGATTTTCTTGGAAATACTGAAATTCGGACAGCGACCGGAGGAGCAGGTACGTTGAGCTACACCTCCAGCGATACCAGCATTGCTTCTGTGGCAAGCAACGGCAAGGTGACAGGCCAGCGTAATGGAACGGCGACGATCACTGTGAGGGATCAAAACCAATCCGCTGTCTCTTATACGGTACGAGTCAGTAACGTCTATCGAATGGAAGAAAGTCCCGAGTTGGGGCAACCGCGAGGACTCACCTTTCCTCAAGCAATCAGTTGGCGAAACTCTGTACCTGGATCACTTCCATTTACCAGCGGATTTAATCAAATGGTCAGGGTATATGGGCATGAAAACGGTTGGCCTACGCCCGAAGTTCAAGGGACTTACTGGATGTGTGACGAGACAAACTGCGCAGGCAACGCCCGACTTATTTTCTCCCACCGCAATCACGGCTTGATTTGCTGGTCGGATCAAAACTCGCGGTGGGTGTCATGGTGCTTGCGGCCGCTTTGATTAGGGTGATAAGGGACCGGTGATAAGTGGACGGATCTATTAATTGCGGCGTCTGGTTCGGACGCTAAAAGATCGCAGCCTGCGGCAGCTCCTACAGGGGGATACAGATACCTCTGCAGGAGCTGCCGCAGGCTGCAATCTTTTGCTTTTGGAGATTCAATTTTTGTATGTGTTTAACGCTCATTCCTGCAGCGAAAAGCTTTGCAGGTACGCCAGCAGATTATCGATCTTCTCTTCGTCACTCAGGCCCCAGAAAATCATCCGCGTCCCCGGCACCACGCCCTTCGGGTCTTTCAGATACGCGGTCAGTGTGTCGCGGTCCCAGGTCTTGCCGGAGTTTTTCATCGCCTCGGAATACACGTAATTGGCCGATATCCCGGCAGGTCGGCCGATGATGCCGTTGAGTTGCGGGCCGAAACCCGGGCGCGCGTCCGGGCCAACCTGATGGCAGCCGCCGCACAGGCGCGGGAAGATCTTTTCGCCGGCGGCGGGATCGCCTGCGGCGTGGGTGGTTGAGCTGAACAAAACGGCGGTTGCGGTCAAGACAAGAAGCAGTGCAGCGGTGTTTTTCATCGGGCGATCCAGAACGGTCTGATGCAATTGAGGCAAGGCTATCACTTTGTGGCGAGGGAGCTTGCTCTCGCTGGCCCATGCAGCGGGCTCACCGAAGGGGGCGCTTCGCCCCCAGCGGGAGCAAGCTCCCTCGCCACAGGGGGTATTTCACAACAGGTGTTTTTACAGATAAGCGCCGATGACTTTTCTGACGGTGGTCAATGCCTGGCGCAGGACGTCCATTGACACCGACCCCAACGCCAACCGGATCGCATGGGGCACATGTGCCGACACGGCAAACGGTTCGGCCGTGGTCACCGAAATCTGCTGGTGCACCAACTCCACCACGATCTGATCGGCACGCACGTCTTCTGGCAACGGCAACCACAGGAAGTAAGAGGACGGATGGCCGATGCAGGTCAGGCCTTGCAGCAATTGGGCGGCCAGGGCTTGCCGGGCCTTGGCGTCGTCGCGTTTCTGTTGCTCCAGCAGGGTGACGGTGCCGTCGTCGAGCCAGCCGCAAGCCATCGCCGTCATCACCCCGGGAGTGTTCCAGGTGGTGGCGCGGATGATGCGCTCCAGCGCCGGCACGTTGTGCAGAGGGGCGGCAATGAAACCGACGCGCAGACCGGTGGCGATATTCTTGGAAAGTCCCGACACATACACGGTGCGTTCCGGTGCCAGATCGATCAGGGTACGCGGTGGGTTTTCCACCAGAAAGGCGTAGGCCGCGTCTTCGATGAGGGTCAGATCATGCCGCCGGGCAAGTGCGACCAATTGCTCGCGCTGTTCGATCGGTGTCACCCAGCCCAACGGATTGTGCAGCGTCGGCATGCTGTACACGGCGCGCACCGAGCGGCTGCGGCACAGCTTGTCGAGCGCCGCCAGATCCGGTCCGTGGTCACCGGCCGGGATGGCCACCACTTCCAGATGCAACGCTTCGGCCAGCACCTTGAAGCCGGAATAGGTCAGCGCATCGGCGGCAATGACGTCGCCGGGTTTGAGCAAGGCCATCAGCGTCACCGCCAACCCTTGCTGGGCTCCGTTGACGATCAGCACTTGCCCGGCATCGATCTGCACCCCGCGATCCTGCAGATGCCGTGCAACCGAGGCACGCTCATGCTGTCGCCCGGCGTGGGGTTGATAGCGCAACAAGGCTTCCAGATCCCCCGACAGCGCCAATTGGCGCAACGCCGTGCGCAACAGATCGGCCTGACCGGGCAGCGACGGGTAATTGAAATTGAGATCGATCATGCCAACTGCCACGTCCTTCTGATCGATGCCCTGCCCCGGCGACAACGAGGTTTCACGGACAAACGTCCCGCGCCCGGTCTCGCCGCTGACCAGTCCCATGGCCTCAAGTTCGGCGTACACCCGCGATGCGGTGACCAATGCCAGGCCCTCACGGGCCGCCAGTTCGCGGTGGGTCGGCAGGCGCGTTCCGGGCGCCAGACGCCCCGCGCGAATGTCCGCCGCATAGGCGTCAACGAGGGTCTTGTAGCGCGAGCGCGGCATGCTGGATGTATCCATGACAATTATTTGATTGTGCTGATTCTCGGCCCCAGGATGGCTCGAAAGCAACCCACCTTTTTTGAGCGCGACCCTGTATGGAACGGACTTCGAACATGACAAACCCGGCACTGGAAAAAACCAGTGGCTGGATCAATGGTTTTATCGGCGTGGTGATCTTCAGCGGATCGTTACCGGCCACGCGTCTCGCTGTACTGGAGTTTGATCCGGTATTTCTTACCGTGGCCCGTGCGGCCATTGCGGGCGTTTTGGCAGTAGCGCTGTTGTGGCTGTTTCGCGAACGGCGGCCGGCACGGGATCAGTGGTGGTCGTTATTGATTGTGGCGTTGGGCGTGGTGCTGGGTTTCCCCTTGCTGACGGCATTGGCGCTGCAACATGTGACGTCGGCGCATTCGATTGTGTTTGTAGGATTGCTGCCCCTGGCGACAGCGATCTTTGGCGTCCTGCGCGGCGGCGAGCGTCCGCGACCGGTGTTCTGGGTGTTCTCGATTCTCGGCAGTGCCTTGGTCGTCGGCTTCGCCCTGTCACAGGGACTGACCGCCTCGCCCACCGGTGATCTGCTGATGCTCGCGGCGATTCTGGCCTGTGGTCTGGGTTACGCCGAAGGCGCAAAACTGTCGCGCGTGCTCGGCGGCTGGCAGGTAATCTGCTGGGCGCTGGTATTGTCGTTGCCGGTGATGGCGTTGCTCAGCCTGTGGCTGGCCCCCGCCTCGTTCAGCCACATCAGCCTGTCGGCCTGGCTGTGCCTGGCGTATGTGGCGCTGTTCAGCATGCTGATCGGGTTTGTGTTCTGGTATCGCGGCCTGGCCCAGGGCGGGATTGCGGCGGTGGGACAACTGCAATTGCTGCAGCCGTTTTTCGGTCTGGCGCTGGCGGCGACGTTGCTGCATGAACAGGTGAGTGTCGGCATGCTGGTGGTGACGCTGGGCGTCATCCTCTGCGTGGCCGGCGCCAAAAAATTCGCCAGATAACCCCACCGCCCCTGTAGGAGCTGCCGAAGGCTGCGATCTTTTGATCTTGTTTTTTAAAAGATCAACATCAAAAGATCGCAGCCTTCGGCAGCTCCTACAGGGATCAGTGGTGTTCGACGCCAGCGCGTTTGAGCAGTTTCCTGCAGCGCTCGGACAGATGAAACACCTGCAATTCCTTGCCGGCCTTGGCGTAACGCTCGCGCAGCGTTTTCAATGCGGCAATCGCCGAGTAATCGACAAAGCTCAAATGCCGGCAATCCAGCGTGACGTTGGCCGGGTCATTGGCCGGGTCGAACTGGTTGAGGAACGGCGTGGTCGAGGCGAAAAAAAGCGTGCCGTGCAGGCGGTAGAGCTTGCTGCCGTCGGCTTCCAGATGCTCATCGGCGTACAACTCGCGGGCCTGCTGCCAGGCGAAATTCAGCGCGGCGATGATGATCCCGCACAGCACGGCGGTGGCCAGGTCGGTGAACACGGTGATGGTGGTTACGGCGATGATCACCAACACGTCGTTGAGCGGCACTTTGTTCAACACCCGCAACGAGGCCCAGGCGAAGGTCTGCTGTGAGACCACGAACATCACGCCCACCAGCGCCGCCAGCGGAATGCGCTCGATCAGCGGCGACAGAAACAGGATGAACAGCAGAATCAGTACCCCCGCCACCACCCCGGACAAACGCCCGCGTCCGCCGGAACTGAGGTTGATCACGGTCTGGCCGATCATCGCGCAACCGCCCATGCCACCGAACGCGCCAGAAACGACATTCGCCGCACCCAGCGCCACGCATTCGCGATCCGGGTAGCCACGGATCGCGAATGCGTGGCGCTGGGTGCGGCGAATGTCGTTTCTGGCGCGTT